>Ga0182747_1002270_pt1 | contig 13606 bp, 9 predicted proteins | sample eDN3rd30CBELigBY_FD_128526 | JGI IMG/M metagenome (GOLD analysis project Ga0182747, IMG submission 128526) | Enriched backyard soil microbial communities from Emeryville, California, USA - eDNA 3rd pass 30_C BE-Lig BY (version 2) (version 2) | ecosystem: Environmental > Terrestrial > Soil >...
CCGATAGGTCCACGATGCAACAGGAACTGCTGGATCAGGTTGAATATGATGCCGATGGGAAGCGCAAGTAATCCGATCCCGAGGAATATTTTCCAATGCTCCCGGTACAGGTGCCAGGCACGACGGAACAATTCCCGGGCCCGGAAGTAGAAATAAACCAGGGCACCAATCACGACGATGACAAGCGGTAGAGTGAGGAACGGGAATACCATCGCATAGATGAGCACCAGGGATCCAGCCTCACTGAGGGAACAGAAGGCGCTGGTTACCGTGGGACCCAGCGTCGATGACGACGTGGGGATGACAATGCTTGTCGTTCGCCAATTATCAATCTTTTCCCAGGGATCAATCCAGCGGCCGTTGAAAGCTGGCCCAAGCGGGCCATTGAACACGCTTGGTTGACGCTCGCCCCAACGGCCTTCGTACAGGAGCCAGGCGAATTCCCCATTCGGATCGGGATCGTCATCCACGAGGACCGCCTTCACCGGTGTGCGTTCGGATGGTCCACTGGAAACATCGCAACCGAATCCAGAGCCGTTTTCACCCCATCCGAGATAGGTCTGATTGTCGTAAAACGTCGCGTGGGAGCCTGCTGCCGGGTAGACACGGAGGTGCGTTCCATCCTCAATCTGCAGTTTACTGTCGCCCCAGGTGCCAAGTTCGCCACCATCATGCTGGGAGAATCCGGTGGCATCAGGTGGAGTTTGCAGGGCCGCCTCCACGCTACCCACATCGTTCCACATGATCTGGATCATTTCCCAGTCAGATTCGTGGGTATTATTCCAGTCATTGAAATACCAGAAGAACCAGTACTGCAATGCCAGCCGCTGGCCTTCCTCGTCAAATACAACCCGGGCGTAGGTTGTTGGCTCCAGGCCAAGCTCCTCAACCCGGATCCGTTCATCGGTCTCAAAGACACACCCGGGACGACGGGGATCGCCCGGGAAATCCATATAGGTATCCGGTCCGTACGTTGCGAGTTCGGCAGCGCTGACACCTTGCGCGACAACATGGTCACCATCAGCACCATCCCGAATCAACACCCGCGGGTTATCGAGCACCAATTCCACCGGCAGCGGTAAATATGGCTCTCCGCCGTCAGGCGTTGGAGCACATTCAAACGCCTGCTCCCGCACATACACCACCGGGACGTACATATCAGCGAGTTGCTGTTCTGGAGAAACCGTGGGGGATTGTGCGGAAATCGAGGGGGCGAGGAGAAGCAATCCAAGCAGCAGACCAAATAATTCAGCTATGAATTTCCTGCGCCCCATACGATGTTCTCCCTACCTGGCCCAGATTGATTGCTATCCGCCAGACGCAGGGTCTGGCGGATAGCTTCCGGAACCCCATATACCCCAGATTGACCAGCATCTGCGAAATGAAATGCCACCCATCGTCAGGACAGGCGGCATATCACCATGATTCCTATCAGGCAGCGAATATTTCCCGCAGCTTCGTTTCCTCGTCATTGGAAAGATTGCTGGCCACCAGCTTGTACGGAGGAAGCGACTTGAAGGCATCCGCGACGCGGTCGACGACGGCGTTTTCGGTCAACAGGAAAACAGCTGAGGTGCCTTCGGTGATCTCGTCTCGCGTCTTTTTGATGAAATCGTCGTTAATGCCAACATCCACCATCGATCCAGAAAGCGCACCAAAAGCTGCACCTACTGCCGCACCAAGCAATGGGACAAAGAAGATCAGCCCGAAGAGAAGTCCCCAGAACGAGCCATTGAGCGCTCCCGCCCCGGTGGTGTTGTGCATTTGGCGAGTTCGGGGCTTCTTTGCGCCGGTGGGCCAGGAAACAACCGCGGCATCCTGCACGGTAATCAAATTCTGCTTCTGCAACCCTTCCAGAACCGAAAGAGCCTCTTCCGCACCCTCAGGGGTATCGAACTCGAGAACGGTCAATGTTGCCATAACACATCCTTTCGGGTACCAGGACCCGCATAAGCGATCGCGAATTACGATCTTACAATAGCCATAATCGCATGATTAAATCAAGACAGAGGAAGGTGCGGCCATCCACCAACATATAATTCAGAAATATCTCCTTCCATTGAAAGAATTTGACCGGCCCGTGTACACATGCGGATGCCGTCATGTCCGCACTCCGGCTCCGCCGACGGGGCGCATCAGGCCAGAAGCGCCGGATACCCATGGATGAAAGCTACTTCCAATTTGATACAATCAGCAGGTATCGTGCAGATGGCGCAGGATTCACGTTCGACCATTTCTGATGCCTCACCATCCCTGGAGTTTGCTCTTACGCGTTCATGCTTCTAGATTGACGCCACCGACAGGCGGGTACTGATGTGGATAGGGAAGCTCCCACGGGACAGCATTTGGCTCACATATCCTCAAAGCCAGATTCGACCACGTTCAGCGGATTCCTCCGGCGTGAGCGCCTGACCAATCTCATCAATTACCCATTCCTCGCTCCCGTCACGGTTGTCACGGCAGCCGCGGGCTACGGCAAAACCACACTGTTGCAGGATTGGTCCAGCCTCTCAACGAGACCTGTCGCCTGGATTGAATTGCATGCGGGGGACAACGATCCCAAGATATTTACTTCCCGGCTTCATCTTGCCTTGCGCACCATGATTTCCCCGGGAGATAACGCATCAGAAGACGCCCATCCCGAGCCCGATAATCTGATCCAGCAGTTCGCCAACTCTCCCCGAGAAGCCTGCATCATCCTGGATGATTGCCACGTCCTCTCCAACCCTCAATGCCTGTCGCTTCTCGACAGCATTATTCATGACGCGTCACCACGATTGTTTTTCCTGATTACCAGTCGCAACCATCTGCCGCTTCGGTTGGGCAGGATGCGATCCCAGCTCAACCTGAGAGAAATTGTGCGGGAAGATCTCGCATTCACTGAGGCTGAGACGGCCAAATTCATACGGGACCAGTCCTCCGTTTCGATGTCCCGGGAGGAAATACACCAGACCCAGGAAGAGACAGAAGGATGGATTACAGGAATCCGTCTCATCATTCAGGCCAGACTTCATCACTCAGGAATGGATACCCGGGACCCAGGCGACGCTTCGGTTCGAAACACCTTCCTGGATGAATATGTAGCCCAGGAAATCCTGGCCCCCTTGCCTGATTCACTGCAAACATTCCTCCTGGCTACATCAATCCTGCCGTACGTCTCAAACGACAGCGCAGACGTGCTGGAGACCGTCGACGTATCGTCAAATATCATTGACATCCTGGAAAAGCAGTTTGGATTCGTCGTCAAACCTCACCTGTCCGACGGAAGGGTTCGCTACCATCAGTTGATCAACCAGAGTTTGCAACGCCTGTATCGCGCCAACCAGCTTTACGCTGACAGACTGCAGTGGGACAGACAGATTGCCAACTGGTTGATCGCGAGGGGAGATCTGGAAAGTGCGGCGGATGTCGCGCTGCGCTCGGGCAATGAACTGGTGATAGCAGAGTTCGTCAAACCCATTTGCGCATACCTGGCGATTCGGAGTCAGTTCGAAGATCTCAACTGCTGGCTGCAACGGGTTCCCGAGTCAGTCCTGAACCGGGATCTCGATCTGGCGTACTGGAAAGTCCTGGGCAAACTGGGACTCGGATACACCATCGGGCTGGAGCACACGCTCAATGAACTGGTGCCACGGCTCAAATCTTCCGGCGAACCACTTCATGCGGGTCGTGCATACGTCTGCCAGGGAATGCTGGCATTCCACACCAAGGATCATGCCCGAACGGAGTCGTGTCTCATGGATGCACTGGATTGCCTGCCGAACGATTCCTATACCGAGCGCCTGCATGCGACCACGTACCTGGGACTTCTCAGCAACCGACTCGGTGCCGATGATGATGCATCGGTCATTTACGCGAAGGCAACAACCTATGCTGCCGAGTTGCCCCTGGAGGAGCAATGGTCCTGGAGAACCCTGGGACCGGACAGAGGGAATGTCTACGCCCTGCGGGGAGCACTTCACTCAGCAACCACCAAGTACCGGATGCTGTTGGCCGAACTCCCGGCGGCTCTCAGGATGCTGGAAGGGTTCTACCGATGCCGCCTGGTCAGCTTCGCGATCGAGCAAAACGACCTCAGGACCGCACGTCAGGAGCTGGACAGGATTGCCCGGATCAAGGGACACGCGCACCAGGAGTGGCATCACGATGCGGTTATCGCTGAAGTCCGGTATCACATGGCCAAAGGACGTTTCGAGGAAGCCGACCGAATCGGCTCAGACTACGTCAAGAATTTACGCCGTTCGCCCAAAAAGCAGCCACTGGTGACCCATCTGGCGACGATTTGGCTACTTCGGGGCGAGCATCTTATGGTCGAAAGCTGGCTTGACGACATCGGCGAACAATCCGACCCCTGGATTGATGTCTTTGGGGATATGAACCCGGTACTGTTGCGGATCGATCTCGATCTTGCCAGGGGACGTCTCGAACGGGCCGCTGAACTCGCCCACACGTATGCCAATGCCGCTGCAGGATACCGCCGATGGTCCGAATTCATAGAGTTCACGGTTCGCCACGCGGCAGCCCTGGCCCTGCTTGGTCTCGTCGACGAAAGCCGGGCAATCATGTCGCCAGCAATTGAGCGTGGTCTTCAGGGAGGATTCTCCAAGGCGTTCGTTGCCCCCATCCTGGACACCAGACTGCTTCACTCGGACCTTTGGCAGGAAGCCGAGAATCGACGCCGAAAACCGGACCAGCCAGGCGGCATACTGTCACCTTCGCCGGTGCTAAGCAGCAGGGAACTGGAAGTGTTGCAGCTTGTGGCTGAAGACAAGAGCAACCATCAAATCGCCGAAGAGCTCTTTATTTCGGCCAATACCGTGCGTAACCACCTGGTTAATATCACCAGGCGCCTGGATGTCTCCTCCCGGCACGCCGCCGTGCAACGTGCCCGGCAGGCCGGCTTATTGACTGCCGATTCGCCACAGAGGTGAGGACGAGCCGAAAACTGCCCGTGTGTCCGCACCTGGCCGGCCGTTCCTGATTCCCGAAACGATTTCAAACTCCACTTTCAGACTTGCCCGGATTATTCACAAACACGCAATCTCCGTGCACGTCATCCCGAGCGACGCAATGGGGTCGCTTGCGCTTTTCGGTCACGAGGTGACCTCACCCTGCCGGGGGCCGCTCTCGCTATTCGCTGGCTCATGCCAGCTCACCCCACCGGGGGTCGCTTGCGCTTTTCGGTCACGGGGTGACCTCACCCTCCCGGATCCCCGTGCGCAGCGAAGCGAGAGCAGCCTGCACACCCAGGCACGTCACGTTGCGGTGTGGATTCAGCTTCGCCGGGGAATGCTTCGGCGGCGGCGGCAGCATGACGGGAGAGCATGGAGGCGTTCACGCTTCGTCGTGAAGAATTCGGACTTGAGCAACATCTTTTCCTTCGTACCAATGCGCAACTCCTCATATGACCAGTTGGGCGTTTAGTACACTCGTACCATGTCTCTGTTATGTGTGATGTCCACAATGGATAGTATTGCAATCACTCACCATGGCTGCTGGTAGTTTCGCGGATCGCAGTCCGTTCGTCGTCTCCAGATCTGTTATTCCAAGAGGGATGAAAGATGTCAGAAGCACTCAGCTCCACAGGTGATCAACAGAAGAGTCAGCCGAATCCGGAGGACAAGACGTCATTCTCCAACCGCATGCTTGATGGCGTGGAGCGGCTCGGGAACAAGGTTCCGCACCCGGTCCTGATGTTTCTTTACCTGATCATCTTTATCATCGTCATTTCCCAGGTCCTGGCGATTTTCGATGTTTCCGTGAGTGAGCAAATTGCCGTACCAGTACCGGCAGAGACAGAGTTGTCGTACTACGAAGACACGACGGGAACGATCCAGGAAACATCAACCTACCCGGATGATCCAGAATTCGAGATTCAGGAAGTCACCGTGTCGGTACAGGGTCTGATGGATGTCGATGGTATCCGGTTCATCTTCACCACCTTTGTTTCCAACTTCGCAGGCTTTGGTGTCATCGCGGTGGCATTCATTGCCATGCTTGGTGCCGGTGCGGCCGAGGGCGCAGGTCTGATGGACGCGCTCATCCGAAAACTGGTGGCCTCGGCGCCCCAAAGCATGATCACATTCCTGATCATCCTCGTCGGCGCCCTTTCCAGCGTCGCCTCGGACGCTGGATATCTGATCCTGATTCCGTTGGCGGCCGTGGCATTCTATACCCTTGGCCGGCATCCCATTGCAGGTATGGCGGCAGGTTTCGCCGGTGTGGCTGCGACTTTCGCAGTCAATATCATTCCCCAGCCCATTGACGCGATGCTGGCGGAAATCGCGAATGAATCCATTGCCCTCGCTGGCGGTGAGTCGCTTTCTGTTGTCAATAACTATTATTTCAGCGTTGTCTCCATGATCCTGATGTGCGTGGTTGCGACCTTCGTCACGGAACGTATTATCGAACCGCGTCTGGGCCCCTGGGATCCGAGTGACATGGCCCAAAGCGATGACAGCGCCAGCGAAGACTCCGCGCTATCGCCAGAAGCCGAAGCTCGCGGGCTGCGCTATGCGCTGTTCGGATTCCTGGGTATGCTCGCGGTGATCCTGCTGGCCACCATCCCTTCCGGTGCCCCTTTGCGAGACCCGGTGACCGGCGACATCATCGGCAATACGCCGTTTATGGACAGCCTGTTGTTCATCATCGCGCTCTTCTTCCTGATATCCGGTATTTGCTATGGTATCGGCGCCGGTACGGTCAAAAGCAGTGACGACGTTATCCAGGCCATCACCAAGACGTTCAGTGGCCTCGGCGGGCTCGTCTTCATGTTCCTGATGATTGCCCAGTTCATTGCCTACTTCAACTACACACACCTGCCACAGGTGATCGCGATCTCGCTCGCGGATGTGCTGGAACGGGCCGCTATTCCCGCCATTCCGCTTCTGGTCGGCTTCATCGTCGTCATCCTGCTGCTCGACCTCATTATTCCGGGGGTGATCCCCAAGTGGGCGATCTTCGCTCCCGTGTTCATCCCGATCTTCATTCGGCTCGATGTGGCACCGCAAACGCTGATGGCCGCCTACCGGATTGGCGACTCCCCGGTCAACACGCTGACGCCGCTCATGGTGTATTTCCCGTTCATCGTCACCGTTGCACAGCGGTACAAGAAGGATTCCGGTATCGGCACGATCGTGTCCCTGATGATTCCTTATGCCGGGATCATGGCGATCGTCTGGATCCTTCTCTTTGTCGTCTGGTTCGCGCTCGGTATTCCCTGGGGTCCTGGCTATCCGGTCGGAAACTAGTACCTGGTAACGTGAATGGTGGGTCGATCGTGCATCCTCACGATCGATCCACATGAGGATATCCTGCATGTTCGTTTCTGCCATCGCCGGACTCCCACATGAGTGATCAGGGGTTAACACTCCTCATCCTCGCTGCGACGATTCTTGTCTTTGTGTGGAATCGTCTTCCTGCGGGGATCGTTGCGCTGGGCGTGGCTCTATCCCTGTGGGCCACTGGTGTCCTGACGCTGGACGAGGTGCTTTCCGGATTCGGATCACCCACCGTCATCCTCATCGCGGCGCTGTTCGTGGTCGCTGAGGCTCTGGATGCGGCCGGTATTACGACCTGGGTCGGTCAGAAAATCATCGATCACTCCGGAGACAGCAGGTCCCGCATGATCTGCCTCCTGCTGGGGGCGGTGGCAATTCTCTCAGCACTCATTACCCCGAATGGAGCTGCAGCCGCCCTGATCCCCATCGTGGTGATCCTGGCCGTGCGGCGCAACGAGAGTCCGTCCATGCTTTTGATGCCCGTTGCCTTCGCCGCACATGCCGGGGCACTACTCGTATTGACGGGATCCCCAGTCACGCTGCTGGTTTCAGAGGCTATCGAGAAAGAAACCGGGAGTGGGCTCGCTTTCTTTGAGGTTGCATGGGCGGGAGTCCCCATCTTCATTGGGACACTCCTGATCGCTCTGTTCCTCGGCAGGCGCCTTCTTCCGGATCGCAAACCCAAATCAATGATTCGCGACTTGAGTAGCCTGCCGGATATCCTGTCCCGGCAATATATTCACGAAGACGAGTTGGCCCGGTTCACCGTCACCCCGGGATCGAGCCTGATTGGGACCTTGTCCTCAAAGGTTGATTTTGGAGTCGATTCACACGTTCATGTCCTGAGCGTGCAGGACATGTCCAAACGTCCCAGGGAGTCAGAGCCTGTTGTTGCCGGGGATTCGCTGGTTGTACGAGGCACACCGGAAGGCATCGCCGATATCGCCCACCTGTATGATCTTGAAACGACGGATCAGCCGGGGTCCAATCAGGTGAGTTCTGGCCTGATCAACAAAGTCTCCGGGGTCGCCGAAGTCATCATCTCACCACGTTCCCATTACCTCGGCGATCGCGTCTTTCCCGGCATGATCACCGACAGCGGAGAACTGGTGGTTCTGGCGGTGCAGCGGCATGGTGAGGATCTGGGCAATGAGGAAACTATCCTGAAAGCGGGAGACTCACTGCTCCTGCAAGGCCGGTGGGATGTTCTGGATGAACACACCCTTGACCCGAATGTCATCCTGGTCGATTCTCCCGATGCCATCCGCAGACAAACTGTCCCACTGGGCCCGCGGACCGTACCGGCTCTCGCTGTCCTGGTGGCGATGGTTGCGCTTTTGGTAAGTGGCGTGGTGCCTGCGGCCGTCGCATGTCTGGGTGCGGCAATGGCCATGGTTCTGCTCCGGGTTGTATCCGTCGATCACGCCCATCGTTCGATTTCCCTGACCACGCTGATCCTTGTCGCCGGGATGATGCCGCTTTCCGATGCCATATCCACATCCGGCGCCGCCGAAACCTTGGCCACGTACATCGTTGATGCCGTCGGTGGGGGGAGTCCCTATTTCGTGCTCGCGGCATTGTTCCTGATTACGGCCCTGCTCGGGCAAATGATCAGTAACACGGCAACCGCATTGATCCTGATCCCGATCGCCATCACCCTGGCCCCGGAAATGGCCATTTCCCCCATCACGCTGCTGATGTGCGTCAATGTTGCCGCCGCTGCCTCACTTTTGACACCAATTGCAACCCCGGCGAACCTGATGGTGATGAGTCCCGCAGGCTACCAGTTCGGGGACTACTGGAAATTCGGACTCCCGGTGATGGGAGTCTACGCGCTCGTAAGTATTTTCCTTGTTCCCGTCATTTGGCCGTTTTAGCACCTGGGCCCTGGAAATGGTCCAGCGTCACCACTCACGAATGCGTGTATGTATTCTTTTCTATCCGGTCCTGGACCATGAATGAAGGAGTCCCTGATGTCCCAGAGTTCATTTAATCCCATTCCGTCCCGTGAACGTGCGGCACAGTTCACGCTTCGCGTGGCATCGACACCGGATGGCGACGCGGAAGTCATCGGAATCGCCGTGGGGCAGGATGGTGCGGTCCCGTCCGAACTGGGTCTGGATCGCGACCAACTTGCCGCTCTTTCTTTTAAAGGGGAGGCTGGACAAACGCTTCTCATTCCCCAGGACGGCTCGGCGCCAAAAGTCGCCGTCGGTGTCGGGTCCTCCGGGGAGCTTGATGGGGCGACGCTTCGTGATGCCGCTGCGGCATTCGGACGCGCCACGAGGTCGTTCTCTTCCGCACTCCTGGACTTACGAGCGATATCCGGTCTTTCCGCTGAAGAAGCTGGCCGCGCAGCGACTGAAGGCCTGTTGCTGTCCCGGTATTTTTATCATCAGCTTAAGTCTGGCCCGGCTCCAACAACCATCGCAGAGCTGGTGCTGATCGTTGAGGATAACGATGTGAACCAGGCTCTTGCCGGGGCACAGAAGGGGAGGGTTCTCGCCGAGGCGGCCTCACTGGCACGCGACCTCTCAAACACGCCACCCGCGTATCTCACCGCGACGCGGATCGCCGAGTTGGCCGAGACCCTCGCGGACGAATGCGATCTAGTCGTCGAAACGTTCGACAAGGTGGCGCTTCAGGAACTTGGATGCGGCGGCCTGCTTGGCGTCAACGCTGGCAGCATCGAACCTCCACGCATGGTGAAGATGACCTACACACCCAAAGAGGAGAGCCACGGTCATCTGGCCATTGTCGGCAAGGGTGTTATGTATGACTCGGGCGGTATCAGCCTCAAGCCATCCAACGCCAGCCACGCCACCATGAAAGCCGACATGTCCGGTGCAGGCTCTACCTTCGCGGCGATGACAGCACTGAGTGCCCTGGGGTGCCCGACCAGGGTCACGGCCTATCTCATGTGCACCGACAACATGCCCTCCGGATCAGCCCTCAAACTGGGCGATGTGCTCACCATTTACGGCGGCAAGACCGTCGAAGTGATGAACACCGATGCCGAGGGGAGAATCGTCATGGCTGATGCGTTGGTGCTGGCCACGGAAGAAAAGCCCGATGCGATAGTGGACATCAGCACCTTGACCGGGGCGTGCCTGATGGCCCTCGGCACGTTGTCCGCCGGTGTATTTGGAAACGACGACAACCTTGTCGGGCAAATCCAGGATGCGGCTGACTATACAGATGAAACTGTCTGGCAGCTACCGCTGGATCATCGGTATCGGGATCAGCTCGACTCAGATGTCGCCGATCTGAAGAACCTGGGTGGTGAGTTCGCTGGTGCAACCACCGCAGCGCTTTTCCTCCACGAGTTTGTCGGCGATACGCCGTGGGCCCATCTGGATATCGCCGGCCCCGCCTTCCTCTCCGCCGAGCATACGTGGCGAACAAAAGGTGCCACAGGATACGGGACCCGCCTGTTGATCGAACTCGCGAATTCGTTCTCGTCACCCAAGGCTTAAGGAGTGTTACCGACGGCCGCGTGTTCCCAGGTACGCGGTCGTCAGTATTCACAAGGATTTCTGGCTGGCTGGTGCGGTTATATTTCGACTCCATCCGAGATTGATGTCGAATCACCTTCACCTAAGATCAGGATGACATGGACGAAAAGCGAAGATCGCGCACCTTGAGAGAAGCCCTGCGTGACAAGGAGTTCGATGGGTGGCTGGAGACCATCGGTGTAGTGCTCCTGGCCCTTGCATCATTCGCTGCCGCCTGGAGTGGATACCAGGCGGCGAATTGGGGTGGAACGCAATCCACGCTTTACTCGCAAGCCTCATCGAAGCGGATGGAATCGTTCCAGGCAAGAACGCAGGGAGAACTTCTCGCGCTTGTTGATATCGAGACGTTCGACAATTACGTCAATGCCTACGCTGTCAACAACGCGGCCCTGATGCAATTCTACGAACGGCGATTTTCAGAAAGACTGGCTCCAGCAGTCACTGCCTGGTTGGCGACCGACCCCCTAAATGCCGCCGATGCGCCGGCCAGTCCGTTCGATATGAAGGAGTACCAGATTCCGGAAATCATCGCGGCCGAGGAGATTTCCCGGGAAGCAAATGTCCTGTTCGACAAGGGAACGTACGCGGGTGAGCAGAGCCTTCAGTACGTCCTGAATACCGTGTACCTTGCCACGGTACTCTTCTTCTCCGGTATCGCCACCAAGATCAAGGGGCGCTCGGGGCGCATCGCCCTGATCGGTCTCGGCGCATTGCTGCTAATGTATGGAATTGGACACCTGCTGGAGCTCCATATCAGGTCTGTGTCCTAGTGGTCTATCAAAACTCAACGGTGGGTGAGAGAAGCCATCGGTCAGCCCACATTCATCATATGGAGGTCGAATCGCTTCGAGAGTTCACGGCATGCGGCAATCGCGCGCACGCTGTTCCCCTGGGAGTCGAGAGGAGGACTGAACAACCCGACCCCGAAATCACCTGGCCGCACCGCGACCACCGCACCGGACACCCCACTCTTCGCTGGTAATCCCACACGCAGCAGCCACTCGCCGGAGTGATCGTACATCCCGCACGTCGCCATCACGGTCATCGTCTGCTGCGCCACGAGTGGTGTCACAACTTCTTGCCCGGTAAGCGGGTTCACACCACGGTTCGCCAACGTCGCGGCCATCACGGCGATGTCCTCCGCCGTGACCAGGAGCGAGCATTGCCGGAAATAGAGATCAAGTGTTTCCGTGACATCGGCATCCAGCGACCCGGCGTTCTTCATGAGGTACGCCAGGGCCCGGTTCTTGTCCCCGGTTATACGCTCCGATTGGTAGACCTTGTGATCGATCTCCAGATCCCGGCCGGCAAACGCGGACAGGAGTCGCCTGATTCGGGACCAGCGTTCGTCCATGTTCTCCGCCAAAATCAGGGACGTGGTGACGATCGCCCCCGCATTGATCATCGGGTTGGCTGGCCGCCCTGTTCCCGGTTCCAGACTAATCGCATTGAACGCCTCGCCGGAAGGTTCAACATCCACATGCCGCAACACCTCGTCCAGCCCGCAGTCAGTCAACGCCAGGGCAAAAACGAATGGCTTGGAAACAGACTGGATCGTGAAGGAAACGTCCGCATCACCAGCGGCATACTGCTTTCCGGTCAAATCCACCAGGGCAATACCGAACAAAGCCGGATCAGCGTGGGACAACTCAGGGATGTAGGTCGCCACTTCTCCCTGGTCCAACCCGGAATATCGAGTATGAAGCTCTTGCAGGACGGTCAAAACGCTGCCCGCACAGACATATGATGTCCTAGGGCGTTGACTCACTGAAAATCTCGCAAAATATCGAAATCTCCAGAGCGAAGGGAACATATTGGCGTAGGAACCGGCGGAGCGCATTCACGTCCGTTCCGATTGCCCTTCACCCAGCGCAATGGATTCCACATAATGATCATAAACAGTATCCCGGATTGTCTGCAAAGGCTTCGACACATACCCTATCTCCCTTGCAATTGCAATCCTCCCAGCATCCACCCACCTCAGGTTCAGGAGGACACAGCGAATCCGGACTATCCGCGGCGGCTGCCGTGGGTGCCGAGATAGAAACGATCAATGACCCGGCCGCCGCGAGTGTGGTCCGTTTCAATGCTTTTCTCCGGCTGAAGGACGATGCTGGACCTCCGGTCGAATTGGGAGAAAAAGGGGCGACCAGTAAATGGGCATCGGAAAGCTCGCTCAATGCCATCCATACCAGATCACTGTCCACAGACAATCCCGATATCCTCATCACTTCCCGATGAATATCAGCAGCCGAGTGTTTGCCATCACATAACCTCCAGACATTGGTGGCTAGTTCGTTGAGGTGATGGATATGATGCCGATCAAGGTCGTAAACAATGAGTTCAGATTGAACGTCTGATATCTCAAGGTTTTCGGTCCGGGCAACCGGGAGTTGAGGTTGAGGCCCATGCAATGAGCCAGGTTTCCACTTCATAAAACACTCCGTTGGCGAAACCTACGACATCAGTATCGCTTCCGGTCGAACGCGCACCAGGATTGGCATCCTGGCTTTGACGATCGATCGATCCTGATTCGTGCTCGCCACCGGTATCAGAACATTCCTGTTTCATGATGAGACGAGCAAGGTATGTATGGACTCTCCCTACATAATAGTTGAGCGTCCAGGTTGGCGCAACTGGCAGGGAGACTCAACGTCAGCAAATACACACTTCAACCATGGCGCCTAGAGGAAGAGACCGCATTCGTCACGAAGTCAACGAGTAAAATGCTTAAGAGATAAACGATGTTTGATCCTCGATCCTGTATTTCATACCCAATGATGCTGAACGAAAGAGACCATTTATGACTGA
>Ga0182747_1002271_pt1 | contig 13603 bp, 13 predicted proteins | sample eDN3rd30CBELigBY_FD_128526 | JGI IMG/M metagenome (GOLD analysis project Ga0182747, IMG submission 128526) | Enriched backyard soil microbial communities from Emeryville, California, USA - eDNA 3rd pass 30_C BE-Lig BY (version 2) (version 2) | ecosystem: Environmental > Terrestrial > Soil >...
GCAACCCCTGCCATGGCGCTTCCCGGTACCGGAGGACCTTCAGCACCCTTGCCGTCGGTGACCGAGCAGGTTCAGTTCTTCTTCGGCGGAAGAAATTACTGCTGGTACGACGCCGGTTGGCACGGCCCGGGCTTCTACTGGTGCGGATATAGCTGGCGCAGAGGTTTCGGTTGGGGTGGCGGCGCGGGCTGGCACGGCTGGCATCGCGGCGGTGGCGGACACTGGGGCCACCGAGGAGGTGGCGGCCGCCATTGGAACGGACATGGCAATCGTCCTCGTGGCAACATGGGTGCCGGGCCGCGCGGCGGAGGCATGAATCGCGGCGCGATCGGAGGCCGTGGTGGCGGAGGCCACATGGGTGGTCACGGCGGCGGCCATCGTCGCTGAGAGCAAACTTGATCTGCAATCAATCAAGAAGCCCCGAGTTTTCGGGGCTTCTTTTTACAATCAGCCCAGCTCGACCTATCGCGAGGGTGTTCACCTCGAAGCCGGGAGGGAATTACAGGCCAACCCGAAAAACGAAATGGGGCCAAACCTGTTCAGCGTGAGCCTGACGCTCAATGATGAGATCCTCCACGGCCTCGGTCGCACCGATGCACGAGGATACGTCCGCATCGTCATAGGCGACATATCCGCCGGCCGTCATCCTCGGCCAGACGGCATCCTGCGCGTACTTCACGGATGAGTAGATGTCGGCATCGATATGGGCCAGACCGAACTTCACGCCGATATCGATAGTCGGAAAGGTATCCTGAAATAGCCCCTTGAGGGGGACGAGATTGGTCAGTTTCAAACGGTCTATTTCGCGCTTGAGAGCGGGCAGGTGCGCTTCCGAAAAATCATTTGTGTTGTGAGCATCAATTGATTTGTCAGTCGTTGGCATGCCCTCATAGGTGTCGAGGGCGAACACCTTTGCGTCCGGGCATATTTCGCGCATCACAAGTGCCATGAAGATGGCGTTGCCGCCTTTGAACGAACCGAATTCGATGACGTTCCGGTGTTGCAGGCGGGGAAGAAACTGGGTGAGCAGCAAATGAAGGTTGTAGCGTTTTCGCTGATCGACGATGGAGCCGATTGTCGACGTGGACATGCACTTCTGGAAAAGGCGATCTGACTCAACAGCCTGTGCCAATTCACCGAATTGCAGTCCCCAACCCCGCTTGTAGCCGTCGCATGGGACACGGCCCTTCCGTATTCCGGCGTTGATGCCGAGTGACGGAATGTTGGCGAACACATCTGCAAGGCTCATGTAAAAACACTTCCTGTTTGCTTGAAGCATTCATTTTAGCCGGGCGCACCCGCTGTGCACAGAGCGGGCTTATTGAGTCAGGTCTTTCAATAGAGCGAAGAGCAAAGCGACTGGCACAAGGGGCGTAAGCCCGCGCCTGCGGCGATAGGATCAATCTGAAATTCAGGGAGTGGACCGCGTATGTAAGCCATCGCCGAAGCGTTGGCTCCCCGGGCTGGATTCGAACCAGCGACCATTCGATTAACAGTCGAATGCTCTACCGCTGAGCTACCGAGGAATGCTGCCGTGCAGTCGGGGGCCGATATAACAAAGGCTCCAGCTTCTGCAAGCTAAAAGTCGTGCAGACTTAATGTCTTGCACGACCAAATCGCCCCAACGCCATCATCGGGAACGATTTTATCCCGTAAACGCGCAGGAAAGACCTGAAAGAACGCTTGGAGGCCACGACCAGAATTGAACTGGTGTACACGGTTTTGCAGACCGTTGCGTAACCACTCCGCCACGTGGCCCCAAGGGCTGCGACTGTTACAGCCAATCACGCGGCGGGGCAACCATCGGATTTGTCGTGTGTTCAGGCGTTTTTCGCGGCTTTTTCGATTCGGTCCGCTGCATCGATCAAGGCCTGGCCGAAATCGCGCACATCGGCGGCATTGGTGATGATGAGTTGCAGCGAACCGCTCGGGCTTGTCTGCTGGTCGCCCGGAAACATGAAGGGCAGGCGGAGCGCCAGCGCCCGATTCTCAACCACCATCGTCTCGTACCCGGCCAGCGGGAACACCACGATGTTGCCTTTCTCGTCCTTGGTCCAAGCCTCGTTCATCGCCTTTTCCTTGTTCCGCCGCCCAATCGGGCCGGGCGCGGTTGTTGAGGATTTTGGCCGGTTTCGCAAGCTTCACGGTGTTGCGGAGGACGCTTGCGTTTCCTTTTTCCTTGCCTCAAAGATGCGTCAAAGTAGCTACAATGCGGCCTTGACCAAGGCCGCCGTCATTTTCCGAGGACGCCGATGCCCGATGCCCTGACCACCCGTTTCAATATGGTCGATTCGCAGGTGCGCACTGCCGACGTGACGGATCTGCGCCTGATTGATGCCATGCGGGCGACCCCGCGAGAGGCCTTCTTGCCGGAAAGCCAGAAGGCGCTGGCCTATCTCGACCGCGACATCGCCCTCGACGGCGAGGACGGTGTCTATCTCATCAAGCCGGTGGTGCTGGCGCGGCTCCTGCAGGCCGCTGAAATCGGCCTGACGGACCGGGTGCTCGTGACCGGAGGGGCCGCGGGTTATGCCGCCGCGATCGCAGGCCATCTCGCAGCCGAGGTGGTTGCGGTCTGCGCCAACGACAAAGTGGCTGCCGCCAGCCGGACGGCACTTTCGGATTGCGGCCTGTCCAACGTCACCGTGACGGCGGGCGAGGCGGGGAAAGGAAACGCCGCGGCGGGTCCTTACGACGTCATCGTTCTCGACGGTGCAACCGAAGTGGTTCCTCAGACACTCTATGAACAACTCAAGTCCGGCGGCCGTCTGGTCGGCGTGTTCGCGCATTCGGTGCCGTCGCGCGCGACCATCGTGACGCGCTCGGCGGCCGATTTCGGCGCCCGGACCCTGTTCGATGCGGCCGCGCCGGTTCTGCGCGGCCTTAAGCGATTACCAGCCTTCACATTCTGAACGGATGGCATGTTTGACGGGGGTTAGTCTTTCGGGGTGTGGCCGAGAAGCCCCATCCGGCGAGCTAAATGTTAGTAAACACTCACAAGTCCTTACGCAGCGCTCGCGAGACGAATATGTTTCAGATTGAGCTGGAGTCGGCGTGAGTCGGTACTCCGGTTTTCTTGCGTGAATCCAATTACGTAAGACGATATTGGAAGGATCGTAATGCCGTTTTCAGGGAAAGCCTGGCGCCTGGCGCTAGCCGCAAGCACGGCCCCTATGCTCTTTTTGGCCACCACACCGGTGATGGCAGAGACTATCGAATCCGCACTTGTGCGGGCCTATCAGGACAATCCGCAGCTCAACGCCCAGCGCGCCTCCGTCCGGTCTACCGACGAAAACGTGCCACAGGCGCTTTCCGGTTATCGTCCACAGGTCGCGGTGACCGCGAGTGGCGGATCGCAGTACACCGATACGGTCCTCAAGACGCCGGATGGCCTTGGCGGCGTGATCCGTCAGCAGCAGCATGGCATCAACGGCCCGTGGAGCGCCGGCGCGACGATCACGCAAACCCTCTATAACGGTGGGCGGACTGCGAACCGGACCCGCGCAGCAGAGAGTCAGGTTTCAGCCGCGCGCGAAGGATTGCGGGTGCTCGAGCAGAGCGTGCTGCTCGCCGCCTCTACGATCTACATGGACTACCTCCGCGATTCCGCGATCGTCGAGGTCCAGCGCAGCAACGTCAACGTGCTTGAGCAGACCTTGAAGCAAACCCAGGATCGCTTCAATGTCGGCGAAGTGACACGCACCGATGTGGCGCAATCGCAGGCCCAACTCGCTGCTGGCCGTACGCAACTGCTGGCCGCCGAATCGACCCTCACCACCACGCGCGCGAACTACCGCCGCATCATCGGCAGTGATCCGCAGAATCCGCAGCCGGGCTCGCCGGTTGACCGCTATCTGCCGAAGTCTCTGGCGCAGGCCGTCGATACCGGTCTCGTGGAGAATCCGAACGTCACCGCCGCGATGTACGGCATCGACGTGAGCTACCTTCAGGTCAAGGTAAACGAGGGCGCGCTGTTTCCCACAGTAACGTTGCAGGGCAACATACAGCAGGCCAACGAGCAGACCCTGTCGACGTACAAGGCGTTCAGTGCCTCGGCGACCGCGAACATCTCGATCCCTATCTATCAGGGTGGCGCGGAATACGCCTTGATCCGCCAGTCGAAGGAATCGCTGGCGCAGCAGCGTCTGAATCTCGATCAGGTTCGCGACCAGACCCGTGCGACCGTTGCGCAGGGCTGGGGCCAGTTGATCGCAACCAAGTCACAGGTCGCATCCGCGCAGGCTCAGGTGACGGCCTCCGAGATCGCGCTGAACGGCGTGCGGGAAGAAGCCCGCGTCGGCCAGCGCACCACACTCGACGTGTTGAACGCGCAGCAGGCGCTTGTGAATGCACGCATTGCGCTCGTCACCGCGCAGCATGACCGGGTCGTCGCGTCGTACACCGTGCTCAACGCGGTAGGACGGTTGTCGCCAGTGACGCTGAAGCTCAAGACGTCGGTTTATGATCCGTCGGTCCATTATCATCAGGTCCGCGATAGTTGGTTCGGCGTCCGCACGCCTGACGGCCGCTGACGTCACACTCCGCTGTGGAAGTGCCGGGAGGGATCTCGGCCCTTTGCTTGCAATCATTTGCAGCCCTGACGTACCTTTTCGGGGAGCTGCGTGACGATTCGCGGCAGTGGAGTGCGGCTTTTGCGGGGACTGGAAAGCCGATGACGTGGAGTTGGAAATGAACCAACCGGCAAAGGCGCAAGAGCCCTCAATGGAGGAGATTCTTGCGTCGATCAGGCGCATCATTTCCGATGACGACGCCAAGCCGGCCGCTGCGGCTCCGGCAGAGACTGCTCCGGCCCCCGCGACGCCCAAGCCCGCAGCAGCCAAGCCCGCGGCACCGTCGCCAGCACCTCCTGCGCCTGCACCGGCTCCTGCGAAGAACAGCCAGGAAGACATCGACGCGATGCTCGCGAGTTTCGATGCGCCGGCACCCGTCGCTGCTGCTCCCGCAGTGCTTCCTGTCGAGGAGGAGGCCGAGGATGAGGATGTCTTCGAGTTGACCGAACAGATGGCGATGCCTGCTGCTGCGGCCGATGGCTTCCAGAAGGTCGAGCCGCACGACGATCTCGAAATCACCGAAACCCCTCCACCGGCGCCCAAGATCGAGGAACCGCCGGTTCTGAGCGGGACGACCGCGAAAGCGGTGGAGTCGGCATTCAACTCGCTCGCCACCACGGTTCTCACCAACAACGCGCGCACGCTGGAAGATCTCGTCAAGGAGATGCTGCGGCCGATGCTGAAGGCCTGGCTCGACGACAATCTGCCGACCCTCGTCGAGCGCATCGTCAAGGCAGAAATCGAACGCGTGGCGCGCGGCCGCTGATTTCGCGCCAAAACCTCGATCATTCCGGGACTTGACGCACACAGGCAGGCCGCTAAAGCCTCATCTGCGCTATAATCGCATTTCACCCTTCTTCCGACAGGCGGACGCGTCCGCGACCCCGTGATTGCATTGTGATGATCGAGAAAAATTACCAGCCCGCAGAGATCGAACCGCGCATCCGCGCCGCATGGGACGCCGCGGGAGCCTTCAAGGCCGGTCGCCCCGAGCGGCGTGAGGCAGAGCCTTTCACGATCGTCATTCCACCGCCAAACGTCACCGGCTCGCTACACATGGGCCACGCACTTAACAACACGCTGCAGGACATCCTGTGCCGCTTCGAGCGCATGCGCGGACGCGACGTATTATGGCAGCCGGGCACCGATCATGCCGGCATCGCCACGCAGATGGTGGTCGAACGCCAGCTCGCCGAGCGCAAGGAGCCGTCGCGCCGCGATATGGGCCGCGAGAAGTTTCTCGAACGCGTCTGGGAATGGAAAGCGGAATCCGGCGGGATCATCGTCAACCAGTTGAAGCGGCTTGGCGCGTCCTGCGACTGGTCGCGCGAACGCTTCACGATGGACGAGGGACTATCGCGCGCGGTCGCGAAGGTGTTCGTCGCGTTGCATCGCGACGGGCTGATCTACAGGGACAAGCGCCTCGTCAACTGGGACCCGAAACTTCTCACCGCCATCTCGGACATCGAAGTTCAACAGGTCGAGGTCAAGGGCAACCTCTGGCACCTGCGCTATCCCTACGAGGGCAAGACCTTCAATCCCGAAGACTCCTCGACCTTCATCGTTGTGGCGACGACGCGCCCGGAGACGATGCTCGGCGACAGTGCGGTGGCGGTGAATCCGGCTGATGACCGCTATCGCAGCGTCGTCGGCAAGAATGTCGTTCTGCCGCTGGTCGGTCGCAAGATTCCGATTGTTGCTGACGATTACTCCGATCCCGAGAAGGGCTCGGGCGCGGTGAAGATCACGCCTGCGCATGACTTCAACGACTTCGAGGTCGGCAAGCGGCACAAGCTACCGCAGATCAACATCCTCGATATCGAAGGCCGTCTCGCGCTCGCGGACAATGACGACTACCGCAAGAACATCGCCCAGAACGGCCTCGACCTGATTGCCGAGATGCACGGCATGGAACGCTTTGCCGCACGCCGCGAGATCGTCGCGCGCCTTGAACAGCATGGCTATCTCGAGAAGATCGAGCCTCACACCCACATGGTGCCGCACGGCGACCGCTCCAATGTCGTGATCGAGCCGTACCTGACCGACCAGTGGTACGTCGATGCCAAGACGATGGCGGCGCCCGCCATTGCTGCGGTGCGCGGCGGGGCGACGACGTTCGTGCCGAAGAACTGGGAAAAGACTTACTTCGAGTGGATGGAGAACATTCAACCCTGGTGCATCTCGCGCCAGCTCTGGTGGGGACATCAGATTCCGGCGTGGTACGGCCCCGACGGCAAGGTGTTCGTTGCAGAGACGGAAGAAGAAGCCGTCGGCAAGGCGCTCGGTTATTACGCCGAAGAGGGCGTGATTACTGCGGAGCAGGCGGAGGAGATGGCGAGCGATCCCGCCAGGCGCGAGGAGTTCATCACCCGCGACGAGGACGTGCTCGATACATGGTTCTCTTCGGCGCTGTGGCCGTTCTCGACGCTCGGCTGGCCGGACGACGAAAAAGACGTGAAACGTTATTATCCGACCAGCGTGCTCGTCACCGGCTTCGACATCATCTTCTTCTGGGTTGCCCGCATGATGATGATGGGCCTGCACTTCATGAAGGATGTGCCGTTCCCGACCGTCTACATGCACGCGCTCGTTCGCGACGAGAAGGGCGCCAAGATGTCGAAGTCGAAAGGCAACGTCATCGATCCGCTGCACATCATGGATGATTACGGCGCGGACGCATTGCGCTTCACGCTGGCGGCGCTGGCGGCGCAGGGCCGCGACATCAAGCTCTCGACTCAGCGCGTGGAAGGGTATCGCAACTTCGCAACCAAGCTGTGGAACGCATCGCGCTTCGCGGAAATGAACGGCTGCGCGCTGCCTAAGGGCTTCGATGCCACCCAATGCAAGGAGACGCTCAATCGCTGGATCGCGCATGAGACCTCTCGCGCAACCCATGAAGTGACCGAGGCGATCCGCGCCTATCGTTTCAATGACGCGGCAGGCGCGATCTATCGCTTCGTCTGGAACGTATATTGCGACTGGTACCTCGAACTCGCAAAGCCGGTATTGATCGGGCCGGACAGCGAGGCGAAGCGTGAGACGCAGGCTGCGGTCGCATGGGCACGCGACGAAATCCTCAAACTGCTGCATCCGTTCATGCCCTACATCACCGAGGAATTGTGGGCGGTGACGGCCAAGCGCAACAACGTGCTCGCGCTTGCGGACTGGCCGATCCGTCCCGACGATGAGATCGCGCTGGAAGCCTCAATGCAGGCCGCGATGGCCGGAGATCCGCTTGCTGTTCCGGTGATCACATCATCCGCGACCAAGGCTGAAACCTTCTCCGACCCGAAAGCCGAGGCGGAGATCGGCTGGTTGATCGATCTCGTCACCACGATCCGTTCGGTTCGCGCGGAAATGAATATTGCGCCTGCGACACTGTTTCCGCTGATCCTCGTCGGAGCGTCCAAAGAACTTCAGGCTCGTGCGGCGCGCTGGAGCGACGTCATCAAGCGCATGGCACGCGTGGCCGAGATATCATTCGATGCGAGCGCGCCGCAGGGCTCGCTGCAGTTGCTCGTGCGAGGCGAGACGGCCGCGATTCCGCTCAAGGGCGTGATTGATCTCGGCGCGGAGAAGGCGCGTCTCGAGAAGGAGTTGGCCAAGGCCGAAGCCGACATCGCCCGCGTCGATGCCAAGCTCGGCAACGAGAAGTTCGTCGCCAACGCGCCGGAAGAGGTGATCGACGAGCAGCGCGAGAAGCGTGAGGAGGCCGACGGCCGTCGCACCAAGATTCTCGACGCGCTGGAGCGGCTGAAGGCGGCAGGCTAGGGCGGGTTTTACCTAGTCCTTCGGGAACGGCTTGCTCAGGAAGCGCGAACCTTTCGCGCCATAACGCCACGGCAGTTCTGCCGCCTTGGTGATGCCGATGCGAACGCCTGAGGCAATCTCCGGCACCTCGGTGCGAGCGTGGATGGCGATCGGCGAAGCATCGAGCGCACAGCCGTTGTACCTGATGCTGACCGCGAGCGCCTCGCAGACCTTGCCCGGTCCCGAGCAGAGCGCACGCTCATCATGTAATCCGCGCCGCCGCCGCATCACGGCCAGGCCGCGGATGGGCTCGACCGCCCGGATTAGTACCGCCGCCGCCGAGCCTTCCGCCTCGCAGACAAAATTCATGCACCAGTGGATGCCATATGAACGGTAGACATAGAGATAGCCCGGCGGGCCAAACATCACCATGTTGCGCGGCGTCGGCCCACGATACGAGTGTGCCGCGGGTTCTGTGTGATGATAGGCCTCGACCTCGATGATGGGTCCGCCGACGCCGTCCACCAGCAGTGTCGCGCCGATCAGTTCCGGCGCAATTTCATGAACGCTGCGGGCGAAGAAACTGCGCTTTAATTGCTTGCCGAGCGCTGGGCGGCGGTCAGTTGTGGACATCGGACCAGCGAAGCTGTGAATCGGCGGGCATGCGCGGCGTACGGAAATATGCTAGGTAAGGACGTTACATCGTTGGTGCGGGTTGCCGCAATCGGCATGTGATCCTACCTTCAGGAAGGCGCGTAAAGCGCCGCAAAACAGCGCAGACGGATCTTTGATGGTCACCTTGATCGACACGATTTCGGAGCGGCAGGTCAGGCCGCGCCACCCGGAAAAGGCCCATCGCCCCGACTCGGTCTCCCCACCCAAGCCTGACTGGATCCGGGTCCGTGCGCCGACCTCGCGTGGCTATGCCAATACACGCAACATCGTGAAGGAAAACGGCCTCGTCACTGTCTGCGAGGAGGCGGGCTGTCCGAACATCGGTGAGTGCTGGGACAAGAAGCACGCCACCTTCATGATCATGGGCGACACCTGTACGCGCGCCTGCTCGTTCTGCAACGTCCGCACTGGCTTGCCGAACGCGCTCGATGCCGGCGAGCCTGCGCATGTCGCACTCGCGGTGAAGAAGCTCGGCCTCGCGCATGTCGTCATCACCTCCGTCGATCGTGACGATCTCGCCGACGGCGGAGCCGAGCATTTCGCGCAAACCATCCGTGCGATCCGCGAAAGCTGCCCGACCACAACTATCGAAATTCTGACACCGGATTTCCTCCGTAAGGATGGCGCACTTGAAGTCGTCGTGGCCGCCAAGCCCGACGTGTTCAACCACAACCTCGAAACCGTGCCCTCGCGCTACCAGACGGTGCGGCCCGGCGCGCGTTACTTCCACTCGGTGCGACTGTTGCAGCGTGTGAAGGAAATCGACCCGACCATCTTCACCAAATCCGGCATCATGGTCGGGCTCGGTGAAGAGCGCCACGAAGTGCTGCAGGTGATGGATGATCTGCGTTCGGCCGATGTCGACTTCCTTACCATCGGACAATATCTGCAGCCGACGCTGAAGCATCACGCGGTGATGCGTTACGTCACGCCGGATGAGTTCAAGGGTTACGAGCAGGTTGCCTTCACCAAGGGCTTCCTCATGGCATCGGCAAGTCCGCTGACGCGTTCCTCGCATCATGCTGGTGAGGATTTCGCCAGGCTGAGAGCCGCGCGCGAAGCCAAGACGTCATCCGCGAGCTGATGCCACAATTCGCCAACAAGCGCCGCGTCCGACATAGCGCATCGAAGATGTTCGACCTTGTCGCCGATGTCGAGCGCTATCCGCAATTCGTGCCGCTCTGCCACTCGCTGAAAGTGCGCCAGCACACGACGAATCCGGATGGGACCGAGACCATCATCGCGGACATGGGCGTAGCGTTTCAGCTCGTGCGTGAAAACTTCACCAGCCGCGTGACACTCGACCGGCCGAATTTAAAAATCACGGTCGAATACCTGAAAGGACCGTTCTCGAAGCTGCAGAACCGCTGGAGTTTTGAGCCGAAGGGCGACGTTGCCTGCGATGTGAATTTCTTCATCGCCTATGAATTTAAGAGTCGGATGCTCGCGGTGTTGATGGGCGCGATGTTCGACGCCGCTTTCCAGAAGTTCGCGTCGGCGTTCGAGAAGCGCGCGGACGCAGTCTATGGGCTACCGCGCGCGAACGCTTGACCGGCGGTTTCGGCCCGCGTGCCATTTCAATCAACATCTTCAAAGCTTCGATGACCGACTGATGCCGGACGCTGCTGCGCCCGATCGCGCCGAAGCGTTGCTCGTGATGGGCGATGCGGCCGTCTCGTGCGGCGACGGCGAAATGCACGAGACCGACCGGCTTGCCCGGTGTCGCGCCACCCGGTCCGGCGATGCCGGTGATAGCGACCGCGAGATCGACATCGGCATGTTCGAGTGCGCCGAACGCCATAGCGATGGCGACTTCCTTGCTCACCGCGCCGAAGGTCTCGAGCTTCGCCGTCTCAACGCCGAGCATCGCGTGCTTGGCTTCATTGGAGTAGGTGACGAAGCCACGATCGACAACATCGGACGAGCCGGGCACTTCGGTCAGCGCGGCGGCGACAAGACCGCCAGTACAGGACTCGGCGGTTGCGATCTTGAATTTACGCATCCGGCAGAGATCGAGGAGGGAGCGGGACAACGCCCGTGTGGCGCTGTCGCTCATGTCAGTTGCTCCCGACCATATTCGATTCATCCGCCCAAGGCAGGCGGATGGTGGCGGCTGCCGTTGCGGCAATGCCTTCCTGACGGCCGGTGAAACCAAGCCGCTCACTGGTCGTCGCCTTCACCGCGACGCGCGATACCGGCAGGCCAGTGATCTCGGCAATCTTCGCGCGCATGGTCTCGCGCAACGGACCGACCTTCGGCGCCTCGCAGATCAGCGTGACTTCGAGATGTGCAATACGCCCACCGCGCTGCTTCACAAGATCGACCGCATAGATCAGGAACTGGTCGGAGGCGGCACCCTTCCATTTCGGATCGCTCGGCGGGAAGTGCGAGCCGATATCGCCGTCCGCAAGCGCACCGAGAATGGCGTCGACAAGCGCGTGCAGCCCGACGTCGCCATCGGAATGGGCGAGGAATCCGCGATTAAACGGCACCTTCACGCCGCACAGCCAGAGGTGGTCACCATCGCCGAAGGCATGCACGTCGTAACCGGTACCGGTGCGGACATCGCCGAGCGCCGCGGCGAGGCGGATTTCCTCGCGGGAGAAATCTTCAGGTGTCGTCAGTTTCATGTTGGCAGCATCGCCTTGAAAGGTTGCGACCGTCAATCCTGCCCATTCGGCAAGCGCGGAATCGTCAGTGAAATCGTCTCGACCCTCGGCAGCGGCTCGGCGGTGCGCTTCGAGGATCGTCTTGAACGCGAAAGCCTGCGGCGTCTGCGCGATGCGCAATGCCGCACGGTTCGGCGTGTCCTCCACGACACCGGTGTCGCCGACGCGCTTCACGGTATCGTTGACGGGGACCACGGGAATGGCTGCACCGGTCACAAGCGCTGCGTCGATCGCGCGGGAGATCACATCCCGCGTCACGAAGGCCCGCGCGGCGTCATGGATCAGGACGATATCGGGTGCATCCTGCGCCAGTGCCTCAAGCCCCGCGCGCACTGATTGTTGCCGCGTCGCACCGCCGGCAACGGCCGGTCGATAGGTCAGGCCCTGCACGGCTTCCGCAAACAGCACCGCGTCATCCGCATGACGCACTGGTTGGACCGCAGAAATGCCGGGATGGCTGCAGAACGGGCTCATGGCGCGAGCCAGCACGCTCTGACCACCCAGAGTCCGGTATTGCTTGGGCCCGCCGGCTCCGGCGCGAAGGCCGCGTCCGCCGGCAACGATAATGGCGGCTGCTCGTTTGGAAGATGGCATTGAACTCACAACAGAAATGAGGATTGGGGCGCTCCTTAGCACAGGCTGGCCCGGATTCGGAGGGTTCTGTTCCCTTTCTGAACCTATGTCCTTTCAATCGTTTGCAGAAAATGCTGCGCCGCACTTGTGTTTTGAATGGTTTTGTCTAATCTCTAGGCAACAAGGTGATTTGCTTATTTAATATGCGCTCGACCATCGATCCCTTTGCCAATAGAGAGACCACGGTGCCCGTCCATCCGGCTCCCATCGCAGAAGGCCTTCGAATTGGCGGTATCGACATCGCCAATCGGGTGCTGTTGGCGCCGATGTCCGGCATTACCGATGCGCCGCTGCGCCGTGTCGCAGCTCGGCTCGGCGCGGGTCTTGTTGTCTCGGAGATGACGGCGAGTGACGATCTCGCGCGCGGACGGGCGATGTCGGTCCTGCGCTGCGAGGCGACCGGGATCGGACCGCATGTCGTGCAGCTTGCAGGCTGCGAGGCGAAATGGATGGCGGAAGGCGCGCGCATCGCGGAGAGCGGCGGCGCTGACATTATCGACATCAACATGGGTTGCCCTGCGCGGCACGTCACCGGCGGACAGTCCGGCTCAGCGCTGATGCGCGACCTCGATCATGCGATGACGCTGATCGATGCGACCATCGCAGCGGTGAAGATTCCCGTGACGCTGAAGATGCGGCTCGGCTGGGATCATGCCTCGCTCAACGCGCCAGAACTGGCGCGACGCGCTGAGGCTGCCGGCATACAAATGGTGACGGTGCATGGCCGCACACGCTGCCAGTTCTACAAGGGCGAGGCGGACTGGAACGCGGTCCGGGCCGTGCGTGAGGCGATTACCATTCCGCTCGTCGTCAACGGCGATATCACCAGTTATGGCGACGCCGTGGCGGCGCTCGATGCATCGGGCGCAGATGCGGTGATGATCGGCCGCGGCGCACAGGGGCGGCCCTGGCTACCAGGACAGATCGCGCGGCGGCTCGCAGGCGGTGCGGCGGAATCCGATCCGGCGCTCGACGTGCAACTCGGTTATCTGCGCACGCTCTACGACGATATTCTTTCGCATTACGGCGCGCGCATCGGGCTGCGTCATGCTCGCAAGCATCTCGGTTGGGGTCTTGAGGTTGCGGAGAAGGGCGCTGACGCAGGCACTGAAGCCCTGAAGGAATGGCGCGGGAAGATCCTCACCAGCGAGCGGCCGGACGAGGTTCATGCCTTGCTCAATGCGGCTTTCGATGCATTCGCAGGGAGTGCGGCTGCATGAGTGTCGCACCGGATACGCGAGCGGCCAATGGTATCAGCGAAGCAATGCTGAACGCGCTGCCCAATCCGGTAATGCTGATCGCGCC
>Ga0182747_1002273_pt1 | contig 13591 bp, 8 predicted proteins | sample eDN3rd30CBELigBY_FD_128526 | JGI IMG/M metagenome (GOLD analysis project Ga0182747, IMG submission 128526) | Enriched backyard soil microbial communities from Emeryville, California, USA - eDNA 3rd pass 30_C BE-Lig BY (version 2) (version 2) | ecosystem: Environmental > Terrestrial > Soil >...
ATGGTGGGGACTCGTAGGAGACTGCCGGGGTCAACTCGGAGGAAGGTGGGGACGACGTCAAATCATCATGCCCCTTATATCCAGGGCTGCAAACATGCTACAATGGCCGGTACAAAGGGCTGCGAAACCGCGAGGTGGAGCGAATCCCAGAAAGCCGGTCTCAGTTCGGATTGGAGTCTGCAACTCGACTCCATGAAGCTGGAGTTGCTAGTAATCCCGGATCAGCAACGCCGGGGTGAATACGTTCCCGGGCCTTGTACACACCGCCCGTCACACCATGAAAGTTGGAAACGCCCGAAGCCAGTGGCCAAACCCGCAAGGGATGGAGCTGTCGAAGGTGGAATCAGCGATTAGGGTGAAGTCGTAACAAGGTAGCCGTACCGGAAGGTGCGGCTGGATCACCTCCTTTCTAAGGAGTCATCGTCATCCAGATGTGGTGACGGATTCCCAAGTTGAAGCATTTGCTAGTTGGGTCCAAGCGTTCTGATCATCGATCGAGGTTCATCCTCTCCATGGTCAGCCGACTTGGATCGTTCCGTCCTCTGTTCCGTTCTGAAGGTGTGCTCCACGGGCCCTCGCCATTTGGCGGGGGCTTTCGTGCGCCCTTCGGGCCGGGTACGCCTGGTCCAGCGGAGTCCCTTGAGAACTGCATAGCGAGCACGAGCATCTTTGTTCTTCCAAGCTACAAAGAGCCAACGGTGGATGCCTTGGCGTCTACTACCGATGAAGGACGTGTCCGGCTGCGAAAAGCCACGGTCAGCTGCCTAGAAAGCGTTACGAACCGTGGATGTCCGAATGGGGAAACCCGGCGCCTTAGCGGGCGTCACTCCCGTGTGAACACATAGCACGGGTAGAGGGAACCGGGGGAATTGAAACATCTCAGTACCCCGAGGAAAAGAAAACAAACGTGACTCCCTGAGTAGCGGCGAGCGAAACGGGATCAGCCCAAACCGAAGTGGTGTCATAGCCTGGTGGCGTTGCCACTTCGGGGTCGTGGGATTCGAGAGACGGTGCACCAGAGCCGTCACAGAGTTACCAAGTTGATGCGTAGTGGAAGCGTTTTGGAAAAGCGCGCCGCAGTGGGTAAGAGCCCCGTACACGAAACGTAGTCAGCCTCTGCTCGAGTGTCCCAAGTAACGCCGGGACCGTGAAAACTGGCGTGAATCTGCGAGGACCACCTCGTAAGGCTAAGTATACGTAGACGACCGATAGCGCACCAGTACCGTGAGGGAAAGGTGAAAAGTACCCCGGGAGGGGAGTGAAATAGTACCTGAAACCGTTGGTTTACAATCAGTCAAAGCGTCGTCATGACTTGTCATGGCCGCGATGGCGTGCCTTTTGAAGAATGAGCCAGCGAGTTACGGTACGTGGCAAGGTTAACCAGTGATGGGGAGCCGGAGCGAAAGCGAGTCTGAATAGGGCGATCGAGTCGCGTGCTGTAGACCCGAAGCCAAGTGATCTATCCATGGCCAGGTTGAAGCGGGGGTAAGACCTCGTGGAGGACCGAACCCACCTAGGTTAAAAACTGGGGGGATGAGCTGTGGATAGGGGTGAAAGGCCAATCAAACTTGGTGATAGCTGGTTCTCCCCGAAATGCATTTAGGTGCAGCGTCGTGTGTTCAGTCATGGGGGTAGAGCACTGAATGGGTTAGGGGGCCTACAAGCTTACCGACCCCAATCAAACTCCGAATACCATGACTCCAGAGCACGGCAGTGAGACCGCGGGGGATGAGCTTCGCGGTCGAGAGGGAAACAGCCCAGATCGCCGGCTAAGGCCCCTAATTCTGGACTAAGTGGAAAACGATGTGAGATTGCCCAGACAGCCAGGAGGTTGGCTTAGAAGCAGCCACCCTTGAAAGAGTGCGTAACAGCTCACTGGTCGAGTGATCTTGCGCGGATAATGTAACGGGGCTCAAGTCCAGAGCCGAAGCCGCGAATTCACGCTTTTGCGTGAGTGGTAGGGGAGCGTTGTATGTGCAGCGAAGCGGCGGTGTGAACCAGTCGTGGAGCGCATACAAGTGAGAATGCTGGCATGAGTAGCGAGAGAGGGGTGAGAAACCCCTCCGCCGTAAGCCCAAGGGTTCCTGGGGAAGGCTAATCCACCCAGGGTAAGTCGGGAGCTAAGGCGAGGCCGACAGGCGTAGTCGATGCACAACAGGTTGATATTCCTGTACCGACGTGTGCGCGCCCAAACCAAGTTCCGGTTGCTAAGGGGCTGTCTCCTTCGGGAGACGAACCGACCCACTGGAAGGCGGTTAGCAATGAGGGGACGCAGGAGGATAGGTGAGCCCAGGCGATGGTTGTCCTGGGGTAAGCGTGTAGGGAGAGGTCCAGGTAAATCCGGCCCTCACACATCCTGAGACGCAATGCCGAGCCGATTTAGGCGAAGTCACTGATTCCATGCTGCCAAGAAAAGCCTCTAGCGAGCTCACACGTCGCCCGTACCCCAAACCGACACAGGTGGGCGGGTAGAGAATACCAAGGCGATCGGGAGAACTATGGTTAAGGAACTCGGCAAAATGCCTCCGTAACTTCGGGAGAAGGAGGACCCCATTAGGGTGAAGGACCTTGCGTCCGGAGCTCGAAGGGGTGGCACAGACCAGGGGAAAGCGACTGTTTACTAAAAACACAGCAGCGTGCGAAGTCGCAAGACGATGTATACGCTGTGACGCCTGCCCAATGCCGGAAGGTTAAAGGGAAAGGTTAGTCCGCAAGGGCGAAGCTTTGAACTGAAGCCCCGGTGAATGGCGGCCGTAACTATAACGGTCCTAAGGTAGCGAAATTCCTTGTCGGGTAAGTTCCGACCTGCACGAATGGCGTAACGACTTTCCTACTGTCTCAACCATAGACCCGGCGAAATTGAAGTACGAGTAAAGATGCTCGTTAGCTGCAGAAGGACGGAAAGACCCCGTGGACCTTTACTATAGCTTGATGTTGAGTTTTGTTATGTGTTGTGTAGGATAGGTGGGAGACTTGGAAGCATTGGCGCCAGCCAGTGTGGAGTCAACCTTGAAATACCACCCTGCTCATGACGGAGCTCTAACCCACGTCCCTGATCGGGATGGGGAACAGCGTCAGGTGGGTAGTTTGACTGGGGCGGTCGCCTCCTAAAGAGTAACGGAGGCGCCCAAAGGTTCCCTCAGGCTGGTTGGCAATCAGCCGTCGAGTGCAATGGCACAAGGGAGCTTGACTGCGAGACCTACAAGTCGAGCAGGTGCGAAAGCAGGGCATAGTGATCCGGCGGTTGCGTGTGGAAGCGCCGTCGCTCAACGGATAAAAGGTACCCCGGGGATAACAGGCTCATCTTCCCCAAGAGTCCATATCGACGGGAAGGTTTGGCACCTCGATGTCGGCTCATCGCATCCTGGGGCTGAAGCAGGTCCCAAGGGTTGGGCTGTTCGCCCATTAAAGCGGTACGCGAGCTGGGTTTAGAACGTCGTGAGACAGTTCGGTCCCTATCCTCTGCAGCCGGAGGAAACTTGAGAAAGCCTGTCCCTAGTACGAGAGGACCGGGATGGACGTAGCTCTCGTGTGTCAGTTGTCCTGCCAAGGGCATTGCTGATTAGCGACCTACGGAAGGGATAAGCGCTGAAAGCATCTAAGTGCGAAGCCTGTTTCTAGATGAGGTTTCCCACTGGGTTAACCAGGTAAGGCCCGTGATAGACCAACACGTTGATAGGCCGGAGGTGTAAGCGTGGCAACACGTTCAGCCGACCGGTACTAATCGGCCGAGGGCTTGGATTTGCAAAGAAGTTCGTGCTCGCTATGGAGTCCTCGAGGGCTCGAGCGCCATCTGGCGCTCGCTCTTGACAAAGGTTTCGGTGACTATCGCGTCTGGGTCACACCCGTTCCCATCCCGAACACGGAAGTTAAGCCAGACTGCGCCGATGGTACTTGGGTGGATTCGCCCTGGGAGAGTAGGTCGTCGCCGGATTTCTTCGAGGAGGGTCCCCACTTCGGTGGGGGCCCTCTTCTCGTTTTCGCCCCAGCCCAGCGGGGCGATTCACCTCGTCCCTCGGTGAGACGCCCCGCTGGCCGCTACGAGATCAGCGAGCGAGGAGGGCCAGACCGGCCAGGACCTCGAGCTCGGCAGGTGCCGGCCAGCGCCGGGTGATCCACCGTGGCGGGTCGAGGCCAGGTACGAGCTGCCAGCACGCGCGGCCGCAGACTCGGGCCAAGACGTCCCAGCGGACCGCGGTCTCGGTGACCGTGCCGTCGACGGCGGCGGGGACGGCGGAGAGCACGACGGTGTCGGCTCGGGGGAGGATCGTGATCCGCCCTTCGATCCAGGTGGCCGACGTGCACGCACCTCCGCCGGGGTGGGAGATCCGGCTCAGCTCGGCCACCACCAGGGCATTGGCCTGGCCGGTGCGCCCCATCTCGGCTTCGAGCTCGGCGCGCTGGGTCTCCGCCCGGCGGATGTCTTCGTCGACCCAGGCCGGCGGGCGGCTCGGATAGGTCGCCGGGTTGTCGGGTGCGGCGCCCCGCGCCGTGGACCGGGTCGGCGGTCTGGGGGACGAAGGCGGTTCGGGTGGCGGCGGCGGTGGGCCGAAGTCGGACACGTGCTCGACCCTACGAGGGCGTTCGAGCGGTGGCGGGGCGGTGGGGGAGGCCGCGAGCGCGCGAGAGCCGGCCGTCGGCACGCCGAGGTCCTCTGGTGGCGGCCGTCAGGTGGCGGGGTCCGCAGCCGCGGCGGCGGTCTGGTCCGAGGCGAGGTAGGAGGCGAGCAGGTCGCGCTCCTCGTCGGGCTTGGGGAAGAGGAACCAGACCAGCAGCCCACCGAGCAGGACGGCCAGCAAGCCGGCCAGGTAGGCCTTGTCCTGGCCGTCGACGAAGGCCTGGCGCCCGGCGTCGATGATCTGGTCGGCGTACTGCGGGTACTGCTTGGCTGTCACCTCTGCGCTCGAGAACGACTTGGTGAGCTGGGCCTGGACGGCCGAGGAGACCTTGTCGGCGTTCGGCGACGCGGCGATCGATGCCGAGAAGGCCTTGGCGTAGCCCGCGGTGAGGACGGCGCCCAAGATGGACTGCATCACCGCGCCGCCGAGGTCGCGCTGCAGGTCGGCGGTGCCCGATGCCATCCCGGCCTTCGACACCGGGACCGAGCTGGTGAGCGAGCGCGAGGCGGGGGTGCCGGCCAGCCCGACGCCGATGCCGAGGAACGCGTAGGCGAGGGCGACCACGGCGTAGTGGGCGTGGTCGGTCCAGAGGGTGAACATCGTGAGGAAGCCGAGGAAGCAGAACGCGTACCCCACCAGGAGGGTGAAGCGGGCGCCGCGGGCCTCGACGAGCTTCGCTGACCGGGGCGCGGCGACGATCATGAGCAGGGCGGCCGGGAGGATCGCCGCCCCCGCGCTCAACGTGTCGTACTCGAGCACGTTCTGGAGGAACTGCTGGCCGATGAACATCGCGCCCATCAGCGAGCCGAACACGATGATGCCGGCGCAGGCCGCCACCCAGAAGATCCGGCGAGCGGCGATGTCGAGGTCGTAGAGCGGGTTGGCGACCCGCTTCTGGCGCACCACGAACCCGACGCCCGCAGCCACGGCGATGGCGGACAACCCGACGGCGAGCTCCCGCTTGCTGGGCAGGGGAGCGAAGTTGATGGCCAGGACCAGGCCGCCGACGAGGACCGCGGAGAAGATGCCGCCCAGGTTGTCGACGGGCTCGGTGGCCTCGTTGACGTGGGCGGGGACGAAGCGCAGGGCCAAGAGCAGGGCGACCACCGCGAGCGGCAGGGTCACCAAGAAGACCGAGCCCCAGAAGAAGTGCTCGAGCAAGGCGCCGGAGACGAGCGGGCCGAGCGACGAGATGGCGCCGCCCAGGGCGGACCACAGGGCGATCGACTTGGTGCGGCCGGGACCTGACCACAGGGCCGTGATCAGCGCCAGCGTGGTCGGATAGGCCATGCCGGCGGACACGCCACCGACGAGGCGGGCGACGATCAGGACCTGCTCGTTCGGTGCGACGGCCGCCAGGATGCACGCCGGCACCGACAGCGAGATGCCGAAGACGAGCATCATCTTGCGGCCGTAGCGGTCGCCCAGGGCGCCCAGGTACAGGACCGAGGCGGCCAGGCCGAGCGAGTAGCCGACGGCGATCAGGTTCAGCGAGGACTGGGACGCGTCGAACGCCCTGCCGATGTCGGGCAGGGCGACGTTGGCCACGGCCAGGTTCAAGTTGGCGACGGCGGCGACCAGGATCAGCGCGACGAGCACCATCCCGGCTTGGTCTGGAGACCGGTCCGCCGACGCGGGGGCGGCAGCCTCACCGGCTGCTGGGGCGTTGGACACGGGTGTGCTTCCCTCCTGGCGGGTGCCTGAGCGCTCACCCGGTGGCCGGAAACCTATCGGAACCACCCGCCCCGATAGGGTGACGCCGTGGCCCCGAACGATCGCTCTTCGTCGCGCCGCGGCACTGGTGGAAGGAAGCCCAGCACCGGGTCCCGCTCCGGTACCGCTGGCACTCGCTCCGACACGTCCAACAGCTCGAAGGGCGCCAAGCCCTCCTCTGGAGCCCGCAAGGGAGCGCCGCCTCGCAGCGGCGCCGCGCCGCGGGGTGCGTCGGGCGCCAGCCGCTCCGGCGGCGGCCGCGGCCAGGGCGGCCGGCCCCAACCGGACCGCGAGGAGGCCCGCACCGCAGGTCCCAAGCAGTGGGGGAGCCTCGGTCGCAAGGGTGCCGGTCGCCTGACCGCCGAGGAGTTCGATGCTCGCGACAGCGTCGGCGCCCGGGGTCGCGACGAGCGGCCCGCACCCGCCCAGCGCGGCTCGGATCCGTGGGTGCGCGTCGACGACGTTCGAGACGAGGCGGCGAGCGCCGTGAGCCGGGGCAAGGCCAAGCCGGCCGCGAAGGGACCGGCTTCCCGGTCGACGGGCGGCAGCCGCAGCGGCCGCAAGCCCCCGGCGGAGGGTCCCACCAAGGAGCGGCGCGGCCGCGACTACCGCCAGGCCGGCGCCGGGACGGGTGGTGCCGAGGCCAAGACCGAACTGGTCAAGGCCCTCGGGGCGGCGCGCGGCAACCGCGCCAACGAGCGGCTGCGCGAGGCCGCCCATGCCTTCGAGCGCGAGCGCTACACCGAAGCCCGGAGCCTGCTCAAGCCGATCGCGGAGCAGGCGCCCCAGGCGGCGACCGTGCGCGAGCTGCTCGGGCTGACCTACTACCGGCTGGGCCAGTGGAAGCTGGCCGTGCAGGAGCTGGAGGCCTTCCGGCAGATGACCGGCTCGGCCGAGCAGAACCCGGTGCTCGCCGATGCGTACCGGGGGCTGAAGAAGCCCCGCCAGGTCGAGGAGCTGTGGGACGAGCTGCGGGAGGCATCGCCGTCGGCGGACCTCGTGACCGAGGGCCGGATCGTCATGGCCGGTTCGCTCGCCGACCGCAACAAGCTGTCGGACGCCATCGCCTTGCTCGAGAAGAGCCACCGCGGCACCAAGAGCCCGCAGATCCACCACCTGCGCCAGGCCTACGCCCTCGCCGATCTGTACGAGCGAGCGGGCGACATCGCCCGGGCCCGGGAGCTCTTCCGCTGGGTTGCCGAGCGCGAGCCTGACTTCGCCGACGCCGCCGAGCGGGCCAGCTCCATCGGTTGACCGTCAGACCCCCGGCGTAGGGTCCTCGGTGCATCGCCGCCCGTTCGCTGACGGGCGGTCGCCACGGCTCCGGATCTCGGGGCCCGCCGTGCTCGACGGTGTGCGAACCGTCCTCCACCACCCATCGCCGGCTCGGCCGGCATGAACATGGAGGGTTCCATGAACGTCGTCGTCATCAAAGGGGTGCTGTCTCGCGCGCCGGAGCTGCGCGAGCTGCCGTCGGGCGACCGGCTGGCCCAGTTCGAGGTCACGATCCGGGATCCGGACCGGCCGACCGCCTCGGTGCCGGTCGCCCTGCTCGATCCGCCGGAGCGGACGTTGGCGCTCGACCGCGGGGCCGAGGTGGTCGTCACCGGTGAGGTGCGCCGGCGGTTCTTCCGCACGGCGGCCGGCACGGGGAGCCGCACCGAGGTCGTGGCCGCGCAGGTGATCCCGGCCACCCAGCGCAAGCGGGCCCGCACGGCGCTCGATGCGGCGGTGGCGGCGCTCGTCACGGGTGACGGCTGACACATCTGGATGGTCGAGGCGGGGTGGACCCGGGTTGGGCGGGCTCGCGGAGCGTCGGCCAAGATGGTGGGCGTCAGCGTCTGACCAGGATGGGGAAACCGCAGCAATGAACCAGGAGCAGCTCGAGCAGGTACGGAACGGGAACGGCTTCATCGCCGCCCTCGACCAGAGCGGAGGCAGCACCCCCAAGGCGCTGAAGCTGTACGGCGTCGAGGAGGACCAGTACTCCGGTGATGCCGAGATGTTCGACCAGATCCACGCCATGCGCAGCCGCATCATCGAGAGCCCGAGCTTCACGGGCGAGCGAGTGGTCGGCGCCATCCTCTTCGAGATGACCATGGACCGCCAGGTCGACGGCGTCGACACCGGCGCCTACCTCTGGGAGCGCAAGCACGTCGTCCCGTTCCTCAAGGTCGACAAGGGTCTCGAGGACGAGGCGGACGGCGCCCAGGTCATGAAGCCGATGCCCGAGCTCGACGCCCTCCTCGCCCGTGGCGTGGACAAGGGCATGTTCGGCACGAAGATGCGCTCGGTCATCAAGCTGGCCAACCCCACCGGCGTCGATGCCGTCGTGGATCAGCAGTTCGAGGTCGGACGCCAGATCCTGGCCGCCGGGCTGGTGCCGATCATCGAGCCCGAGGTCGACATCCACAGCCCGGAGAAGGCCGAGGCCGAGGCGCTGCTCCTGGCCGCCATCCTCCGCCAGCTCGAGCAGCAGCCGGCCGACCAGCCCGTCATGCTCAAGCTGACCCTCCCCGAGACCGACGGCTTCTACCAGGAGCTGGTGGACCATCCCGCCGTGCTGCGCGTCGTAGCCCTCTCGGGTGGCTACTCGCGCGAGGAGGCGAACGACCGCCTGGCCCGCAACGCCGGCGTGATCGCCAGCTTCTCCCGAGCGCTCACCGAGGGCCTCTCGGCGCGACAGAGCGACGCCGACTTCGACGCCGCGCTCGACGGCGCGATCAAGAGCATCTACGAGGCCTCGATCACCTGATCGACCCTCGTTCCGAACGACGATGCGGTGCCCGGCTGCTGAGGCCGGGCACCGGTCGCGCCGGGGCCCCGGGTCTGCACCCCTGGGCCCCAGGGCGTCGGGGCGTGGTCGCCCCTGGTGGTGGGATCGCTACCAGCGGGGCGCCACCAGGTCGACGGGCCCGGGGTGTCGGGCCCGGCGGAGCGAGGCGCTGACGCTCGGGACGAGGGTCCAGAGCAAGGCGGCGAGCAGCGCAGGGGCCACCAGCACGGGGATCGTGACCCAACCGGGTGCGGCGAGCGTGAGCATCACCGGCTGGCCGCCGATGCCGTGGGGCACCGAGGTGTCGACCCCGAGCCGGGCGGCCTGCACTGGCAGCCAGCCGAGGGGGAGCGCGAGGGCTGCACCCAGGAGCGACAGCACGACGCCCTCGTACGCCCGTTGCCGTCGGAGGGCGCTCGGTGCCACGCCAGCGGCGAGCGCGGCGCGCTGGTCCGCCTCGGCATCGACGGCCCGCAGCGACAAGGTGACGGTCAACACGAGCAGCGCCAAGAGGAGCGATGCGGCGGTGGCGGCGGCGAGGGCCCGGTTCCACTCGGTGAGATCCCAGGTCGGACCGGGCGGGACCTCCCGGTCGTACCGTTCGATGGACACCTCGTCGGCGACGGCGCCGCGTGCTGCGTACGCCGTGAACGCCTGGCGGACCTCGGCGAGCGAGGGATCGGGGTCGGTCTTCTCGTCGTCGGTGCGGCTCAGCCGGTCGATCGCCGCTCCCTCGGCTGCGGTCAGGGGCCGGTTCCGAACGACGACCATCGAGTCCGCGGGACGGGTGGCACCGATGCCTCCCAGCGCGGCCGTCCCCACGAGGTACTCGTTGCTGCCGACGTCGAGCTCTCCCACGCCTCCCTCGGGACCCCGGACCGCCTCGAAGGCACGGGTGGCGCCTCCGGACGTCAGCTCCAGGTGCGCCGGGCCGGTCGTCAGGGCCACGAGGTGACCGGCGGCGATGGCGTCGGCAGCCCACGGCTCGAGGACGCGGCGGGCCTCGGCCTCGTCGATGCTGCCGACGAGGTGGAACGACTCGTCGGTGTCGGGCAGGGCGACGGTGCGGATCACCGCGGCATCGGGCCCGAGCGCGTCGAGGACGGCCTCGGTCTTGGCCGTCGCGGCCGGGGACCGCATGTCGCCCCGGATGGTGAAGCCGACGCCGAGGCGGTCCAGCACCGGTGCCGAGGCCCGGCCCTCGTCGTCGTAGGTACCGGTCCGACTCACCGGTGAGGGGTTCGTCCTCGCCGGGTCGACGACCGGGTTGTCCACCATGTTGCGGGCGGTGAGCAGGCCGACCGGGATGGCCAGGGCGACGGCGAGGGCGGCGACCGTCGCCGCGCTCTGGGTCCGGTGGCGGGCGAGACCGCGCAGGGCGAGGCGCGAGACCCCTCGCCGGCGCTCGGCGATCCCGTCGAGGCCGGCGACGAGCAGGGGAGCGATGCCCACCCCGCCGAGGGCGATGGCGGTGACGCCGAGGAGCAGCAGGATCGGTTGGAGGTTCGAGCCGAGCCCGCTGCGCTCGGTGCCGAACCCGGCCGTCACGAGCGCAGCGCCGACACCCCACAGGACCAGGCCTGCCACCGGCACCCCCGACGGGACGGGGCCGACGGGGCGACGTCCGGCGAGGGCGGACAGCGTCGGGATGCGACTCAGGTTCCGGGCCGGCTGCCAGGCCGCGGCGATGCCGGCACCGACGGCGAGCAGCACGGCGACGGCTGCTCCGGTGCTCGACACCACGAGGTGGCTGCCCGCGACGAGGCTGCGGTCCTCGACGGCGTTCGCCTGGTTCACCAGGGCCACCACGGCCAGGCCCGTCACCACCGCCGTCGCGCCGGCCGCGAGCCCGGGGATCGCGCCCTGGAGGACCATCGCCCAGCGGATCGTCGCCGGATCGGCGCCGACCGTCGAGAGGAGTCCCACGCTGCGGAGCTGGCGGCGCGAGGCGATGGCGAACGCCGCCGAGGCCACCACGGCGACGACGGCGCAGATCGCCGCGGCACCGAGCGTGAGGCCGGGACCGACGCGGCCGTCGACCTCGCCGGCGCTCGGGGAGCCGCCCATGATGTCGCTCAGCGTGCTGCGGCTCGCCTCGTCGGCGGGCCACACGACGAGGTTGGAGGAGGTCTCGGTCAGCGCCGTCGACCCGTCGGCGAGCGCAGCCCACCGCAGGCCGGTCGAACCGGCCGTCTGGGCGGACCAGTACGTCTCGGGTTGGTCGGTGACGGCGGCGGCGGGCCGGTCGACGTCTTCGCCGAGCCGGCCGATGCCGACGACCTCGAGCTCCTCGCCTGCTCGGACAGACCGCACGGCGTCACCGATGCTCCAGTGCCCCTCGGCCGCGAGCGGCGCGGTGAGGAGGATCTCCTTGCCGGTCCTCGGCAGTCGCCCGTGTTCCACGAGGAAGCGGGGCGAGGCCGCCGACCCCGCAGCTGCCTCGGTGACCTCCATGCCCGCGAGCCGGGGGCCCTGCCCGTCGGGTCGGGCCATGTCGGTGATCAGCCAGTCGCCGGTGCGGTGCCACACCTCGGTGCGAGCTGGGTCGATGCTCTCGTCGATGCCCAAGTCGATCACGTGGCCCTTGGCGTCGTAGCTGAGGCAGCAGTACTCGAGGCCGCCGTCGACGGGATCGGTGAACTGATGGCGCCGCTGCTCGAGGTCGTGCCACGACGCAACGGTCGAGAAGGCGGCCAGTGCGGTCACGACCGGAAGGAAGATGAGCACGGTGACCAGGAGGTGGCGCCAGGGATGGCGCCGGACCTCGCGTCGGGCGAGCCGCGCCGCGACGACGACCAAGCCCCGTCGCGAGGTCATGCGCCGACCTCCGAGCCGACGGCTGCGGCGTGGCGGACGGCCAGTTCGGACAGGTCGGGAGCGACGGGGACCACGGTGTCGGCGGCGCGCTTGCCGTCGCGGATCGTGACGACCCGGTCGGCGTAGCTGGCGACCCGCGGCTCGTGGGTCACGATCAGCACCGCAGCGCCATCGTCGGCGAGCTCGCGGAGCAGATCCAAGATCAAGTCGCCCGTGACCGTGTCGAGGGCCCCGGTCGGCTCGTCGGCGAGGATCACCTTCCGGGGCACGGCGACGGCCCGTGCGATGGCCACCCGCTGCTGCTGGCCGCCGGACAGGTCGTCGGGGTACCGCGAGTACGGCTCGTCGACACCGACCCGCTCGAGCGCGGCGCGCCCCAGCGCGTGGACGTCCTTCCGCGACCCGCCCTCGAGCTCGAGCGGCAGGGTGACGTTCTCCAGCGCGGTGAGCGAGGGCACCAGGTTGTACTGCTGGAAGACGACGCCCACGGTGTGCCGGCGCAGCGAGGCCAGCTCGGCGGGGGAGCGGCCGGCGAGGTCCATGCCGGCCACGCGCACCAGGCCGGAGGTGGCGCCGACCATGCCGGCGGCGAGGTGCAGGAGGGTCGACTTCCCCGATCCGCTGGGGCCCATGACCGCGGTGAGGGAGCCGGCATCGACCTCGAGGTCGATGCCCTGCAGGGCGGCGACGTCGACGCGGCCGTGCCGGTAGGTCTTGGTCGCTCCGTGGAGCTGGAGGACGGGTTCGTTCACGCCGGGTTCCGTTTCTTGGTCTGGGATTTGAGGTGCGATTCGCAGATGTCGAGCCAGCGGAGGTCGGCTTCTCGACGGGAGGCCACGACCTCGGCCATGAGCTCGGCGGCGAGGTCGGCGGCAGGGTCGGCGGTGCCGCCCCCGGCCTGGGCCCGCCGGGTGGTGCGCCGGGCGTCCTGGAGCAGCCGGTAGAGCTCGGTGCGCTGGCGGTCGATGACGGCGAGGGCCTCCAGCGGGGAGCTGTGGAACGCCATCAGCACCTTGACCAGGAAGTCCTCGCGGGCGGGGACCGGCTCCACGGCCGGCTCGCCGAACCAGGCCTCCAGCGCCTCCTTGCCATCGCGGGTGATGCGCCACGGCCGCCGGTCCCGCCCGTCGCCCTCGCTGCTCTCGACCTCCATCGGTTCGACGAGCCCATCGGCCTTGAGGCGGTCGAGGGTCGTGTACACCTGGCCGACGTTGAGCGACCACACGCCGCCCGTCCGCTCCTCGAACGCGGCCTTGAGCTGGTAGCCGTGCGACGGCTGCTCAGCCAGCAGGGCGAGGATGCCCATCCGGACGCTCATGGTTCCTGAGTATGCATACTCAGAATGCATCGGTCAAGGATCCGGGCCGGGGTCCGCCGCGAAGCGGTGGCGGCGTGGATACCCTGCGAAGCGGGGGAAGGGGATTCCCCGCAGGGGACACCGAGGAGGCAACGTGGCCGACCTTGCACCGTCATCGGACCCGGTCGAGATCGACCAGGTCATCATCCGCTTCGCCGGCGATTCCGGCGATGGCATGCAGCTCACGGGCGACCGCTTCACGTCGGCCAGCGCCGTGTTCGGCAACGACCTGTCGACGCTGCCGGAGTTCCCCGCCGAGATCCGGGCTCCCGCGGGGACCCTCGCCGGCGTCTCCGCGTTCCAGGTCCA
>Ga0182747_1002279_pt1 | contig 13553 bp, 11 predicted proteins | sample eDN3rd30CBELigBY_FD_128526 | JGI IMG/M metagenome (GOLD analysis project Ga0182747, IMG submission 128526) | Enriched backyard soil microbial communities from Emeryville, California, USA - eDNA 3rd pass 30_C BE-Lig BY (version 2) (version 2) | ecosystem: Environmental > Terrestrial > Soil >...
CCTTGCTGGGCCTGGCGACGGGTGGCATCGACATATTCGTCATGCTGGTCACAGGCCCGTTGATCAATGGTGGCGCAACCGCTTCCCCTGATCAGGACATGGCGGCCGACGTTGGGGCTAATCTGATCGGGCCGCGTTTTTGCGACGGCGTTCATGGTGGAATCCATCCTGATCGTGAGCCGCCTACTGCTCGCGACCTCACTGGTCAGCATTTTCCCATGCCAGCCCTGTATATACTGGCACAAAATGTGTCCCCGCTATCGATGCGGGCGACTGCTGCTGCATTGATGATCGGCGTCATTTCGTTGGCTGGCTACGGGCTGGGGTCTCCAGTCATAGGCCTGATCAGCGACGTGGGTCAGGTCGTGATGGCGTCGCATGGCGTGCGCGTGAGAATTGCCCTGTCGCTCAGCCTGGGGTCGTCCTGCTTGCTTCATTGTTGTGGCTTTCCATCGCACGCAACATACATGAATAGTCGTGCCTTGTGATCAGACTCGCCGATTGGGCCAAATTAGGGCATAAACCCCGATTGCTACGCGGACATGGATATTCGCGAGTAGGAGGGACAATGGGAAACGTGCAAACTACCGGACACAGCTCTGCTGACGTCATACTTTGCCAACCGGTCACGGCCTCCTATTTCCATGTCGAAAACAGCATCGTCGCCAACGGCATTCGCGCCGACATTCGTCATTTTGCGTGGGAACGATCCTGCGACGCGCAGTTTGAAGCGAACAGTCACTACCTGGATTATTCGCTGGGGCCGCGTGCACATGGAGCGCGGTTGCTGTCGGAGGGGCGGCGCAACACACCGCCCTTCGGCGAGGTGGCCTATCTGCCGATGGGATCTCAGTTTGAGGCGCGTTGCGAGCCCAGCGAATATCGGATCCTTTGCCTCACCTTCGAAGATATCATGGCTGAACGCATCTTTCAGAGCGAGGATCTCCCTGGTTCCCTGCCGCCCTGTTTCGACGTTAAGTCTCCATGGGTTCGGCAAGGCCTTGCCCGGATTGCCAAAGAGGTCCGCAATCCGGGCTTTGCACAGGATATGCTGGTAGAAACCATCGCCTTGTCATTGATCATCGACCTGTGCCGCCATCTCCAGATGCGACCGGTTTCGGACGACATGTGCGATGGGCGGATGGCGGACTGGCGCCTGCGCCGCCTTCAGGAGCGTATCGATGCCGGGTTGAACGGTCCCCTGTCCATCGTCGACCTGGCGCAAGAGTGCGGGCTGAGTTCACGGCATCTGATGCGAACCTTCAAGAACACCGTGGGGACGACCATCAGCAGCTATATTTCCGATGCGCGGATCATGCGGGCCAAACGTGAACTGGTTCAGGAGGGGGCGATGATAAAGGTCGTCGCGGGCAATTGCGGGTTCCAGAGCGCCGCTGCGTTCAGCGCCGCTTTTCGCAAGGCGACCGGGATAAGCCCGCGTCGTTTTCGACAGGAAATGTTGCACGGCGCAAGATAGCTCAGGCCTTGAGCGGCCAAGACTATACGCGTTCTATTGTCACGGGAATAGCACCCATCCGCGGTTGGCCGAAGATAGGATCGAAGGCTGCCTGTGCATCCATCAATCGGGAGGTGCACCCACCTTCACCTAGGGCATCATCCGCCTCATCAGGGTTGGTGCCGAAGCAATGTGACATCGACAGAACCCCTGGACGCAGACGGGAATCGACCTCGACCACGCCATCGATCACTCCATGAACCGAACGTATACGTACGACCTCGCCGGATGTGACGCCAAACCGCTGCAGTTCGGCTGGGTTAACGAAAGCTGGATTGTGCCGTCTCTTGACCGTCAGCTTCGGATTGTTGCGGCCGATGGAATTCATCATCTCGTTGCTCCGTCGCGGCGTTAGCAACAATGGGAATTCCGCGCTGGGCTGCGCCGTGTCACCGCGTTTGACCAGGACAACTCCCAATTCGGCCATCATCGTCGGATCGGCCAGTTGGAGCATCGCCTCGCAATCCTCTCCACGGGGCAGCACGGTAAGGTCGAGTTCCGTAAAAAGTTTGCCATGTTGATGCCGGCGCACCTCCTCCAACGGAACACGTGATCCGGCGCACATCGCCTCGAACATCTCCTCAGTCGAGGGACGGCGATCAAGCGGAAGCGCGAAGGGAACCGGAAACTTGTCCCAATGCTCGCCCGTCCCCGCCGCATTACCGAAATAGGTGATCTGCTTGCCCAGCTTCTTGGCCAGCTCATAAAAGAACTGCCAGCTTTCGATTGTGTCCGAACCGGCTGGCGGCTCAACGGTGGCAGGCGCGTACATCGCATAGGGCTGTTCAAAACCGCCCGTCCAGATACCGTAATATTTCATTGATTCGGTGAACTGCGTGCAGCCAGGCGTTTCCAGCGACATACGGTCCGGAATGACATAGTCCGCCATGCGTGCGGTATTCGACATTTCCACGTCGATCGCGACCAGCAGGTCGAGCGCACCCAGCGCTCGCCCCGCCCGGTTCTGGTCAGGAAGGGAAACGGCTGGATTGCTGCCTGAGCAGATCAGCGCTCGAACCTGTCCCTTACCGGGGGTTAGTATCTCGTCCGGCAGGGTGCCCGTCGGCGCCCCGACGACGGTTTTCGGCAGACCGTTGATCCGGCTGGTCTCACTATAATCCCAGGGCGTATAAGGCGCATAGGGCTGCGCCCGGATCGGTACGTCAGGCAATAAAACGTGCGGCTGCGAATGCTGCTCACCTGCCCGCACCCAGCGCCCGCATACGCTATTGAGGCAAAGCGCCAGGTATTCCGCCAGAGTGCCGTGTAGCGGGAAATGTGCGCCAGTGGCCGTGACCACGCATCCACTCTTCGCCTCCGCAAATGTGCGCGCTGCCAACACGATGTCCGCCGCCGAAACACCCGCGACATCGGCTACATGATCGGGTGTGAAAGGCGCGACGGCCACCTTCAGTGCATCGATGCCCACGGCATTGGTTTCAACAAAATCGCGATCATACAGCCCCTCGGTCAGGATCACGTGCAGCAGGCCGGCCAGCAGCGTCGAGTCCTGTCCTGGTTGCGGCCGTATGTGGAGAAAGGCATGCGCCGCCGATTCCGTCTCCCGCGGGTCGATCACGATGAGCTTCATGCCATTCTTGACCGCTTGCTTCACGGCCTGTCCCGGATTGACCGACATGCCCTGTTTGGAAATCACCGGGTTGGTGCCAACCATGATCCAGCTGTCGGCATCGGCGAAGGCGTTGGGGCCGGCCATCCAGCGTCCGTGCAGCGCCTGCGCGATCACCTTCCCCGCCTGATCGATCGTCTGCACGGAGAAGAAGCGATGGGGAAAGGTTCCGAGCGCCATGATGAACATGGCGCCAATCACCGGATTGATCGGATTACTGAGATTGCCGTTGCCGGGATAGACGGCGATCGCGTCGACGCCATGTTCGTCGCTGATCGCCTGTAGCCGAGCAGCGATTTCATCGATCGCCTGCTCCATTGGAATGGATTGATAGCTGCCGTCCGGCATGCGCTTTTGCGGGTGCAGGATGCGGCTCTCGGCATAATGGCCCTCGGGCATGGCGCGGCCCTTGGGGCAGGTATAGCCGCCATAGATGGGCGACTGCCGGTCGCCCACAACCTTGATGGCGCGCCCCTCCTCGATCGTGACCTCGACGGGACAGCAGGCCCAGCAGACCTTACAGATGCCAATGCGGGTTTCGCTCACCCGATATCTCCCACTCCGCTCAAAGATAGAACCTCGATCACAGGATCGGTTCCATCTCCACCATCACCAGATGATCCTTGTTTCCGCCAGCGATCACCAGGCATTTACGCAACATCCGGCGATACAGGAACCGGACGAGGGCGACATCCTCTTCCGGTCCAGCCGCCTTGATATAGGCGACAAGATCCCGATCGGCAGCATTGAGGTCGACCGGCCGATACCCCAGCAGAGCTTCGGCGTCATTCAGATCCTCCGCTTCGGCCCAGGCGCCATAATGCTGCTGGTTGACCAGGAATTCGGGAATGGTGGCGATGACCCCGCGCTGCCAGTCCTCAAACCCCGGCGAGGTCGGGATGCTACGGATCTCGTCAGCCAGCTTCTGTAGCGCCATATCCTCTATCGGCGTCACGCGCGGCGCTGGCAGGTCGAACTGCTCCAGCTCGATACCGATGATCTCGGCCAACGCTTCCAGGCATCGACGCCCGATCATCGCAACCTGGACCGCGCTTTCCACCCAGTCGCCGCCGGGCGCTCGATTGGCGAGCGCGAACAAGGGCGCATAATAGCCAACCGACATGAACACGATCGTCTGATAAGCGATCTTGTGGAAATCGACCGGTCGCCCCAGCGCCTTTTCATAATGGCGATAGAGCGCCGGAAGATCGCCCATATTCTCGATGGGATGGCGCCCGCGGAAACAGGCGAGGTCATGGTGATTATCACCCAGATGACCGACCTCCATGTCGATGATTGCTGTCATTTCCGGCCCGTCCGACAGAAATTGCCCACAGTCGCCAGTGACGAAGGAGATATGCGTCAGATCCTGTGGCACATTACGCCGCAGCCAGAGGTCGCAAAATTCCATCAATGGATCGACGACATTTTGCTCCAGGCACATCGCATAGAAGCGCTGCACGCTGTTGAGTGCAATATCGGCAGGCGTCTGCGGAAACGGCAGCTCAGTGCCGGAGAACTGTTCGGGCGGTATGCGGTGGATGTCGGCCAGCGCTTCCATATATTTCAGGCTGGCCGCCCAGCGATCAGGGGTCATCACCGACCGGCTTTCCTCCGCCTCCATCACAAGGCCCGGATCACGGCCTCCACGCACCCATTCCATGACGATCGCTTCGGGTTCCGCGCACATGCCGTGCAACGTCGGAATGAGGACCCCATTGTCCTGCAAGACCTTGAGCACTTCATATTCATGACGGAGTGGATAGGGATGGTCGGGCCAAGGCCGGGTGCTCTTGAACAACAGGCTCGATTCCACGCCGTCCTTCTCGATAAATACCCGCCACACCGGGCGCCAGCGGCGCTGTCGCACAATGCTGGTCACCTTCGCGCCCAAGGTGTCACGCACCCAACGCGTAATGCCAGCCTGCTGCTGCTCGAAAGACAGTTCCGATGCCTCGACCGGATGGTCCAACTCAACGGTCGCCATATCCCTCTCCTCTCCTGACCGCCGGACGATGGCGGCGCATTGGAGCCGTAGGAAGCTCCGATGGCCGTTGCCGAATGTCCCCGCGGCTTTGTTTCAGCGCCCCTGCCTATGGGTTCAGAATCGATCAGATCTGGCGCTGCAAGACCGAGGCTATAGCGAGGCTGGAAAATGGTCAATAATAATTGTACATTGATGTATATATAATAGTGACTCATCATCGGGGCTGGTCTTATCGCGTTCGCCCCTGCATGAAGGTCAGGGTCGCAACGGGCGCGATGTTGACAACGGAGACGGAATTGCAACGACGTCAGCGCGCCAACGGGCGCGACACCTATGCCGCTCTTCTGGACGCGGCGTTGGCGATCTGGTCAGAAGAGGGGATCAACCGCGTCACCATGCAGGCTGTGGCGGAACGAGCCGGCCGCACCCGCGGCATCATGTATCATCATTTCCGCGACCGAGACGATCTGATCGCTGCGGTGCAGATTCATTTGCGTGACCGGCTCGCGCATGTCTTCGATTTTGCCAAAACACCATCGCGTAACGATTATCTGATGGTCGCCGGCCTAATGGTCGATAGCCCCGAGCTGGTACGTAGCTTCCTGTCTCGACTTCTTGCTGGTGACGCACGCGAAGATTCGCTGCTGGCGATCGCGCGATCACATTATCGCGAGGTAAAGGCACGGAACTGGCTCCGCCCCGACATCGACGCCGATCACGCCGCGGTCATCAGCCTCTCCATGTGGCTGGCATCCATGATGGCGGTCGATCTCAAGCAGAATCTCAATGACCGCCGCGCCGAGGCTTCCCGGTTTGCCGAGACATTTCAGAGGGTGATGGAAAGCTCGATCATCTACCCGGAGATTGAGCGGCCAACGGCTGGAGAATCTGTATCACTCTCTCGTTCGAAAAACCGTTAGCATCAACATATTGAACCGTGACCATTCCGCGCCATCAACGCTGTTTCGCAGACGCGCCCGTGCCGGCCGGGTCTTCGTACACCGCGAATGTCCGTTGGCTTTTGCGGAATTGAACTGGCGTGGTGCCGGTCCGTTTCCGGAAAAACCTGCTGAAATAAGCGGGATCTTCAAATCCAAGCTGGTAGGATATTTCCGCCGCAGAAGCGCGCGAATATGCCAATTTTCGCTTGGCATGAAGAATTTTCTGCGCCTGGATTACGGCGACCGGGGTGCTCCCAAGCAATGCCTTGCATGCCTGCACCAACTGCGCTGGCCTAACGTCCAACGCCTCGCAGTAATCGGCAATTTGCCAATCGCTTGCAAGGTTTTCATCTATTAGCCCTCGAAATCGATTTACGATATCAAGTTCAGATCCCGACATCTCATCGGCACTATTGGATATTGGGAATAATTCCCCATTGCTCTCATTGTAATTGTTATTCTTCTCAAAAAGAGTGAGAAGAATATAAGCAGCAACGGCGCCGTCGCTTGCCGTTCCGAGCCTGCCGCCTGCTTGTCGCAATTCATTCCACAGCCGGTTGCGATCCTCCGCTCCAGCGCGACCGATCCAATGGCTCAATTTCTTTGGACAGTGAAAATCGTGCCAATAACTCGCGATAGATACGCCCAAAGCAGGCACGACGCGAGACAGCAAAAAATCATCGGCTATGCCAAAGAGGATAGACTTGGTGCCTCCTTCCAGCATGACGTGCGCCTGGGATCCAGCCGGGATAAACGCCGTTTCGCCGCCAGCAAGGGAAGTTCGCCACCCTTCCAACCGGGCCAGGCCTCCACCACTGTGAACGAACAAATATTGGCGATAGCGCCGATCCGAAAGATCACGCATTTCCGCTTCTGCGTCCTTCGGGCACTCTATCGCCGTTAGCCATACATTGGCGCGAACGTCGTTCCGATTGCCATCAGATATAGTCATATGGCCACCCTCTCCATTTCGACTACCAAAAAAAGTCCCAGCTTTTCCCGCTGACGTCCCTTACGGTAGCGAACGAGGTTAAGTTAACTCCTTCCCCATGGCAATCGCGTGATGAACGGCGATTTGATGGCCCTCATTGCTCGAACACCGACAATATCGTCCACGCGCAAGTCAAGTTTGCCGCGTGAACAACATGTTATGATAGGGAGAGGATAGTGATGCGATCTCTTGCAGAACGGCGCGATGTGTTACGTGGCATCGGCGGAGCGGCCGCATTGCCTATAATCGGCAGCAGCAAGCCCGCCCAAGCCGGCGCTGGAACCACGGGTTCGGCCGGAACGGGAAATGGGGAGATCGTTGAAACCACCGCAGGCAAGGTCCGCGGTAGCAGGGATGGCAGCGTCTACATATTCAAAGGCATTCCTTACGGAGCCCCCACAGGTGGCAAGGGCCGCTTCATGCCGCCGCAACCTGTCGCACCATGGTCAGGTGTTCGCGATACGCTGTCATTCGGTCCGACAGCTCCCCAGGCCAGCGCCGCAGAAGCTGGCGGGATGGACAAACTGGCCGAGGGGCCGGGTGCCATCCGGATGAAAAATTTCATGACGTTCCTGCATGGTATGGCGGGCGACGAACCGGCGATGGGCGAGGATTGCCTCGTTCTCAACGTGTGGACTTCCAGCACGCAACGCGATCGCAAACGTCCCGTCTTGGTTTATCTGCACGGGGGCGCCTACACCAGCGGCTCGGGATCTTGGAAGCTGTATGATGGTCTGGGCCTGGCTCAACGTGGCGACGCCGTGGCCGTGACCATCAATCATCGACTCGGCGCGCTCGGCTATCTTCATCTGGCTGAACTTGGCGGAGCGGATTATGCCCCCTCGGGCAACGTAGGAATGTTGGACATTGTCGCTGCTCTGCAATGGGTGCGCGACAATATCGAGAATTTTGGCGGTGATCCGTCGCGCGTTCTTGTCTATGGATCATCGGGCGGCGCAAGCAAAACCTCAGTTTTGCTCGCTATGCCATCGGCAAAAGGGCTGTTCCATCGCGCCAACTTAATGAGCGGCGCGGCGATGCAGGCCGCGCCGGCCGATCTCGCCGCACGTAATGCGGAAAAACTGCTCACCCGGCTCGACATCGCTCCAAAGGATTTCCGCAAGCTCCACGATGTACCGTTTACGACGCTGGTACAGGAAGCCGAGCGCATGAACGCGATGCCGATCAGCACCGCGCTGGCGGGCGCTGCAAGCCCCGAACAGTTTATGGGCCTCATGCCGGTCGTCGACGGGACGATCTTGCCGACTCATCCAATGGAGCCTGTGGCATCGCCCAACGGCACGCATGTGCCCGTGCTGGTAGGCTACACCCGCGATGACATGACGATGATGATGTTCGGCATGCCCTGGTTCGGCACTTTGGATGAGGCTGGTCTTGCAAAGATGGCGACGGCGACCTTCGGCGAAAAGGGACCGGCGCTACTGGCGGCCTATCGCCGCGAGCGGCCCGATGCATCGCCGACCGACATCGCCTGCTCTTTCGTGACCGATCGGGTGATGTGGGCCGGATCAATCCGCTGGGCCGAACGGCGCGCGGAAGCGGCCGGCGCAGCGCCCGCTTATGTTTATCGCTTCGACCTGGAGTCCGCGGCTCTGGATGGCGCCATAGGCGCCGCGCATGGCGGCGACATTCCCTTCGCCATGAATAATTATACGGCTTCGAGCATGGCGGGCGACCGCCCTGAAAACCCGGCCATGGCAAAGATCATGAGCGACACCTGGGTTCAGTTCGCTGCGACCGGCAATCCCAACAACCCCGCCATTCCACAATGGAAACCTTATGAACCGACCGAGCGGGCAACAATGGTTTTCGACGTCCCAACGCATGCCGAAAACGACCCTCGAACAGAAGTGCGCTCCATGCTGATGGATGCACTGGCCCCCTCAAAAGGCTGAACCACCGAAGAAAGGGCCATCCCATGACCACAAAAAAAGCCGCCTTTTGCGTGCGCCTCGCCAGCGTCCTGGCCTTTTGCCTCGCGGCGGGGACGCCTGCGACCGGAGAACAAAAGTTGGAGCAGAATCATCCCACGCTCACCGCCGACGGCAACGTCAGCGTGCCCGCGCACAGCGTCGCCATGCCCGGCAGCTTCAGCCCGGAAGCCCGCAAGGCGTTCACGGACTATTTCGCCCGTGGGGGAGATCCCGCCTTTTCTGGCGACATCTTCAACATCCGACGCATTTATGATGAGAAATGGGCTGGCCCGATCCTGGCGCAATGGGAAAAACGATTTCCGGTCAAGACCGAACGCACGACGATCGACGGCGTGGTCGTGGATATTGTTACCCCTGAAAAAGGTGTGCCCGCCGATAAGGCTGACAAGGTCCTCATCAACTTTCACGGGGGCGGTTTTATTCTGGGCAATGGCGGAATCGGCGGCAGGATAGAAGCGGTGCCGATGGCCGGCCTGGCCGGATACCGTGTCATCACCGTTGACTACCGGCAAGCGCCCGAAGCCGTTTATCCGGCCGCAACCGATGACGCCGTCACTGTCTATCGAGCCCTTCTCAAGACCTATCGCCCTGAGAATATCGGCGTTTACGGCTCGTCGGCTGGGGGTATGCTGACGGCCCAGTTGGTCGCGCGGCTGCAAAAGGAAAAGTTGCCGCCCCCCGCGGCGATCGCGATCATGGCGGCCGGCGCGGCGAAACGTGGAGCATCCGATTCTTCCTACTGGATGCTAGGTCTGACGGGCGCACAGGTCACCCCACAACCGGCCATGTTGTCCATGCCTCAATATTTCAAGGCGAAGGATATGGAGGATCCCTATGCCTTCCCCGCCAGTTCGCCCGCCATTCTAGCCAAGTTTCCGCCAACGTTGATCGTGTCGTCCTCGCGCGACGCGCTGCTGGGCAATGCCCTGGATACAAGCGCCAATCTGGTGGCTGCGAAAGTGCCCAATCAACTTTATGTCCGCGAGGGATTTGGCCACGGCTATTTCACGCAAACGCCTGATGTGCCCGAGGCCATCGCAGCCTGGCAAGTGGCAGTGGATTTTTTCGACCGTTATCTCGGCAAGGAAACCGACCGCAATTGATCATTCGGACCTAGCCGGTCGCGAACACATATTACCCGCCGGTATCCCGCTAAAGACGGGCCTCGCAAACAAACGAGACGGCACAACAGGGGAGGAAAAACATGGTTCATTCTATTTTTCGAATTGGCGTTTCATTCGCGGCCCTCACGATTGCAGGAGCATCCGCCCAGGCGAGTGCCCAAGCGAATATGGCAGCTTCACCAACAGCCGTTACCGAACAAGCCAGCCTGGACGACATTGTCGTCGTAGCGCGGCGCGCCCAGGAACGGCTGCAGGACGTGCCCATCTCCATAACGGCGATCAGTGCCGAGACAATCAAGACGGCGCAGATCAGCCAGGGCTCCGACCTTATCCGTCTGGTCCCTACCCTCAATGTGCAGCAATCATCCACCGGGCCGGGACAATCATATTCGCTGCGCGGCATCCGTACCGGCGTCATAACCTATTTCAACGAAGTGCCGACATCGACCAACGCCGTGAACAATCAGATGTGGGATCTGGAATCGGTGCAGGCCTTGGCCGGTCCGCAAGGCACCTTGTTTGGCCGGAATAGCACAGGGGGCGCGATCCTGTTCGTGCCGGCCCGTCCGACGGGAGAGTTTGAGGGTTCAGTCGAGCTTGGTTATGGCAATTATGACTGGCGGCAGGCGACCGCGGTTCTGAACCTCCCGGTTGCAGATGCGGTCAGTCTGCGCGTGGGCGGTCGTATCGTGCGACGTGATGGCGTCGTGAAGAATGAGATCGGCCCCGATTTCCAGTCGCAGCATCGTGACAGCTTCCGTGCCTCGCTATTGCTAGAGCCCGGCAGCGTGTTCTCCAACTACACGGTGTTCGACTATACCGATGTCAACGAAGCGCCGGGCGCCCTGATCACCTCCAACGTCCGACCCACGGCGGGCTGCTTTCCCGGTCTTGGCTGCTTGTACGGAATCCCTCGCGGACGAGATGATCGGTGCGCGCATCCATTGCGCGGCGCACTTCCGCGCCGAACCCGCCGTCCGCCACGCCGGCGCCGCGTTCAATCAGCCGGTGGTCCAGCCAGGTTGCACCGGGCGCCTTTACCTGAGTGGAGAGGTCGAGGTCCGATCGCGTGGCGAGGATCAGGGTCGGCTTCGGTTCGCCCGGCTTTCCGACCGCGCGTAACTCCACAATGCCGCCGAGCGCCGCACTGTGCTCCAGCGCCTCGATGCCGGGCAGTCGAACATGATGGGTACGCCCGTCCGTGCCGTCGATCACGGCATAGGCGGTGCCGGTCAGTTCATCGTGCAAACCCTTGTCGATCAGCCGTCCGGCGATCGGCTTCTCAGGCGGCGCGGTCACGACGGCGTAGCTGTCGAGCGGTCGGTCCTGGCCGCGCTCCTTGAGCGCCGCGCCGATCGTGCGGATGATGTCGCCGCGCGCGCCCAGTTCGCGGAGTTTCGCCTGCGCGCCCTCGGCGACAGCCCACTGGCCGGGCTCGCCCTCGGCGGCGAGCCCCATCGTTTCGAGATGCTGCAAGCGACCGACCATTAGCCGCCGGAGGCGCGGGTCATCGGGACCGGGCCGCTCGGGGCGCAGGTCGATCACGCCCAGCTCATCGGCCGCGCGGCCGATCTCCGTGTCGAGCCGCGTCCAACGCTCGGCAGTGACTTCCCGATCGAGGGTGCGCTGGACTTCATGCTCGGGTTTCGGCCCCAGCTCCGCGAACGCCAGCTCCTCGGCGCGCGAGCGCAGGCCGTGTCCGATATAGTCGCGGGCCATGACGAGATCGGCGCCCTGATCGGTCTGACCGCCCATATCCACGCTTCGGGAATCCCAAACCGGCGCGCGGCGGCGGCGACATGATCGGCATAGGGATGTGCTGCGGCCGGGACGGCAACGGGCGCTTCTTGCGCCCAAGCCGTTCCCGGCGCAGCGCTACCGGACAGCAGGACGGCGGCGATTAATATGGCCGATCCGACTCCGCTTCGCCGCCTGCCAGCCAGCGTGCTCGCTGCGGTAAAGGGTTCGCGCGAAGCGCCGGCCTTCGGCCGCCCTTGACCTCCGCTGCGCGCGCTGGCCGGCCTTGGGCCGAGCGGGACGAAGGGATGAGGCAGCTTTCCCGCGAACAAAGGGATGAACAGGGATCGCACCGGCTCAGTCCTGCTCGCGCGACTTCGGCTGACGGGTCCAGCGCAGCGACCAGGCCGATTTATCGCCCGTGTTCTGGAACAGCGCGGCGCGGATCGGCTGCGCGAACGCGGGGTCGTCGATGCGTAGCGAGACGTAATTCCCGGCGCGCTCGCCGGTCTCGTTCCAGCCCGCGCCGATCTCCGGGCCTTCGCTGTCACCGCGGTGGATGCGCCAGTCCGGCGCCTTTTCGGCATCGGTCGGTTCGGCGGGAACGATCGAGATTCGGATGTCGAGCGTCGCCGTCTCGATAATCCCTTCATAGCCGTTGGCGGTGCGGAAAAAGCTGCCGATTTGCATGGGTATGTCCTTTCGTTTGGCGGGGTGGATGCAGAGTCAGGACCGGGCGGCACGCCACGTCAGAGGCGCTTCGGGCTTGTCGCGGGTGAGTATCGGGATCGCACGGCCGAGCACGGTCGAGGCCGGCAGCGGCCCGAAATAGCGCCCGTCCAGGCTGTCGGGATGATCGGGATTGAGCAGCAGCAGCTCGCCGGCCGCGAGCGTGCGGCAACCTTGCCAAGCGGGCAGCGAACGGCCGTTTCGGTCACGGATCAGGGCGACGGTAACCGCCCGTCCATCAACGCCGACATTCGCGCCGATCCGGCAAACGCGCTGTCCCGCCTTGGCGGCGACATGCTTCAACAGCGGCACGTCGCGGCCGAGATAGCCACGCTCGGCCATCCAGCGGCCAAGCCGCTCGGGCGGCGTAACGGCGACAAGCGCGCCAACGGGCGGATCGCTGTCGGGCCGAATACGGTAGAGGCCAAGCGGCGCGCTCGAGCTGGCATTCCAGATGACGCGCGGCAGCGGATCGGTGAGCGCGATGGCAGCGAACGATATGGCGAACGCTGACGCGGCGAAGGCCGTCGCGCGGAGATAGAAGCGGCGCGTCATCCCTCGATCTCCCGGCGCTTGAGCCAGGCGCGATGACGCTCCAGCGTGTAAGGGCGCGGCTGATGTCCGGCTGCGATGCGGTTGGCGACGTGTCGCCAATGATCCGGCGCGGCGTCGCAAGGATCGACACCTGCCGCCTCGGTTGCATCGATCGCGGCGAGCACTTGGCTGACCTTGGGCCAGCCCTCGATCTTGAGCAGGATGTCGCCGCCGGGCCGCACGAACGGCAGCGTCGTGAACGGCTCGCCAGCACCGATCGCCCGCACGATGTCGATGCGCGAGCTGACCGTGCCGTAGTCGTTCGCCGCCCAGCGGACGAACGCGAAGGTCGCGCCGGGGCGGAAGCGGACGATGCGGCGACGGCGATCGACGATCTCGTCCGCCGCGA
>Ga0182747_1002283_pt1 | contig 13545 bp, 12 predicted proteins | sample eDN3rd30CBELigBY_FD_128526 | JGI IMG/M metagenome (GOLD analysis project Ga0182747, IMG submission 128526) | Enriched backyard soil microbial communities from Emeryville, California, USA - eDNA 3rd pass 30_C BE-Lig BY (version 2) (version 2) | ecosystem: Environmental > Terrestrial > Soil >...
AAACAAATGAATATGAACCCATTACGAATTTAGAAGAAATATATTCGAGCAATTATGTATCTGAAGATGGCCGTGTTATTTTCCAAATCCTTAGTAAAGGTGATTTAAGTCTTCCTGTAATTTTACCGGAAGTTGAAATAAGTGGGGTGGCAAAAGAATGATTGAAATCAAAGGGTTAACAAAAAAATACGGCTCATTTGTTGCATTGAACCACTTTGAACTTTCCATAGGTGAGGGAAGTGTCTGTGGTTTTGTTGGCGCAAATGGTGCAGGGAAATCAACAATCTTCTCAATCTTAGCCACTCTTCTTTCGCCAACAGAAGGTGATGCGACAATTCATGGGAAGAGTGTTACAAAAAATCCAGCAGAAGTACGAAAACTTATTGGCTATATGCCTGACTTCTTTGGGGTATATGATCAATTGAAGGCTGATGAATATTTAGATTTTTACGGCGCGAGTTATGGTATACCTAGTGAAAAACGAAAAGTGTTAATACCAGAGTTACTAGAGTTGGTTAATTTAACAGAAAAACGTTCTGAATATGTTGATTTATTATCTCGTGGGATGAAGCAACGCTTATGTTTAGCTAGAGCTCTAATTCATGACCCAAAGGTGTTAATTTTAGATGAACCTGCCTCTGGATTAGATCCAAGAGCAAGAATTGAAATGCGTGATATATTAAAGCATTTAAAATCGATGGGAAAAACTATTCTGATTTCATCGCATATATTACCTGAGCTATCTGAAATGTGTGATGAAATCGTCGTAATTGATAGAGGAAACCTCATTGCGCATGGCCATGTGGAAACGATTCAAGCTCAATTGCAAGGTGATAAGCGAATAAAGGTAAAGGTAATTAATCAACTAGCTACTGCCCGCACTTTCTTTGAGGAGGATCCGTTTATCTCAGGAATTGAACTAAATGAAGAGAAAAAGGAAATTATCTTTACTTATAGAGGTACTGATGAACAGCAAGTAGAGCTTTTACGTAAAGCACTCCTTTCAAATATTCCAATCTATTCGCTTACAGTGGATGAAAAAGATTTAGAAGATGTCTTTATGGCCATCACGAAAGGAGCGGAAGGATAATGAATCGATTCTCAAATCCTGTTTTATTGAAGGAGTTAAAATTACGATTCCGTGCTTTTAAAAGCTTTTCAGGGTTAATGTTTTATTTAATCCTATTATTCATTTTTGTTGGGGGCTTTCTAAGTGTGTATACCCAATTTACTGGTACTGGTTTCTTTAGACCAAGTGAAAGCTTTATAATGTTCGCAGTAATTTCTGTTCTCCAGATGGCACTTGTAATGTTTATTACGCCAGGGCTAACTGCTGGAGCAATCAGTTCTGAAAGAGAAAAGCAGACATTAAATATTTTGTTAACAACGACGCAAAGCTCAACGCAAATTATCATTGGAAAATTATTGTCTTCGATTGCATTTTTAATTTTATTACTCATCGCAGGACTTCCTTTGTATAGTATTGTGTTTTTATTTGGGGGAGTTTCACCTGCACAATTAATTACGATTTTTCTTTCATATCTTTTAACAGTAGTAGCCATTGGTAGTATTGGGATTATGTTTTCAACCATAACAAAAAAGACGATTGTATCTATGATTGCAACCTATGGGGCTATGATCTTTTTAGGTGCAGTTACGGCCTTCTTTTTCTTTGTAGGCTATTCACTAGATCGAATGCCTGGTGGGATGCCAACTATGCCTATCGGAGCAGCAAATCCTAGTTCGCCAATTACGTATTTTTGGGTTTGCATTAATCCTGGTGCATTAATGTTGACGATTCTTTACCCACCATTAGCAAATGAACTTTCAGATTTGACAGGCATGACGATCCCGAATTGGATTGTGTATGTAATCTTTTATAGTTTAATTACGGTTGTATGTTTATGGATTGCTATACGTAAATTACGTGCAAATATGAAGAATAACAGATAAGGAGGAAAAGAAATGGATCGTCGTAAATCATTGATGCATTTTGTTATGCGAGCGAAAAGAAGTTTAAACATCGAGAAATCAATCCCTAGTGTACAATACGGTCTACTGCTAGCGATGACTATTTATACGGCGATTCTTCTTATCTCTCGACTATTTGTCTTCCCGTACTATAGCAATGTTGCGTTCATTAGTGGTATTAGTGTCATTATTGGAGTAATCATTTATATTTGGTGGAATCGAGTGAAAATGCATGATGCGTTAGTTCGTCTTGATTCCTTTTATCCTCACAATGAACTGATGACCTCTTTATCATTCAAAGAATCGACTAATCCTTTAGTCGATTCGATCTTGCAAAAGGCTCAAAAGGCATCTGAACATTCTTTTGCTCAATTTAAGCAAAGAAAAAGACAACTTTGGAGACCGAAAGCATTAATTGCAATAGTTCTAATGATGATTGTTGTTGGCGCACTTTATATTTTCCCTTCTCCAACACAAACAGAAGCGATCAACATTGAAAAAGAAAATAAAGTTGTAGACGAATTAGAAAAAGATGTAGCCCAAATAGAGAAAAAGACTGTTAATAAAGAAGTCAAAACGCAATTACAAGAGCTGTTAAGTAACTTAAAAGCAGTCGATAGCTCAGAGGAAGCATTGCGAGAGGTCGTTAAAAAGCAAAAGGAACTAAAATTACAAGAACAGAACCTGCGGAAAAAGCAAAGTTTAGCAGGAAAAGGCGAAGAGGGATCATCTGATGATTTAACTGCGGATGAAAAGGAACAACTAAAGGCATTGCAAGAAATTCAAAGTGAATTAGCAAATAGTGCAAGTTCCACTCAAACTGCCTTAAGTAAGCTTGGGAAATCTCTAAGCTTTGATTTGAAAAATGCTATTGCACAAGAATCAAATTCAACTGCATCAGGGAAAAGCAATTCGGAAAATGATGAAAAGAGCCAAAATGATTATAACAATCAACAAAATGGTTCTTCTAATCAGCAAAACAATGGACAAAACAGCCAAGCTAATGGGAATAACCAAGGTGGAAACAATGGCTCTCAGGGGCAAGGGGCGAACGGGTCACAGGGGCAAGGCGGTAGTTCTGGTCAAGGAAAAGGTTCGGGTTCAGGGCAAGGGCAGGGCCAAGGTCAGGGAAATGGCAGTGGTAACGGTGGGCAAGGTTCTGGGACTGGTGGTAGCGGTGCCGGATTTGGCCAAGGAAGTAAAACATATTTATCCATTCCTGAACGAATCGGAGAGAATCAAGAGACAGTCGTCGATGGGGGAACTCTTGGAGATGGAACACCTATTGGGGAGAAAGAAGGTCCAGTGCCAGTAACAAAGGGAACTATTCGTCCATATGAAGAAGTAATTGGTCAATATAAGAACCGTTATATGGAAAGTTCAGAGAGAATGCAGTTACCAAAGGACTTACAAACGATTGTGCAATCATATTTTAGCTCCATAGAGTAGGAACGAGAGGAGTAAGTAAATAAATGGCTTATAGCGAACAGGATTATCAGGAAATAAGTGAACAATTACAGCAAGTTAAAAGTGAAATTAGTCGATTTATTGTTGGTCAGGAAGAAGCGATTCAGTATTCGTTGTATTCCATATTAGCAGATGGCCATGCATTACTTGAAGGGTTACCAGGACTTGGTAAAACGATGCTCATACGTACAATTTCAGAGGTATTTGATTTATCATTTTCGCGAATTCAATTTACACCAGACTTAATGCCTTCGGATATTACTGGGACAAATATTATTGAGCGAACGGAAGAAGGAAAGCAACGGTTTGTATTCCAAAAAGGCCCTATCTTTAGTCAGATGGTCCTTGCTGATGAAATAAATCGTGCCACGCCTAAAACTCAAAGTGCTCTTCTAGAAGCTATGGGTGAAAAGACTGTTACAATCTTAGGCGAAACGAAGGAAATAGCGAAACCATTCTTTGTATTAGCAACGCAAAACCCTATAGAAATGGAAGGTACTTACCCATTACCAGAAGCACAAATGGACCGGTTTTTATGCAAAATTTTAGTTAAGTATCCGACAAAGCATGAACTGATGGAAATAATGAAAAGAACAACCGGTACGCAGGAGGTTGAACTCAATAAAGTAATGGATCGTGACCGTCTACTATTAGCGCAAAAAATGGTAAAGGACGTATTGGTTGCTGATGAGATGTTGGAGTATGCTGTGAATCTAGTAGTTGCTACTCATCCAGAAGGTGATGAGGTATTACCTGAGGTAAAACAATTTATTCTGTACGGAAGTGGACCACGAGGATTGCAAAGTATATTAAAGTTAGCTAAAGCCCGTGCTGTTCTGAATGGTAGATTCCATGTATCTATTGCAGATATTAAGTCTGTTGCAAAACCTGCATTAAGACACCGTATTATGTTGAACTATGAAGGGGAAGCCTCTGGTAAAACTCCAGATGATTTGATTGAGGATATTTTAACAAAAGTGCAACAGGGCGTTCGATTATGATGAGCGAAAAGTTTCTTTTACCAGATGACTGGATTGCTAAAATAAGTCGGTTTTCGATTTCAACTACTTCGAAGTTGCGCGGGCAACATAAAGGTTCTCACCGTTCTGCGAGATTTGGAGCATCACTAGATTTTTCGGATTTCCGTGAATATACTTTGGGCGACGATGTTAGGCAAGTGGATTGGAATGTGTTTGCACGAACGGAAAAATTTTTTATCAAACGGTTTTTAGATGAACAGGAGATGCGTGTTCATATTTTATTAGACTCCACTAAGTCAATGGGAGAAACAAACAAATGGCTTTTTGCAAGGCAAATTGTAGCGAGTCTCGGTTTAATGGTACTAAATCGAGATGACAGGTTGTCTTTTTCTTATCTACAAGAAGATGATAAGAAACCTATGTTTCGAAAAAAAGGCGCAACAAATCGAAAAGGGTTCTTGCAGGTTGTTTCTGAAATAGAACAAGCGATATTCAATGGGTCATTTACATCAGAAGGATTAAAGGTAGTACCAAAGGATTGTACCGTTTTATTTATTGTGACAGATGGTTTGGAACCAATTCAGGAATGGGAGCAGTTTTTCAAAAGAGTACCTCGTTTTGCTGGGGATATCCGCTGTATTCAAATTGTAACGAAGGAAGAATTATATCCAACGTATACAGGTGATATACGTCTGATTGATGCCGAAACAAATCAAGATTCTAATGTTTCAATGTCAACAAAGGTAATCGATGAGTATGTAAAAACTAGAGAAATGCATGAAATGCAATTTGAGAAAATTGCGGGCCGTTTTGGTATCCGAACAATTCAACTTGTTGTAGAAGAAGGTCTACAAAATGCGATTTTTCAAAAATTATTAAAAGCTCGCATGGTACAGTGAGGTGATGATCAATGGGTTTTAGTAATCTCATTTATATGTGGACTTTAATACTTCCGTTAACCGTCCTAATCTATTATTTCTTCCGTAAGAAATATAAAGACCAGTCTATTTCCTCTACGCTATTTTGGGATGAAGTGATGCAGGAAACAAGAGTTTCGCCATATCTAAAACATCTCCAAAGGAATGCCTTGCTGTATTTTCAGTTGCTTGCATTAGTATTATTCACCCTGGCATTAATGAACCCTTTCTTTAATAAGTCAGAAGTTGCCGGAGAACAAGTCATTTGGATTGTTGATACTTCCGCTACGATGCTCGCTGGTAAAGACCAATCTATTTTCGACCATCACAAAGAGGAAATGAAAGCACTTGTTTCAGAGATAGAAGGGCGACCATTAACCATTATTACAACAGGCGAGGAACCAAATGTAGTACTACGCCAGGAAACAGATAAAACGCTCATACATAAGGAAATTGAAAATTTAAAGATCACTTATGAAGATGAACAATTATCTAAAGCAATCGATGTAGCACAAGCCTTTGTTGGAGAAGCCTCTAGCTCTATCTATTTGTTTACAGACTTCGTAGAGCGAAGTGAACTACCAATTGAAAATAACCGAGTGAAGTGGGTTGTGAAGGGTGCGGAGAAGAATTTAAGTAATGTTACGATTACGAAATTAGCAGCTACTGAAGAGGGCGGTCAGCTCGTATCCTTAGTTCAAATTAAAAATGAATCAGCTATAGAGCAAAAGCTCACTCTATCCATCGCCGATGAATCTAACAACGTTATAAAAGAGGAGAATCTAACGATAGATCCAGGCGACGAATTATCTCGAATGTATGATCAATTACCACTCTCAAAGGTTCTTACTGCAAACATTAACACCGACGATGACTACGAAGTTGATAATGTACTAAGCACAATAATAGGTGGAAGTACGTCAGAAATAATTGTAGACCAACAAATGCATGCCCTTGTCCAAAAAGGGTTTCAAGCATTAGATGCAGACGTCAAAATTGTACCTTCAGAACAATTAAGGTCAATCAGTAGTGAAGGAATATTTGTAACGAATCAGACAGAGCTTTTAAATTCATCAAATGGAAGAGTCATTCTGATTGGTAGAGATGATGAAATTGCAAAGGAAGTAAATGGTATGGTGGATGTCTCAAGAGATGCCTTATTCTCCTTTAGTAATTTAGAAGATATTTATGTTAGTGCTCTTTATCCACCCTTTGAAGATTTTGAAACAATTGCTACAATCGGTGATCAGCCGTTTATCCAACGATCAACGCGCGGTGATATTGCGATTTTAGCAGATATCGAATCAACAGATTGGCCTCTCCATCCATCTTTTCCATTGGTATTGTGGAGTTTGAATAATGAACTTTCAGAGGGAACAAGAAGTTTAGGAGCATTTCAACCAAATGAATCAAGGGCAATTTCCCTCGTCGATGAAGAGTGGGCAATTTATTCTTCTGATGATGAATATATCACGTCCATTGAAAGTCCAGGTCAATTTAAAGCGCCTACAGTTCCCGGTTTATATACAATACAATCACAAAATGACGAAAAGTATTTCCTAGTTCAACTTTCCAATAATGAACGAAGTATTCAGGAAGGAACGAGTTTTGAATTAGGGCAAATAGAAACAAAAGGCGAAGATATCACAACTAATCAATCTTTCTCAGTTTGGTTTATGTTAATCGTATTACTATTACTTGTAATGGAGTGGGAGGTGCAAAGAAGACGTGGATTTGCGAATTGATACTCCTCTAGCTTTATTATTATTAATTCCATTAACTTTATATTTTTTTTGGACATGGAAAAAGCATAAAAATCAGTTGAAAAGACGTCACTTGATTGTTTTTGGAATTAGAGGACTCTCTTTATTGCTGTTAGTTTTCGCGATGACCTCCCCTTATTTGTTATTGCCAATCAAGGATGAACAGGTAGTCTTCTTAATAGACCGATCTGCTTCATTAAATGGTACTGAAGAGCAGGTAAGTTCTTTTATCGAGGACAGTCTTAAAAGTAAAAAGGAACATCAAGCTGTTGGTGTTTATTCCTTTGCTTCAGGATTACAAACAGAGTCGATTTTAACGAATTCCATAGAGCATGTACCTTCTTTAAGTGGAATGGTTAATACAAGTGAAACAAATATTGAAGAAGCTTTGCAAATAGCCTCAAACATTGTTGACAGAGAAAAAGCAACGAGAATAGTTTTGTTGTCAGATGGCCTTGAAACAAAAGGAAACGTTACTGAACAATTAGTTAGACTAACAGGGTCGAATGTATCAATTGATGTATTGCCATTAACAAAACCATTTGTTTCGGATGTCTCGATTGAAGGGTTTGTAACTCCTCAAATTGCTTATTCCGGAGAAGAACAGCAGTTAGTAACAGAAGTTTACTCATCAGAGGCAACCGAGGGAGTACTCTATCTATATGAAAATGACCAACTTATTTCCCAAGATCCAATACATTTGGAAGAAGGGACAAATGTATTTACTCATCAGCATGTCGGAACAGCAGAAGGTCTAGTAAAATATGAGGCCGTCATTGGAGTTAATGAGGATGCAATTTTAGAAAACAATAAATTAACTAGTGTCACGATGGTACATAGCTCACCTCAATTATTAATTGTTAGTGATAGAGAGGGACAGTCCCCTATTGCGCAGGCGCTAGGACCAAATTCTATTGATTATGATGTTATTTCCTCGTCGGATCTTCCAAATACTTTATCAAGTTATCTACAATACAATGCAATTATTTTTGATAATATCCCTGGTCATAACGTAGGGGAATCGAAAATGGGTGTCATTGAACAGGCGGTTAAGAACTTCGGAATGGGCTTTATGATGGTTGGTGGAGAAAATAGCTTTGGTTTAGGTGGCTATTTTAAAAGTCCAATTGAACAGTTGCTGCCAGTTGAGATGGAAGTGAAGGGAAAACAGCAATTGCCTTCTCTTGGGCTTGTCATTGTACTGGATCGTTCAGGCAGTATGATGGGGTCAAAAATTGAATTAGCAAAAGAGGCTGCTGCGCGGTCAGTAGAATTACTACGAGATGGGGATACGCTTGGCTTTATTGCATTTGATGATCGACCTTGGGAAGTCATTGAAACCTCACCTATAGAGGATAGAGAAAAAGCAGTGAATACTATTTTATCAATTCCTCCTGGCGGGGGAACTGAGATTTATTCTTCTCTTGAAATGGCTTATGATAATCTAGCTAATCTGGATTTACAACGTAAACATATTATTTTACTCACAGATGGACAATCAGCAACATCGAATAGTTACGAAGACCTCATTGAAAAAGGTAAAGCAAATAATATTACACTTTCAACTGTTGCAATAGGGACAGATGCTGATGGAAATTTACTTGAAATGCTTAGTGAAATGGGTAGCGGTCGTTTTTATAGTGTAGTAGATGAGATGACAATCCCCTCTATCCTATCTAGGGAAACTGCCATGATCACGCGCACATATATAGAAGACAATCCATTTTACCCTATCATTTCAAATGTTGAAGGATGGAATAGTTTATTTGATAATGGCGTCCCTCAGATGAACGCTTATATTGCAACTACAGCGAAACAGACTGCAACAGTAATAGCTGAAAGCGAAAAGGAAGATCCTGTATTAGCTGAATGGCAGTATGGGTTAGGTCATACAATTGCATTTACATCTGATTCTACAGGCGCTTGGACAGGTGATTGGGTACGTTGGGAGAAATGGACAAACTTTTGGCAAACGGCTGTTTCGAGATTGCTTCCTTCATATAATGAAGTTGCCTATGATATCCGACAGGATGAAGATGGATCCTTTATCATTACAGATCCAACCAATAGAGCAGCATTTTTAGATATCGCAGTTGTTAATGAAGCTGGGGAAGAGTTAACTATTCAACAAGAAGTTCTTTCAACAAGTAAAGTACGTGTAATGGCAGACTCAGATCCAGGGCTTGTATTCTTTAGAATAACTCAAAATGATGGAACAGATGCTATTTATCAGGCGGGGTTAACCATTCCTTATAGTGCAGAATACGAGTTGAAACAACCAAATGAAACTTTACTGAAAGATATTGCGGATAGAACTGGTGGAGAAATGCTTTCACTAGAAAAGCCATCTGATGTATTCCGTGAGTTATCAGTGAAGGGAAATGAAAGGCAGAATATAACAACTTGGTTAGCACTAGCAAGTATGATGCTATTCTTTATTGATATTACGTTAAGACGCTTTGGATGGAACTTCCTGAAAAAGAACAATAGAGCTAAAAAATCTGTAGAAGATAAGGAACCTACTGAGGATACAAACGTGAGTCAATTATTAAAAGAATTAAAGAGAAAGTAAACTAAGCTGTTACTAGATTTTAATTAACTAAATTCTAGTAGCAGTTTTTTCTATGTAAGAATAAAGTATCGATATTTTTGAGAATATGAAAGGAAAAGCTAAATGAACCTATGCTATAATGAACCTACTAAATAAGAGATATTAGAAGGGGAGGAAAAAGTTGACGTATCAAGCATTTTATCGTGTTTATAGACCACAAAGCTTCAGGGAAATGTCTGGTCAATCTCACGTAAAAAGAACGCTTCAAAATGCTCTCCTAGCAAATAAAACAACGCATGCTTATCTTTTTTCTGGTCCTCGTGGAACAGGGAAAACAAGTACAGCGAAGATTTTTGCTAAAGCATTGAATTGCGAAAAGGCACCATCAAATGAACCGTGTAATGAATGTCCAACTTGCATTAGTATTACAGAAGGATCCCATCCGGATGTAATTGAATTTGACGCTGCATCAAACTCAAGAGTTGAAGAGATGCGTGACATTATTGAAAAGGTACGATTTGCACCGGCAAATGCACGATTTAAAGTGTATATTATTGACGAAGTGCATATGCTTTCTACGAGTGCCTTTAATGCATTACTAAAGACATTAGAAGAGCCTCCAGCTCATGCAGTGTTTATATTAGCAACAACTGAGCCTCATAAACTTCCTGCAACAATTATTTCACGCTGTCAACGATTTGATTTTAAACGTCTTTCGTCTAATGATATTTTGGAACGCATGAAAGTTGTATTGGAAGATATTCACTTGCCATTTGATGAACAAGCCCTAAAGGTTATTGCTCAAGCTGCTGCGGGCGGTATGCGTGACGCACTAAGTTTACTTGACCAAGTTGTATCATTTAGTGGAGAGTCGTTAACGCTAGAGAATGCATTATTAGTGACAGGGTCTGTAAGCCAAGATATTTTTTACGATATTGCTATGGCACTTAAAGAAAGAGATGTAGCACAAGTTCTATCGCTTATGGAAGGACTTATTGCAGACGGTAAAGAACCTGTTCGATTAGCGGAAGATTTAATAACATTTTTCAGGGATTTATTATTGTTACAAACAAGTAGAGAGCTTGAAGAACTACTAGAATTAGTAACTCCTGAAGAGAAGTTTATAAATTTAGCACATCAGTATAGTGCCGACATCCTTTATGGATATATCGATATACTAGCTAAAACGCAACAAGAAATGCGGTTTTCACACCATACGAAAATCTACTTAGAAACTGCGTTATTGAAAATGGCACAGTATTCAGGAAGTGGCGAAGTAGTACATTCTACAGTGAGTAGTGCAGCGGTTGATCCACAATTAATTGATAAAATCGCTACATTAGAAAGAATCGTTCAAAATTTAACACAGCAAATTCAAAATGGAGTACAGCCAGTAAACACTCCGCAAAACAAAGAAACGCCTCGTCCAAGGGTGAAATCGCAAAACTTTAATGCACCAGTAGGAAGAATAAAAGAAGTATTAAAAGAGGCTACGAAAAAAGATATTCAGACAATCAAGAATGCTTGGGTTCAAGTTCTAGGTCAGCTACAAAAATCACAATCAGCACTTTTTGCGGAAGCAGAACCTGTTGCGGCATCAGCTAGTGCATTTGTGGTAAAATTCAAGTATGATATTCATTGTAAGATGGTTGCCGATAATCGAGAGTTAGTAGGAAGTTTTACACAGTACTTAGCCCAACTTTCTGGGAATATGTATGACCTATTATGTATACCAGAAAATGACTGGTTTACATTACGAGAAAGCTTCATTAAGGAAAACCATTTAGCAGATAAAAACGAGTCATCAAATCAAGAAGGAGGTTCAGACATCTCCCATTTAGAACAACCATTTTTAGAAGATATACAAGAGACCACTTCTGACGATCCGTTAATTACCGAAGCTGAAAAACTATTTGGTAAGGATTTTGTAGAGGTTGTTGACGAATAGAATTCGTTGTTTAAATGGGTTGGGTAATTGAACTTCAGATTGAAAAACAATTATATTGGAGGAATTGAACTATGCGTGGAATGGGAAATATGCAAGGCATGATGAAAAAAATGCAAAAAATGCAAAAAGAAATGATGCAAGCACAAGAGGAGTTAAATGCAAGAGAATTTGAAGGAACTGCCGGTGGCGGAATGGTTAAAGTTATTTTAAACGGCCAAAGAGAAGTACTTGGCGTTAATTTAGATCCTTCTGTAGTAGATCCTGACGATGTTGAAATGCTACAAGATTTAGTGGTTGTTGCAATTAATGATGCATTAAAGAAAGTAGAAGAAACAACAGCATCAACTATGGGTAAATTCACTCAAGGCTTAAACCTTCCATTCTAGGAGGATAAACAATGTACTACCCTGAACCAATATCAAAGCTAATCGATAGCTTTATGAAATTGCCAGGAATCGGCCCAAAAACTGCGGCCCGACTGGCATTTTTCGTTTTAACGATGAAAGAAGACACAGTTTTATCCTTTGCTAAGGCATTAGTCGATGCTAAACGCAATTTAACATATTGTTCTGTTTGCGGGCATATTACTGATGTGGACCCATGTCAAATTTGTTCTGATCAACAAAGAGATGTATCGACAATTTGCGTTGTACAAGACCCAAAAGATGTGATTGCGATGGAAAAAATGAGAGACTATCACGGGAAATATCATGTACTTCACGGAGCAATCTCACCAATGGATGGTGTAGGTCCTGAGGATATTAATGTTGCATCCTTAATTACTCGATTGCAAGATGAACGAGTGCAAGAGTTGATACTAGCAACGAACCCAACAATTGAAGGGGAAGCAACGGCAATGTATATTTCACGATTAGTGAAACCATCAGGAATAAAAACAACACGTATTGCCCATGGGTTACCAGTAGGTGGGGATTTAGAGTATGCAGATGAGGTTACATTATCAAAAGCGTTAGAAGGGCGAAGAGAACTATAAAAGGCCTCTTTTATATAGAGTTTAATGTAACTGTTTACTACAAAGTGAAGGTAATTTGGTTAGTTGACTGAGATAAGGGTGAGTGACGTTTTATATGTTCGGTCGAAAAGGTAAGTTAAGAAAAGAATATGACGACAAGCTTCGCAATCTCATTTTAGAAACAAAAGATGACTGGAATAACGCAAAAGTAATCGAAGGATTAATGGATGATTATGATCTAGATGTCATTGCACAGAGGAAAATTGCAGAGAGTGTTCATTTTTATTTATTTAAAGAAGCGAGAATTCGAAAAATATTAATCAAGTAATGTAAATATGAGTAGCCGTATAAGCATATGCTCCTATGAGTAAGAAGTTTTTAAGAAAAGGAGTATAAGATGATAGTTTACATATTAGTTGGCTTAGCTTGTGCGCTGCTCATATTTGGTTTCTTTTTTATAGGAAGTAAATTAGGATATGGCTTAATCTTAGAAAAACTTGCAATATTATGGTTTAGGTTAGCTTGTTCATTTGCAATTTTATATTTGGCTCATATTATCGCTGATGGATATAATATTATTGTGCCTGTAAACCTTTTCTCAGCTATAACTATAACGATACTAGGAATACCGGGTCTTCTATGTATTGGTGTTATTACATTTTTTCAATAAAAATAATAAAAAGTCTTGCAAAGATAAAAATATAGTGATATATTATTTAAGTCGCTAAGACGTCACATCAAATACTTAATAAAGTATTAAAAAATGTTGACATCGTATAAGTGCGGTGATATAATATAAAAGTTGCTTACTTAACAAACTAGCAATACAATCGGTTAATAAGTTATAACTAAATGAACCTTGAAAACTGAACAACAAAACGTTAATGAATTAAACGTTTCTATAATAGAAACACAATTTTGGACATCAATTTTGATGCCAGTATGAATTTTGAGCTTAACTCAAATTCACCATTT
>Ga0182747_1002294_pt1 | contig 13507 bp, 9 predicted proteins | sample eDN3rd30CBELigBY_FD_128526 | JGI IMG/M metagenome (GOLD analysis project Ga0182747, IMG submission 128526) | Enriched backyard soil microbial communities from Emeryville, California, USA - eDNA 3rd pass 30_C BE-Lig BY (version 2) (version 2) | ecosystem: Environmental > Terrestrial > Soil >...
GCCACGGATCCTCGACCAGCAGGCAGAGATGCTCGGGCGCATAGTCGTTCGCCAGCGCGATCGCTTCCTCCAGCGTGTTGAGCACGACGATCGCGCCATTCTCGCCGAGTGACTCCCGCGCGACCGCGGCACGCTCCAGCGTCCGCAACTGCTTCTCCAGCTCGGTCCGCACCGACGCCGCCAGGTCGCACGATGTTGTCAGCAGGATCGCGCTCGCCATCGGATCGTGTTCGGCCTGCGCCAGCATGTCTGCCGCGCAGAGGGATGCCGAGGCTGATGCGTCGGCGACCAGCACCGTCTCAGTCGGCCCCGGCAGCGCATCAATCGCCACCTCGCCATAGACCTGGCGCTTGGCCAGCACGACGAAGATATTGCCCGGCCCAAGGATCTTGTCGACGCGCGGCACGGTTGCCGTGCCGTATGCCATTGCCGCGATTGCCTGCGCACCGCCGACGCGAAAGACACGCGATACACCGGCGATGCGCGCGGCGACCGCAGTCACCGACGCGATCTGGCCGTTCTTCTCCGGCGGCGCACAGACGACGACTTCGGATACTCCCGCTACTGCTGCCGGAATCGCGGTCATCAGCAGCGAGGAGGGATACGGAGCGCTGCCACCCGGCGCATAGACGCCCACGCGCTCGAGCGGCACGACGAGCTGTCCGAGAATCCCTTCCGGCTGCGCGTCAATCCAGGGGTCTATGTGCTGGCGCTCGTGAAAGCGCCGAATGCGGTCGGCCGCCGTCTTCAACGCATCGACAACGTCGTCCGGCACCTGATCGAAGGCAGCGTCCAGCTCGGCGTCCGACACCTCAACAGTCTCGAGCGCAACACCGTCGATCTGTTCGGTGTAGTGGCGCAGCGCCTGGTCGCCCTGACGGCGCACGTCGTCGAGGATGCGGCGCACGACCTCGTCTGCCGGCAGGTCCTCGCCGAAGACACGCCGTACGCCCTCGCGCATTCGCGGCGAGAGCGACGCATCGCGCAGCTCACGGCGCGACAGGATCGCCTGCCGTCCGGCCTCGATGCCGGTGTAGGTCCGCACTACCATGGGCGGTACGCCTCATTCCCACGCTGCTCGACCGCCTCCGCCAGCTCGACGAATGCGTTCGAGTCGGTATCAAACATGTAGTCCGGCGTCGTCACTGTAATCCCGCGCGCGCCGGAAAAGCGCAGGTGATCGACCGTTGCCAGCATGCAGTCGTCAGGGACGATCACGCTCACCGAGAACCAGCGTTCTGCACCAGCCTGCACGACCTTCGGGAAGACCGGCGACACCGTCGGGCCAGTCTCACCGGCCAGATCAACGTTGCTGATGACCTGCGCTGCCACCTCTTCCGGCGACGCTCCAACGATGTTGGCAGTCACGACTCGGAACGTCCGCGACCGCAGCTTCGCCTCGATCAACTCAATGACTGTTCGCGCCTGATGCATGCGTCGACCGGTGCCGAGCGTCCGTGCGTTGGCGATCATGCACGCCTGTGCGCGCAGGACGATGCCACCCTCGAGCACACGCAGGTGGTTGTCGCGCAAAGTCACACCGGTCTCGGTCAGATCGGCGATAAGGTCGGCATAGCCGAGCGCTGGTGCCGCCTCCAACGCTCCGTGCGCGTCGATCAGGCTGAAGTAGTTCACGCCGTTTCGATAGAGGTGATCGCTGACCAGGTTGGTGAACTTCGTCGCCACCCGTAGTGGCTGCCCCTGTCGCTTCAGGTCAATCGACAGCTCGGCAAGATCGTCAATTGTCGTGATGTCGAGCCACGACTCTGGCACCGCCAGCACGACCTGACAGCGCCGAAAGCCCAAGTCCGGTACGACGACGTGAACGTCCGGGTGCTCCGCCGCATGCTCGGCAACGAGATCGTAGCCGGTGATGCCAATATCGGCGCTGCCGTCAGCCACCTTATGGACAATGTCCTCCGGCCGCTGGAACAGCACCTCGGCATCCGGCACGACCGGCATCCGACCGACGTACTGGCGCGGGTTTGGTCGCCAATACCCAAGACCGGCTTTCGCCAGGAAGTCGGCCGTCGATGTCTCGTACGCGCCCTTACTGGCGAGCGCGATGCGCAGCGTATCGCTCGTCATCGGGCACCCTCCTCGGTCGGCGTTGGGACAGCGTCAACAATCTGCGTCGATCCATCCGCGAGTGTCGTCATTTCGATACGACCATCAATCGCCCGGGCCAGTACGGACGCGCCCTGACGCTCGGCGGCCCGGCGCGTCGCTGCGATATTCCGGCCGCGCAGGTCGAGCTTCGCGATCCAGCCGGCTTCGCGGAACGCATCCGCTAGCCGCATCCCCGCGCCGGGATCATCGCCGGGCAGAACGACGACAACCGGTTCCCGGCTCCTTGTATTGACTCCGCCGGCCGACGTCAGCACGCGCTCCAGACCGTACGAGAAGCCGCATGCCGGCACAGCATTGCGCGCGCCGAGCACCTGAGCGAGGTCGTCATACCGACCACCACCGCAGAGTTGCGGGCCGTGTCCGTCTGCGCCGTAAATCTCGAACAGCATGCCGGTGTAGTAGTGCAGCCCCCGACCCATGCCCAGATCGATGGTGATGTCATCGCGGCTGAACCCGTTGGCCTCCAGCAGCGAGATGATCTGTTCGAGCTCAGCAAGTGGCTCGGCCGACAGCCCGTGGCCGCGAACAAGCTCCCGCAACGGTTCCAGCACCTCGGCCGGCGGACCCGACAACCGCGTTAGTGCCGTGACGAACTCAGCCGCCTCGCGCAACACTGCGACATCGTGATGCCGCCGACGCTTGCGCATGAGACCGCGCGCGATGTCCTCTGGATCGCGGATGCCGCCGTCAAAGCTGATGCCGGCTTGACGTAACACGCTGACCAACGCCTGCTCGCTCAGCCCATTGAGACCGTCATCGACCAGGGCGGCATCTTCCTCAACACGCTCGTAGCGGGCCAGGTGTGGCGGCAGCTCGTGGGCTGAATCGTCCCCCTTGCGGAGTCGCTCCATGCTCCATGTCAGCCAGTCCTGCGCGCGCTGATCGATCTGCAGCGCGCTTAAGTAGCCAACAACGACGCCGATATGGCCAAGCACAAGGTGCATCTTCTCGACGCCGGCGCGACGCAGACCGTCTAATGCCAGATTGATGATTTCGGTATCAGCCAATGGCCCGGCTGCACCGATCAGCTCGCAGCCAAACTCGGTGAATTGCCGCGATCGACCGGCCTGCGGCTTCTCGTATCGAAAGACCGGACCGGAGTAGGCGAGGCGCACCGGCAGCGGCTCGGCCTGCAGCCGATCGACATACAGCCGAACGACTGACGCGGTGAACTCGGGCCGCAGCGCCAGATCGCGCCCACGATGCTTGAACGCGTAAAGCTGTGCTACCCGCTCGCCGCCTGACTTCCGCAGGAACAACTCGGTCGCCTCCACGACCGGTGTCTCAACCTCTCGGTATCCGTGGCGCCTCGCATTGGCCACGAGCGAGCCGCGCAACGACTCGATGACCGCTCGATCGTCGGGCAGCAGGTCGTGCGTGCCCCGCACGCGCTCGATCGGCCGTGCGCCGCGGTTCGCTCGTCCGCCGCTCTCACGATCTGCTGCAGATGACGTCTTGTCACTCACCCGCGTAGCACTCCACCGACGCGCTTCGACACGCTCTGCGTGATCCGGGTGCGGATGCGCTCGACCTCATGCTCGGCAAGCTGGCGGTCCGGCGCAGAGAAAGTAACCCGATATGCCAGGCTCTTCTTGCCGTCCTCGATGCCCTCGCCACGGTAGATGTCGAACAGCGTCGCATCGGTCGCCAGCGGCCGCGCGCCATCCAGGATCGCCTGCTGCACGCACGCCGCCGCCGTCTCTTCATCGACCACGACCGCGAAATCCTGGCGAATGGGCTGGAACCGCGAGACCGTCGCGACGCTCCACGTTTCCAACAGTGAATCCGCAAACGGCGTCAGATCCATTTCAGCGAACGCGACCCGACCCGACACTCCGAATCGCTCCGCAACCAGTGGATGCACCTCACCGGCAATACCGATCTGGATGCCGTTCAGCTCGATCGCTGCCGACCTGCCGGGCTGCATCGACGGATGGTCAACCGCCACCCACTTCAGCTGACCCGCGCCGAGACGACGTCCCAGCGACTCGACCACACCCTTCAGGTCGAAGAAGTCCAGATCGGACTCGTCCGTGCGATACCACGATTCCGGCTCGCGGGCACCGCTCATCGCAATTGCGACCGAACGCGGCTCTTCCGGCAGCTCATCGCGTCCCCGTGGCTGATACGTGCGCGCCGTCTCAAAGATCGCCACCCGCTCGACGTACTTGCGGTTTTCCGCAACGATGTGCAGCAAGGATGGGAGCAATGTCGGTCGCATGATCTCCCAGTCGGCCCGCAGAGGATTCGTCGCCCGGACGAAGTCCAACTCCGGTCGTGGATACGCGCCGAGAACCTCGGGCAGATCGCCACCGGCCGCTGAGATATGCACCAAATCAGTGTCCGAAACCATCGAGTAGGTGATGACCTGCGTCAGACCGGCCGCAACGAGCGCATCCTGCGCAACGCGGTCGGTCAGGCGCGCTGGATCGCGCACGATCGACACGGCTCCACCGGTTGGAAGCGTCTCCGGAAGCGACTCGTAGCCGTAGATGCGGATGACTTCCTCAACAACATCCGCCGGGATGTTGATGTCACGCCGGTAGGTCGGTGCAGACACAACCACGACCGGCCCGTCCTCACCCTCTTCAACCACCGGCTGAAGGTCGAGGCGGCCAAGAATCTGCACGACCGTATCGAGCGGGATTTGCATACCCAGCAGCCGCTCGACCTCGGAATACGGCATCCGCACCACCGAGCGTTCCCGTGGGACCGGATACGCATCCGCCACGAGTGTCAGCTTCGCGTCGGGATCAATCTCGCTGAGCAGCGCTGCAAAGCGCTCCAACGCCGTCCAGGCAAGGTTCGGATCGACACCGCGCTGGAATCGCGAGGCGGCTTCGGACGGCAGCTTGAGGATGCGAGCTTCACGCCGCACCGGTTTGTCACTGAACGACGCCGATTCCAGCAGCACTCGCGTCGTGGCATCCGACACTTCGCTCTCGACACCGCCCATCACCCCGGCCAGCGCAACCGCGCCCCGCGGATCGGCAATGACCAGCATCTCGTCGTCCAGCTCGCGCTTGATGTGATCAAGCGTCTCAAGCTGCTCGCCCTGCTGCGCACGCCGGACGATGATGCGCTGATCCGTGACCTTGTCGGCGTCGAACCCGTGCATCGGCTGACCCAGCTCGATCATGATGTAGTTCGTGAGATCGACGATGTTGTTCACCGGTCGCATGCCAGCATGGGTAAGCCGCTGCTGCATCCACTGCGGCGAGGGTCTGATCGTCACGTTCTCGATAATCGCAAATGCATAGCGGCCGCACAGGTCGGGCGCGTCAATCGTGACCCGCGAGTCATCTCGTGGGACAGCACTGAGATCCGCCAGCGTGGGTGGCGTGATCGTCGTATCGACAATCGCAGCCAGCTCGCGCGCGATGCCGACAATCGAGAACGCATGCACCAGGTTCGGCGTGATCTCGAACTCGATCACGTCATCACCCAGATACTCCTGCAGCGGCACGCCAACCGGAGCGTCGTCCGGCAGCACGAGGATGCCCTCATGTTCCTCAGACATGCCCAGCTCTTTCTCCGAGCAGACCATGCCTTCTGACTTGATTCCCCGAATCTTGCTCGGCTTCAGCGTCTTGTACTGCAACGTATCAGCGTACGGGTCGATCAGCCGCGCGCCGGCCAGCGCCAGCGCGACGCGCTGACCGGCTGCAATGTTCGGCGCGCCGGTTACGACGGTGAGCTGGTGCGGCCCGGCGTGGACTGTCGCCAGCACCAGACGATCCGCGTCAGGGTGGCGCTCGACCGCGACGACCTCAGCGACGAAGACGTTCTCCCATTCAGCGCCAATTTGCCTGACGCTCTCGGCCTCAAGCCCGGCCATCGTCATCCGCCGCGCGATCTCGGCGGTCGGTAGATCTACGTTAATGTATTCACGGAGCCAGCGAACTGGAACCTGCATCGTGTTTCCCTCCAGGCGCGCTCAAGCACTGCGCCGTTCCATCACCCTCGTCAACAACGACAGCGCTACAGGCGCGCCCGTGCAAACTGGCCCAGGAAGCGCAGGTCGTTCGCCGCAAAGAGGCGAATGTCCTGCACGTTGTACTTGAGCATCACCAGCCGCTCGACGCCCATGCCGAATGCCCAGCCCGAGTACACCTTCGGATCGTAGCCAACATTACTCAGAACGTTCGGGTGGACCATGCCCGCGCCCAGCAGCTCGATCCAGCCGCTGTTCTTGCAGGTGCGGCAGCCACGGCCGCCGCAGAACGGGCAGTCGATCGACATGTCAACGCCCGGCTCGACGAACGGGAAGAAGTCGCAGCGGAAGCGCACCTTGCGCTCCGCCCCGAACATCTGCCGCGCGAACTCGGCCAGCGTGCCCTTCAGGTCCGCCATTGTGATGCCGCGATCGACCGCCAGCCCCTCGACCTGATGGAAATGCCACTCGTGCGTCGCATCCTGCGCCTCGTAGCGATAGGTGCGTCCCGGCACGACCACGCGCACCGGCGGCTTCTGCTGCATCATTGTCCGAATCTGCATCGGCGAGGTATGCGGGCGCAGCGTAATCTCGACGTTGTCCGACTCAATGAAGATCGTGTCCCAGACATCGCGCGCCGGATGGTCCTTGGGGATATTCAGCATATCGAACGAATATTCAGCCAGCTCAACTTCCGGGCCCTCGACCGTCTGGAATCCGAGGTGTGCGAAGACATCTGACACCTCGCGGATCATCGCTGTCAGCGGGTGCAGGTTGCCGACGAACGGCTCACGCCCGGGCAGCGTGACGTCGATCGACTCAGCCCGCAGGCGCTCATTCAGCGCCGCCGCCTTGATCGCGTCCTGCCGCGCCTCGAACGCCGCCTCCAGCTGCTGCTTGAGCGCGTTGAGCTCACGACCACGCTCGCGCCGTGCGTCTTCGTCGAGACTGCCAAGCTCCCGCATCGCGGCGCTCAGCGTCCCCTTGCGTCCCAGCACATCACGGTGCCAGTCAGCCAGCCCCGCCTCGTCCCGCACGCCTTCAAGCGTCGCCAGCGCGTCATTCTGCAAGGTCGTCAATGTCCCGCTCACGAATGAAACCCTCCCGTACCTGTTTGCATCTCAACCCTCAAAGCGGTACCGCGTTCTGCGGCAAACTCAGTCAAAAAAAGATCGCTCTCCGCCAGGGGCGAAGAGCGATCTCGCGATACCACCCTGATTCACCAGCGGCTCTCGCCAACCAGTCTCAGTTGCACCGGTACGGACAGACCGCACCCAATGCATGCTCAGCTAACGGTGAGCAACCGCGGACGACTACTTTGCCCCTGTCAGGGTGTTCACCGTCCAGCTCCGGAGTGAATGTCGCGGCGGGCTTCCGAGCCGGCTCTCAGTCGATTCGGCCTGGCATCCCTGTCGGAGTCCAACTCCGCGACCCGTCTCCATCGACGCTACGTCAATTATCAGCATCCAGTATAGCAATCGCGCCCTGTTATGGTCAGCCGCGACTGTTCTGTCGGTGCCTACAGTGGCCGCGATTCACCGCGATACTTCTCAGTGAGATGCGTAACGAAATCAACGTAGGTATCCGCCAGCGGCGCGGAGTCGATAATCAGGATGTTCTCGGCGTTCCGCATCGCACTGCGACTGAAGTTATATGAGCCGGTGATGACCGTTTGATCGACGATCAGCACCTTGGCGTGCATGAAGTCGTGCGGTGTCGTTGGACTGTAGGGCGTCGAGATCTTGCCGACCAGTCCGGCCCGCTGCACTACGTCCTTGATCGCCGGGATCTTCCAGTGGTTCTGCGACACGCTCTGCCACTGATCGAGCATCGACGCCTGCTGCGTCCAGTCATATAGCCCGCTTACCGGTACGGCGTCTGCATCCAGCACTGACTGCAGCGCCTTCAGCAACGACGACGAGTTCAGCAGCATGCTCCAGATCACGACCCGGTCCCTCGCGCTCGCGACTATCTCCGCGATCCGATCGTCGATCTCCTCGCCGCGCCCCGGTGAGAACTCGACCGCAACGTCGGCCGGCTTGTTCTCATACTCGAGACCGACCGACAGCGTCTTAAAGTCGCCGCTGCCTTCGAAGTTGTCATCCGACCACAGCTCGTGAAAGTTGCGCATGTACCAGTCGGCAATCTGTTGCGACCGCAGCGTCAGGATGTTGTTCTCTTCAAGCGTCCAGGAGTCATCGGTGAAGTTCGTCGAACCAGTCCAGACCATTGCATGGGCGTGCCCGGCATCGCGAATGACGTACTTGTGGTGCATCAGCTTTCGACCGCCGATGCGCCGCCAGGCGTAGCCGAGTGACTGGACAAACGATCCGGTACCCGGCTCCGCCGGATCAACTCCGTCAGCAGGGTTCGGCACTTCCGGCTTGTCAGCATCGTAAGCAATGCGGATCTGGACATCAGCGCGAGCACGAGCGGCGAGTGCGTCCTTGACGATCCTGGCCACCGCAGGGCTGATACGCATGTCATAGACGGCCAGGTCGAGCGACTCGCGCGCGTCCTCCACGAATTCAGCGAACGACTCTGCGACATCCTGCGCAGTCTGTTCGTGCTCCGCCAGAAGCTTCACTGCCAGCGTGTCGCTCTTCCAATGCCCACCTTCCGCCTGTCCGTACCCGAACGCGCTGCATGTCGTAACTACGGTCACGCGAGCTCTTCTGAATACGCCCGGAGGCGTCGCTCAGCCAATCGGCGGCGACGGGAACTACGCCGAAACTCGTTCGTTCTCACACCGTCACGAAAGCGCCAGCAGATTCCTCGCCGTCTCCAGATCAATGCGCCGATAACGCTCGACCGGACGTCCCCGGTCGAGCAGATGCATCCGACGTGCCAGAATAGAACGCCGTGATCGCTGCCAGCGTCAGCACGCTTGCCCCGAAAGAGCCGCCCGGTTCACGCACGACAATCCCCAGTCGATCCCGATCATCGAAACCCGGAAACAGCTCCGGAATACCAACTTCGCGATCGTCGACTCGCAAGCTGAACATGTCGCTCGTCAGCTCTTTTGTCGAATGCATCGGGCTCCCCACTCATTCGTCAATGTGTCTGTTCCATGCTGTCGGTCTGGTCTCGCGGCCCCAGGGCTCAACGGCATCCATCTGCGGCCGGGGATAACGGCGATTCACAAAACAAGTACGATAGGGCGCACGCATGTGGTGCGCTGGTTCGTCGCGTCGTTGGTAGCAGGAGGAGCTCGATAGTGTCAATTTGGGGAGACACGGCAATTGAGTCGATCTGGGCCAGGGAAATCCTCGATTCGCGAGGAAACCCAACCGTTGAGGTAGATGTCACGCTCCTCGACGGTTCATTCGGGCGCGCTGCCGTGCCCTCGGGCGCATCGACGGGCCAGTTCGAAGCCGTCGAGTTGCGCGATGGCGACAAGTCGCGTTACGGCGGCAAGGGCGTCCTGAAAGCGGTCAACAACGTCAACTCCATCATCGCGCCTGCTCTTCAGGGTCTTTCTGCCGTCGATCAGCGCAACATCGATCAGATCATGATCGACATCGATGGTACGCCCAATAAGGGCAACCTCGGCGCAAACGCGATCCTCGGCGTCTCGCTGGCCGTCGCTCGCGCCGCTGCCGAATCAGCGCAATTGCCACTCTATCGCTACCTCGGCGGCCCCAACGCCGCGACCCTGCCGGTCCCGATGTTCAACATCCTGAACGGCGGCAAGCACGCCCTGGGATCCAGCGTCGACTTTCAGGAGTTCATGGTCATGCCGGTCGGCGCGCCGAGCTACGGTGAGTGCCTGCGCTGGGCGACGGAGATCTTCCACAGCCTGCGCGGCGTCCTCAGCGAGCAAGGCTACTCGACCTCGGTCGGTGACGAAGGCGGCTACGCGCCAAGCCTCGGCTCGAACGCTGAAGCGCTCGTCCTGATCGCGGACGCAATTCAGCGCGCCGGCTACAAGCTCGGCGACGACGTCATGATCGCGATGGATCCTGCCTCGACCGAGCTGTTCGAGGACGGCGTCTACAACCTGCGCGGCGAGGGTCGCACGCTCACCGCTGAAGAGATGATCGACTGGTACGCCAACGCGCGAGCCGAGTATCCAATCATCTCGATCGAAGACGGCCTGGCCGAGGATGACTGGGACGGTTGGAAGGCGCTGACTGCCCGGCTCGGCGATCAGGTGCAGCTTGTCGGCGATGACCTGTTTGTTACCAACACCGAGCGACTGGCCCGCGGAATCCGCGAAGCGGCCGGCAACTCGATCCTGATCAAGCTGAATCAGATCGGCACGCTGACCGAGACGTTCGACGCCATCGACCTGGCCCACCGCAACGGCTTCACTGCCGTCATCTCGCACCGCTCCGGCGAGACATCCGACTCGTTTGTCGCCGACCTCGTCGTCGCGACGAATGCCGGGCAGATCAAGACCGGTGCGCCGTCGCGCATGGACCGCGTCGAGAAATTCAACCAGCTCCTGCGCATTGAGGAAGACCTCGGCGATGCCGGCAAGTTCGCCGGCCGCTCGGCTTTCGGGCGTCGACTCGAAAGCTAGGCCTTTTGGACCGGCGCGCGGTTGGCGCGCCGGTCACTCAACCTTCGGCCAGACGGGTCATGACTGCGCGGTAGCGCTCGAAGATCGCATTCTCATGCGGGTGGTGACGGTCACGAACAACATCGCGCCCGCCAATCACCACGTCACGCACCGCCGTCGATGGGCTGCTGAAGATCCAGCCGTCCAGCACCGTCTGCGGCCCATGCCCAACCAGCTTCGGGTCATCGGGATCGAGTACAAAGAAATCGGCCCGCTTGCCCGGCGTCAACGCGCCGATCGGCTGGCGTAGTGATCGCGCGCCACCGCTCAGTGCCTGATCGAACAGCTGTTGACCGGGCTGTGCGCCGCCCGGCGAACGCCGCGGCAGGATGTTGAGATTCAGGCTTGTGAGCCGTTGGACAAACGCCATCAATCGCAGCTCCTCAGCGACGCTCAGCACGTAATCGCTGTCCGTCCCGATTCCCCACAGCCCACCGCCGGCCACGAAGTCGCCGAGCGGAAAGATGCCGTCCCCGAGCCCTGCCTCAGTCGTCGGGCAGAGCCCAGCAACGACTCCACGCCGCTGCATGTCTCGTCGCTCGTCGCTGTCGCAGTAGGTCGAATGAATAAATGTCCAGCGCTCGTTGATGTCCAGATTCGCCAGCAACCACTCGGCGGGGCGAGCGCCGAGCGTCGCCAGACACTCGTTCACCTCGCGCATCTGCTCGGACACGTGTAAATGCATCGGCGCGTCGGGGTACGCCTGCGCAAGGTCGGCGACGACTCCGGTAAGCTCAGCACCATCCACTGCCCGGATCGAGTGCGGCGCGATGCCGAGTGATGTCAGCGACGAACCGGCCACGTCGGCGCTCAACGACGCAATCATGCCGGCATACCTGTCGGCATCGAGGATGAAACGGCGCTGCTCCGCTTCTGGCGGACGGCCGATGCCAGCGCGCGTGTAGAGTACCGGCAGCAGCGTCAGTCCCATCCCGACCTGCTCTGCGGCCGCAAGCACCCGTCGCGCCATCTCAGCCGGATCGTCGTATAGCGACCCGTCCGGCGCGTTGTGCAAGTAGTGGAACTCGCCAGTCGTCGTGTACCCGGCTCTGGCCATCTCCAGGAACGCTTGCGCGGCAATCGCCTCGAAGTCTTCCGGCGAGATGCGGTTAGCGAATGCGTACATTCGCTCGCGCCACGTCCAGAAGCTCTCCTCGGCTGTCGAGTCCGTCGGCGGCTCGGATCGCCCGCTCAGCCCACGCTGGTGCGCGTGTGAATGCAGGTTCGGCATCCCCGGCACGACAAAGCCATCCAGCATCTCGACGTCACCAGTATCACGGCCCTCAATCGGCTCGCCGCTGACAGCCGTGATGATGCCCGAGCCGTCGACCGCAAGATATCCCGGCGACAGCCATCCACCGGGCTGATGCAAGTGCGTCGCACGAAAGCAGCGCTCACCTCGACTCAGCATCGCGCACTCTCCTCCGCCAGCCGAAACGACGAATCCACGACACGCAACCGCATTCTGCCGCCCAATCCGCTGCGCACGCGCCCAAAATCACGTAGAATCAGGCCCTCGAAACAATGAATGAACTCGCCGGCACTGCGATGTCCCGAGGAGTCAGGTATGCGTGCGCACCAGGACGTCATTGACGATTACGCCAGCAGTCTCATCGAGCCAGACGAGTCGCGACGGATCGCGATCCTGGAACGCGTCTGGACTGACGACTGCATCGTCATATTGCCAGAGATGTGTCTACAGGGCCGCGACGAAATTAACAGGCATATCAGTCGAATTCAGCGCGAGTATTATGGAATCGCAACCCCGACGCTCATCGGCTCCCACGACGCAACCGGTCCGTATCTGCGCTTCGAATGGCGCATCCTGACGCCGCTCGGCGAGGTGATGACCGAGGGCGTGAACGTCGCCGATGTCGATGAGGACGGTCGCATCAAGCGCTTGATCGTGTTCTTCGGCTTTCGTCCGCCAGTCCCGTCGTAACGCGCCGACCATCGTCAACAACGATCGCACCATCTTTCAGGACCGTCCGGACCGCATTCCGTCCAAAGCGGTAGGCCAGGTCTTCGTGCCGATCGATATCGAGGATCAGGACATCTGCCTGCTTTCCGACGGTCAGGCTGCCTGCGACGTCAGCGCGGGTGACTGCGCCAGCGGCGCCAATAGTCGCTGCCAGAATCGCCTCGGCCGGTGAGAGCCGATAGTAGCGGCAACCAAGAGCGATCGCCAACTGCATGCTCGGCATCCAGCCGCCCGGGCAGATGTCGGTCGCGAGTGCAATCGTCATTCCCGCCTCCAGCATCGCTCGTCCATTTGCCAGACGTGGGTGATCGACCGCGAAGTCGATCGACGGCATCAGCACGCCAACGACACCCGCGTCGGCCAGCAGCCGCATCTCGGCATCTGTTGTGTAGTTCAGGTGGTCGGCGGACACGCACCTGAGGCGCGCAACCGTCTCGATTGCTCCGGTATGCGAGTACTGGTCGACATGGATCTTGGGACGAAGTCCTGCTGCCAGCCCTGCTTCAAGAATGCGTTCGGTATCAGCAGGATCGAAGTACCCCGGCTCGCAATAGACATCGCAAAACTCGGCAAGGCCGCCATCAGCCACCTGCGGGATCATCTCGTTCACGACCGTATCGACGTAGGCAGCGCGGCACACGCCATCGGGCACGGCGTGTGCACCGAGGAAAGTACTGACAATGTCGACCGGGACGCGCGAGGCCAGCTCGCGGTTGACGCGCAGCATCGCAAGCTCGCTGTCGGTCGTGAGCCCGTAGCCGCTCTTGCTCTCGATCGTCGTCGTTCCCGCCAGGAGCATTTCCTCAACGCGAGGCAATGTCTCGGCGAGCAGGCCATCGACGCCGAGCTCGTGCACCGCCGCCACCGAGCCAACGATGCCGACGGGCATGCCCGACGC
>Ga0182747_1002305_pt1 | contig 13471 bp, 10 predicted proteins | sample eDN3rd30CBELigBY_FD_128526 | JGI IMG/M metagenome (GOLD analysis project Ga0182747, IMG submission 128526) | Enriched backyard soil microbial communities from Emeryville, California, USA - eDNA 3rd pass 30_C BE-Lig BY (version 2) (version 2) | ecosystem: Environmental > Terrestrial > Soil >...
AAGGAGGCGGGGGCAGGTTCCGCCGCTCATCCCGTCTTATGATCGGGAACAGCTGGCTTTACCGCGAACATCGGGATCGTCCACCCGAACGCCGAGGGGTTACCCATGCCCGCAAGACCAGGGCCATCGAAGCGGCGGCCGCCGCACGGACCCGGGACCGGTTGATCCATGACCGGGCAGGACCGCAGCGAGCGCCTGGCCACCTGGGTGCGTAAATGGAATCACGGGCTGACCCGCTTTCTGGAGCGGCGGGTGCCCGCACGCATCGATGCGCAGGACCTGGCGCAGGAAGTGTATCTGCGCCTGCTGCGGGTCGAAGGATTCGATTCGATCGCAGAGCCGCAGGCTTATCTGTATCGCGTCGCCAGCAACGTCGCGGCGGAATGGCGCCTGCGAGCCTGCTATCGCAAGCCGCACAGCGCCGAGGAACTGGATTCACTGCTGGAGCAGACCTCGCCCGAAAGCCGGCTGGACGAGTCGCAGTTCGCAGCCCAGCTGGACGCCGCGCTCAAGCCCATGCCGGCGATGGTGCGGGGCGTGATGTTCCTGAAGCTGCGCGACGGCCTGACGCACCAGGAAATCGCCGAGCAGATGGGAATCACGGTGCGCGTGGTGCGGCGCTGCGTGACCAAGGGTTACATGGAATTGCGCCAGAGTCTCGCGGGCGAACCAGGCGATCTATGAGCATCCGGCATTCGACAAACGACTCCTCACGCGCCGGCGCAGCGCAGGCCGCCGCCGAATGGCTCGCTGTGCTCGCCGATGACGATTCGGAAGAGCAGCGCACCGCTTTCCTGGCATGGTTGCGGGCATCCACCCTGCACGTGGAGGAATTCCTGCGCCTGAGCGCGCTGGAGCGGCGGCTGCGCCAGCCTGGGCTGTGGCCGTCGGATCCGGTCGATCAGCTGATCGCGACGGCTCGGCAATCGAGCTCGAATTCCGAGATAGCCCAGCTGCACGCAGCGACTCCTCCACCTGCAAACTCCAAAAGACACCTGATCCAGGCACTCGCCGCGGGCGTCGTGTTGGCGGTCGTCGCAGCGGGCGCGTTCATTGCACAACGCTGGCGCCCGGCGGAACCCGAAGCGATTACTTACGCCACTGCGGTCGGCGAGCAACGCTCCGTCACCCTGCCCGACAGCTCGGTGGTGGAGCTCAACAGCCGCTCGAAGCTGCAGATCCGCTTCACCGACAGCGAGCGGCGCGTGCAACTGCTCGATGGCGAAGCCATCTTCAAGGTCGCCAAGAATCCGCAGCGGCCATTTCGCGTCAGCGTCGGCAGCACCGACATCGTTGCCGTCGGCACGGCTTTCAATGTCGACGCACATGGCGCACAGACGGTGGTTACGGTGCTCGAAGGTCGCGTGCGGGTCAGCGATCACCCCGCAGCCGCCGACGCAATGCGCATCGAAGCGCCCGCCGGCCCCATCGTCGAACTCAACCGCGGCGAGCAGGTGGTGATCGCCGGCGATCGCTCGCACTCCAAGGTCGAGCCGGTGGATCCGGCCAAGGTCATCGCGTGGACGCAGCGCCGCCTGATCTTCGAGAACACGCCGCTGGAAGCGGTGGCCGAACAGTTTGCGCGCTATCACACTCGCATCATCCGCGTGAACAACGATGCACTGCGGGAGCGGCGCATCACCGGCGTTTTCGACGCGCACGATCCGGCTTCGCTGATCGAATTCCTGCGCACCGACCGCGGCATCACCATCGAGGCCGACGAGCAGGGCTGGAAACTGTCCTCGTCCGACCTGCACATCGGCACAGCGGCGGCGGAGCGGCAGCACTGAAAAGGATCTCCGCGGGGAACGGCGCACCTCCCTTCCCTGCGGTGCCCGGTTTGCCCCGTGGAGATTCCTCACCCGAGCGCCGCAAGGACCGCTCGCCGATGCAACCCGGCCCTGCCGGCAATCGTTCCACCAGTGGAACGCTGAAACCCGCCGCGACCCTCTACTGGCACCATCGTCACGCCCTTATGCTGCGTCCATCGCAGCACTCGACGTGCACAGGAGCAGCCATGAAAAAGATTCTCGGTGTCTACAGCGCGCCGCGCCCTCATTGGGTGGGCGACGGCTTCCCGGTCCGCTCGATGTTTTCCTATGACGGCATGGGTCAGCACCTCAGCCCGTTCCTGCTGCTGGACTATGCGGGCCCGGCACAGTTCGCGCCGGCCACCCGGCCGCGCGGCGTCGGCCAGCACCCGCATCGCGGCTTCGAGACCGTGACCATCGTGTACCAGGGCGAGGTCGATCATCGCGACTCGACCGGCGCCGGCGGCCACATCGGTCCGGGCGACGTGCAGTGGATGACGGCCGCATCGGGCATCCTGCACGAGGAGTTCCATTCGCAGAACTTCACGCACCAGGGCGGCACGCTGGAGATGGTGCAGCTGTGGGTGAACCTGCCGGCCAACGACAAGATGACGCCGCCGGGCTACCAGACGCTGCTGGACCGGAACATTCCCAGCGTCGAGCTGGCGGATGGCGCCGGCCGCGTGCGAGTGATCGCGGGCGAGTTCGAGGGGCATCGGGGTCCGGCCCGGACCTTCACCTCGATGGACGTGTGGGACGTGCGCCTGAACCAGGGTCATTCGAAGCAGTTCGAGGTCGCGGCAGGACGCACGCTGGCGCTGGTGATCCTGCACGGCAACGTGATCGTGAACGGCACGCAGGCCGCGCATGAAAGCCAGCTGGTCGTGTTCGATCGCGATGCGACGAGCATTGCGCTGGAGGCGAGCACCGATGCGACCTTGCTGCTGCTGAGCGGCGAGCCCATCGATGAGCCCATCGTCGGTTATGGCCCGTTCGTCATGAACACGGAAGGCGAGATTCGCCAGGCCATCGACGACTTCAACAGCGGCCGCTTCGGCCAGATGCAGTGAGCGTCACTGGCGCCCGGATTCTCCGGGCGCCAGCTTGGTCGAAGCAGGCGGCAGCAGGACGATCAGCGCCGCAGCAGTTCCGAGCTGCGGCGCGCCTGGCAGAGATCAGGCTTTTCGTTGTTGCGCGATGAACGCGTCGATATCGCGCCCCAGCACCACCATCGGTACTCCACCACCCTTCACCACTGCGTCGTTGAAGAGACGCAGATCGAACTTCGCGCCGAGCGCCTTCTGTGCCTTGGCGCGCTGCCGGTTGATCTCGCTGTGGCCGACCTTGTAGCCGCAGGCCTGTCCCGGCCATGAGCAGTAACGATCGACTTCGCCGCTCACCTCTTCGAGGCTCGAACCGTTGGTGCTCGCGAACCATTGGATCGCCTGCTCGCGCGTCCAGCGTTTGGCGTGCAGCCCGGTATCGACCACGAGCCGGCAGGCGCGGAAGGCGATCGACTGCAGATATCCCAGGCGACCCACCGGATCGTCGTCGTAAACACCGAGCTCCGCAGCGAGCTGCTCTGCGTACAGCGCCCAGCCTTCCGAGAAGGCATTGAAGGCCAGCAGCGAGCGCAGCAATGGCAGCTTGAAGGTGTACTCGCCCTGCCAGACGTGACCGGGAATGGACTCGTGATAGGTCAGTGTCGGCAGGTTGTAGGTGGTCCAGAGGCTGGTGGTCCGCAGATTGATCCAGAACTTGCCTGGCACCTTGCCGTCGATGGTGCCCGGACCGCCGTAGGCGCCCGGCGCACCCGGTTCCACTTCGGGCGGCAGACGCTTGATCTCCAGCTTGCCCGGCACCAGCGTTGCGAATGCGCGCGGCAGTCGCGAGCGGATATCGCTCACCCGCGACTCGAGCAAAGCCATGATGCGCGCACGACCTTCGTCGTTGTCAGGGAACAGAAAGCGCGGCTGCTTGCCGAGCGCGGTCATGCGCTCACCGACAGTGCCTCGAGTCAGTCCTTGTCCTTTCAGGATGCCATCCATCTCGGCCTGCAGCTCCCGCAGTTCTGCCTGGCCCTGGTCGTGAATCTCGTTCGGCGTCATGCGCGTGGTGGTTGCTGCTCGCAGCGTCCAGGCGTAGTACGCATCGCCCTGCGGCAACTTCCACACACCCGCATCGGCCGTGGCGCGCTTGCGATGCGCCTGCAGCTCGGCAATCTGCCGATCCAGCGCCGGAGCAATTTTTTCTGCAGCGATCTTTGCGGCCTGGGCGCCGAAATTGCCCGGCATGTCCTGCGTGCGCTTCGCCAGGGAAGCGACGAGCGACCAGTCCTCGATCTTGCCGCCACGCGCGATCTTGATCTGGCTCAGTGTCTTGTCGAGCAGAAAATCCGGCGCGATCACTCCCTGAGCCGCTGCGCTCTTCAGGCGCCCGGTCTCGCCCTCCAGCTGGCCGGCATAAGCCTCCAGCCGCGACAGGTAGGCTTCTGCGTCTTCTCGCGTTTCAACCGTGTGCTGCTCATCCAGCAGGCTGGGGATTTCGAGAAACGCGCCGGTGTTCTGCGCAACCACATAGGGCGCGTTGCGCCACGACCAGTTCGTGTTGAGTATCGCGGTATCGCCATAGGGGAAGGCAAAACCTTCGGCTGCAAACTCATCCGCGGTGCGCATCACATCCACATCGATCCGCGCTGCCTCGCCGAGGCTGGCGGTGTCGATCGATTTCACCCGCTCGATCCGCTTCGCCACCTGTCGCGCGATGGCGGCCTGCCCAGCTGCCGACCGGTCGGTCAAACGGGCCTTCAAAGCGGCGCGCGCGCCGTCATCGACACCCAGCGAAGTGGCGTTCTCCGGGTAAGCGACCATCAATGCTTCGGCGAATTCCGCCAGGAGCTTCTCGGCCGCCGCATCGCCGGTTACGGCGGTACTGCTGTCGGCGCGGGCAGGCAGATTGGCGGCGGCAATGGCAGAGCCGGCACCCACGATGAAATCGCGGCGGGAGGTGGTCATCGAGAACTCTCCTTGCGATGAGCAGGAAGTCAGTGACGCCGCCATCATAGCCCGCTCATTGCGAGTTGGGGATGCGTCCGCGGCCCGGCAACGAGGCAGGTTCCGGCGATTCCCGGTTGATTCGATGGCCTGCCGCGCCGCCAGCATCGCTGCGCGGCAGGCCGTTGTCTGGACTACTTCAATCGATTCGCGGGAGTGACTGGACTCTCACGATCCCCCGATGCTCCGTGCACTGTCTACAGCAGTCGCTCGGCGATCTGCACCGCGTTGAGCGCTGCGCCCTTCAGCAGCTGATCGCCGGCGCAGAACAGCGAGATGGACCGGCCGCTATCGTCGCTCAGATCGCGACGGATACGGCCGACCAGGATGTCGTCCTCGCCGCTGGCGTCCTTCGGCATCGGGAAATAGTTGCGCTCGATGTCGTCCACGATCTTCACACCGGGGGCGGTTGCCAGGATCCGGCGCACCTCGTCCGGGCTGATCGGACGTTCGCATTCGAAGGTCAACGAAACGCAGTGAGCCCGCAACACCGGCACGCGCACGCAGGTGGCCGACAGCCTGAGATCGGGCTCACCGAAAATCTTGCGCGCCTCGGCGATGACCTTTGCCTCCTCTTCGTTGTAGCCGGTCTGCGGATCGATCCGAGTGTTGTGGCTGAAGAGGTTGAACGCGTACGGATGCGGCAGCACCTTGGGCTCATACGGCCGGCCATCCAGCTCGGCGCGGGTGGATTCGCGCAACTCTTCCATCGCCGCGGCGCCCGCGCCGGAAGCTGCTTGGTACGTCGAAATGATCAGACGCCGGATGGGATTGAGCTTGTGGATCGGCCACAGCGGCGTCATCGAGATGACGGCGGCGCAGTTCGGATTGGCGATGATGCCGGGATGGTTCGCGAGCTGGTCGGCGTTGATCTCCGGGACCACCAGCGGAATGTCCGCCTGCATGCGGAAGGCCGACGAGTTGTCGACGACGATGGCATTGCGTGCCGCCAGGGGTGCATAACGTCGCGATATCGAGCCGCCGGCCGAGAAGAACGCGAGATCCACACCCTCGAACGAGGATTCGGTCAACTCCTCCACCGTGAGCGAGCCTCCGGCGAACGGCAGCTGCTTGCCGGCTGAGCGCCCCGATGCGAAGCCGCGAACCTTTGCGTAAGGAAAGCGTCGTTTCTCCAGGCAGTGCAGGATCTCGACGCCGACGGCGCCGGTGGCACCCACGACAGCGATGACCGGCTGCGCCGGAATGCGGCGTCCGGCCGGACTGGGACTGGATTGCATGGCTCAAGACTCCTCACGGGCAGCGCCCGAACATGAAAAAGCTCGTTGCTCGTTCGCACACGCGGCTTGCGCATCGCGTGCGGACGATCGGCCTGCCTTGAGCGTCGGGTCCTTAGAAATGCAAAGGCCCCGTCGGTTTCCCGGCGGGGCCTTGATGTTCGCGTTCGACCTGTCTTCTTAAAGCACGCGCATCCCGAGCACCCCACCGTTGGGCTTGCTGGTTTTTTTCGTGCGCTTGATCGTCGACATCGTCATGGGCGGCAAAGCTAGCTCAAATGACGCGGCGCTGTAAAGCACACAACCCGCCGTTACCGGCCACTGGCCAGCCGTGAGCGGGCCGCCCTGAGCAAAACCCGGGAATAGAGCTTGTGAAAACCGAGCAGGGCGTTGAAGGTGAAACCGAGCGTCGGTTCGCCCGAGCGCCCGCGGACCGGGGTAACGGCGGAACCGAAGTACAGGCAGGTGCCGCTGCCGACTGGAGCAACCATGAGCCAGGACCGGGTGCGATGCTGAAAATCGCACAGGAGCAGCTGATCGGGCGCGCGCGCCTCGACGCTCCAGGCGGCGAAGGAATCGATTTCTGCGTGGGCGAGACGCCGAACCTCGGGATCGCTCGAAGGCTTGCCCGCCAGCCATCGCAGGATCAGGCGCTCGAGCTTGAACACGACCGTCGTGTAGAAGGCTTCGACGTACTCGGGCAGGCAGATCGCCGTCGGCAACTGCGTCATGTAGCAGTCCGCATAGGCACCCGGGTAAACGTATCTGCGCAGCAGCGCAGACGCAGGCAGCTGGTCGCGAACGATGGCGTGCCGATCCCTGAACATCGCAAAGCACAGTGCTCTTGCGCGCTCGAATCCGCAAGCGACTCGCGCGTTTCGGCACTTGCTATTGCCGATTCCACTTCGCAGGCCGCACACTACTCGAAGTCGACACCGAACGCTTCCGTCACAACACCAAGAACCATCGTGATCTCAGTCTTCCGTTGCAGCGATTACGTCCAGGCCCAACTGCTGGCCGGACTGCTCAGAGAGCACAATATCGACGTCTACCTGCAAGGTGCCCTGCTGCAAGGCGGGCTCGGCGAGTTGCCCGCGGTGGGACATCTCTCCATCATGGTCGACAACGCGGATCAGGTTGCCGCCGAGCGGATCATCGCCGCCTATGAACGCGGCGATATGGAACTCGACGAGGAAGACGCAGAGTAAGCGCAGGCAACTCGGCCCGACGCCGGCTAAACCACGTCAGTGGTTGCAACCAGATGAGCACGACGTACCGAAGAGACTGCACGGGTCCGTCACTGCCCCTGCCGCGAAAAACAATAGCGCCAGCGAACGATTCTCCGGCATCGGACCACGCGCTCACTGCGCCAGCTGCGGATGCCTCAACAGCAACGCCCGCAGCACTGCGTTGGTCCAACCGAACCCGTCCTGCAAAGGATACTCGCCGCCACCAGCCGCCCCGGCGCCGGCAGCCGTGACGTCGTACTTCTCGACCAGCTTGCCGGTCGCACGAAACACGGCGAGGTTCTGCTTCACCCAGCGTTGCGCGATGGTGTCGGCCAACTCGGTCTGCCGATAGCGTCGCAAGCCTTCGATGGCGATCCATTGCAGCGGCGCCCAGCCATTGGGCGCATCCCACTGCTCACCAGTGTCGATGGGCGTCGAAACCAGTCCGTGCGCCTTGAGCAGATTCGTGCGCACCGCATTCGCCACGCCGACCGCCTGCTCGTCGTTCGCCAGCCCGAAGAACAACGGCGAGGCGGCCGCTGCCGTCACTTCGTCGACTGCGCGCCCTTCCCGCCAGAGATAGTCGGTGAACGATTGCAGCTTTTCATTCCACAGATAGCGATGCACCGCTGCCCGCCGCGTCGCCGCGAGCTTGCGAAACTCACTGGTCTTCTCGGCAGAAATGTCTTCGTAGGCGCGCGACAGTGTGAGTTCCAGCTGGTACAGCAAGCTGTTCAGATCGACCGGGACCAGCTCCACGGTCCGAATGGTTCCGAGCGTCCGGCCATCGGCGAACCAGCGCGAGCTGAAGTCCCAGCCACTCTCGGCGGCGGCGCGCAGGTTGCGATAAGTCTCTTCCTTGGGCCGCGACAGCTTGCTTGCCGTATCGACGTCTTCGCGATACGACTCTTCTCGTGGCGTGGCACTGTCATCCCAGTAGCGGTTCAATACGTTGCCGTCCGGCAGACGCACGACACGACGATGCGCCTGGCCGGCGCTGATGCCCTCCGCGCCTTCCATCCAGAAGTAGTATTCCTTCTGTAACGCGTCGCGATAGCGAGCATACGTGCCCGGCCCCTCGTGAGCCGCCAGCAGTTCGATCATGGCCGCAAAGAATGGCGGCTGCGAACGACTTAGATAATAAGTACGCGTCCCGTTGGGGATGTGGCCATAACGCTCGATCAGGAACGCAAAGTTGTCGCACATCTCGCGCAGCAGCTGATGTTGGCCGCTCGCTTGCAACCCGACCATGGTGAAATACGAATCCCAGTAGTACATCTCGTTGAAGCGCCCACCCGGCACCACATAGCGGTGCGGCAGCGGCAACTTGCTCGAGAACGCCGACTCGCCGACGGGCGCGCGCGTCAACACCGGCCAGAGCTGATCGATGTGCTGGCGCACATCCTGCCCGGGCGTCGTGTGATAGTCGGAGGCCGCCGGCGCCGTCACCGTGAATTCACGCGCTACGAAAGCCTTGAGATCGAAAGAAGCCGCGGTGCGCTCGTGCGCATAAGTGGCAACGATGCTGGCTGGATCGCGCCTGGCAACAGCATCCACGAACGTTTTGCTGTCCGGAAAAACGCGCTGCATCTGAACGTCGCGGAACAGATCGCCGTACAACTCGGCCGGCGTCGCCGGTAGCTTCTGCGTCGGCGCGGTGGCGCAGCCGCCAATTGCGGCGAACGCAGCCAGGACGACGATCTGTAGAAAGCGAACGGCCGTGGCGCGGCGGATCCGGCGGAAGTTCTCATTCATGCAGTCATGCCCTCACCCTGCCCCCCGATGAGTCCGCACCTCGGGTGCCGGTGAGGGTATCAGAACTTGTACGTCGCCGACGCCATGAAGGAGCGGCCGAACAGCGGACGCGCCATGTAGATCGCGCCGATGCCCGTGGCGCCGATGTCGGTGCGCGGATTGCCTTCGGTCAGTCCGACCTCGTCGGTGAGATTGTCGCCACTCACCTGCACGCTGAGCGCATCGCTGATGTCGAACATGACGCCCGCGTCGAACTTGTTGTACGACGGCAGCTCCACCGTGTTCTCGTCGTTGGAGAAGCGCTTGCCGACGTAGGTGTAGGTCAGATACACCCGGCCACGCGACTCCATGAAGTAGTAGGTCGGCGTGATGCGGCCCATCACCTCCGGGATGCGGCGGATGGTGTTGTCGGTGAAATTGAAGGGCACCAGGACACCGCCCGGACCTGCCGTGGAGCCGTTGAAATCCGTGTACTTCGGATCCTGCCAGGTGAGGTTGAAACGGATGTTGAACGCCTCCATCGGCAGCCACTCGCCCTCCAGCTCGATGCCGCGCGTGCGCGTACCGGCGGTACGCCGCACTTCATCGCCGTTCGCCAGGATGTCGCGAAACACGATGTTGTCGAACTCGGTCTGGAACAGGGTCGCGAACAGCACGAAATTCTCCAGCGAGGTCTTGTAGCCCAGCTCGATGTTGGTGACGCTGTCCGGCTCGACCTGCGGCCGGCCGTTGACCTGCGTGGCATTGCGCAGATCGTCGAAGTTGGGCAGCCGCTCCGAATCGGTGTAATGACCGAAGAACGCATGATGCGGCGTCAGCTCGTAGTTGAAGCCGACCGACCAGCCGGTGGTGTCGTAGCTTTCGTTGATGCGACGGCTGGCGGCGCTGATCTGCGAAGCGGTGTTGTCCCAGGGCGTGGCCGGATTGCCGTCGAGGTCCACCGGCGCGCCTTCGTGCAGCGTGGCGTCGATGTCCTCGTTGTCGTAGCGCAGGCCGAAATCCAGGCGCAGCGCATCGGTCACCTGCCATTCATCCGAGGCGTACAGCGCGTACGCCGTCGCATCGTAGTCGGCCAGCAGATTGAAGGTGGAATACTGCGTGAAGCCGTTGGGATCGGTCGCACCCGCCAGCGACAATCGACGCGGCCGGTCGCGCACGTCCATGAGGATCAGGTTGCCCAGGCTCCAGCGGTCCTTCATGGAGTAATCGGCGAAGTAGGCGCCGAGCGTGAGATTGTTGGCGCCCAGGTCGAAGCCGAGACGGATATCGTCCTGGAACGCCTGGTAGTCCTTGTTCACCACCCAGTGGCCCTGGTTCTGCACGAACTGATCGGCGGCGTACGGCTCGCCGGTGGTCAGCACCGTGTAATTCGGCGCTACCTGATGATCTGCGGCGAAGTCGGTGCCCCGGGTCGGCGCATCACCGCTGAAGATGCCGTCGAAGCGCACGCTGCCGTCGGTGTAACGCGCCAGATTGGTCAGCGTCAGCATGTCATTGATGCCCCAGCGCAACCGCGCCCCGATCGTGGTCAGATCGGGATGAATGCCGTCCTCGAGATTCGATCCCTGCAAGCCGAGCTGAGCCGCCGAAGCAGGCAGGCCCGCGCGTACCAGGTCTTCGCTATGCAGGGAATAGGTGCCCGCGTCCTGGCCGTTGATGGCGTCCGGATCCGAGGGATTGCCCTGCAATGGAATGGGCACCGCGAACAGCGAGCGATCGTTGATGTACTTGCCGAACAGCTCGAGCTCGCCGGCCTCGAAGTTCCACAGCAGCTTGAGGCGGAACTGGCCGCCCTGGTCGGCGCTGTAGCCGGGATCGCGGATGCCGTCGGACTGGCGGTAGTAGCCGCCGAAAGCCAGACCGAGATTGTCCGATACCGGCCCGCTCCAGGCGAAATCGCCGCGGTACAGGCTGTAATCGGAGATGCCCACCTTGACCACGCCTTGCGGCTCATTGCTGGGAGAGCGGGTGACGAAGTTGATGACGCCGCCGATGGCGCCGGGCGTGAAGATCGGTGCGGTGCCGCCGCGCAGGGCCTCAACGCGCTCGATCGTTTCGTCGACGCGCACGAACTGATCGGGGTTGTAGAACGACAGCTCGGAGACCGGATAGATCGGAATGCCGTCTTCCATCAGTCCCACGTACTTGTAGCCGCCGTCCTGGATGATGCCGCGTGCGAACACGTTGCCCTGGGTCGTTCCCGAAGTGGACTCGACCCAGAAGCCGGGCACCGCCGCGATCAGGTCGGCCGAACTGGCCGGCGCCTGCTGCGCGATGGCGTCGGTGTCGAAAGTGGAAATCGCCACGCTGGAATCGAACTTGGTGCGCTCGCTCACGGCGGTGCCGGTCACCACGACCTCCTCGACGCCGAACAGGCTGCCCTGCCCCTGAGCCTGTTGAGCCGCCTGCGTCGACAGTGTGCCTGCCGGCGCCGCCGGCGGGGGCGTGACCGGCGCTGCTTGCGCCAGTCGCAACGGCTCGAGCGCAGCCAGCTCCAGCGTTTCCTGCTGCGTCACGCCGCTGTCCTCGTTGAGACCGATCGAGATGGTGCGCGAATTGATGCGCCGCGCTTTCAGCCCGGTATTGTCGAGGAGCCGCTGCAGTGCTTGCTCACTGGTGTACTGCCCTTCGACGCCGGAGGATTCCCGGCCGCTGCCCACTTCCGAGAAAAATACGATCTGGTCTCCGGTCTTCTCGGCGTACTGGCGCAGCGCTGCGGCAATCGGCTGCGCCGGAATGCTGAACTGTCGGGTGGTGGCAGTTGCAGTTTCGGCGGCGGACGCGGCGCTGAGCGCGGTAGAGACGGCAACAGCAAGCCAGGTGCTCCGTGACAGCATGACTTTCCCCTTCGATGATTGCCCGATGGTGTGTTTGTCCGGCAAACAACATTCAGGTAGTTAGAGGGGCTGACCGCCCGGTGTTGCCCCCTGCGCGCCACGACAGCGCCTCTTGCACATGTGGCCCGAACACGACACTGTCACCCGAGCGCGAGAACGTCATAGACACTGAATCGACCAGTGCGCGTAAGCGAGGCATCTACTCATGCAGAGCGCGCAAATCGCGGCAGCGGTACGCAACGCACACAAGGAGATCTCATGACAGCAGCCGGACACATCCGGGTCGGCATCGGCGGCTGGAGCTATCCGCCCTGGCGCGAGACGTTCTATCCGCAAGAGGTCGGCAAGAACGATGAGCTCGTCTACGCGAGCCGCCAACTCAGCGCCATCGAGATCAACAGCACCTTCTACAGGCTGCCCACCCCTGCGGTGTTCGCCAAATGGCGGGAGTCGACGCCGGATGGCTTCGTGTTCTCGATCAAGGCGCCGCGCTACATCGCACAGCGCAAGATCCTGGCCGATGCACGGCCGTACGTGGAGCGATTCATCGGCGGTGGCATCGCCGAGCTGCGCGACCGGCTCGGACCCATCCTGTGGCAACTCACGCCGCAACAGACGTTCGATCCGGACGACCTGCAGCGCTTCCTGGAATTCCTGCCCGATCAGATCGACGGCCTGAAACTGCGCCACGCACTGGAAGTCCGGCACGCGAGCTTCGCCGATCCGCGCTTTCTGGAAATCGCCCGCTCGCATCCCATCACGATCGTGTTCGAGGACGACGAGAGCTATCCCGGCTTTGCCGACGTGACCGGCAATTTCGTCTACGCGCGGTTACGTCGCAGCGAATCCTCGGAGCCGACCGGCTATTCGCTGCCGGCATTGCAGGCCTGGACCGAAAGGGCGAGAACCTGGGCACGCGGTCATGAGCCCACGGATCTGCCGCGTATCCAGGAAGAAGGCGCGGCCAAGACGACGCCGCGCGATGTCTTTATCTATTTCATCAACGGTGCGAAGGAACGAGCACCTGCGGCAGCCATGCAGCTGATCGAAAACCTGAGTCGATCGAATCCCACGTAAGGACAACCGGCTCTGGCCACCGCCGGCCGCCAGTCTCAGAGGGCCAGCGCCGCCCAAGCAAGTCCGGGTCTTCGGTCGGATGACGCCTCGCTGCCGGCGCGGCTCTTGTATTGTGCGCATCCGGTCCTATGAAAGCGCCAGGCCCTTGCGCGAATCCCTGCGAGAAATCCGATGAGCGATTCCATTCACGTCGTCTGCGGGCACTGCGACTCGGTGGTGCGCGTGCCGCAGGAGCGGCTGGGCGAATCACCCCGCTGCCCCAAATGTCATTCCGTGCTGTTCGAAGGCCATCCCATCGAGCTGCGGACCGCGAGTTTCGAGCAGCATCTCACTCGCAGCGACCTGCCCTTGATCGTGGACTTCTGGGCACCCTGGTGCGGGCCTTGCCGCATGATGGCGCCGCATTACGAAGAAGCTGCACGCCGCCTCGGACCTCGGGCGCGATTTGCAAAGGTGAACTCCGACGACGAGCCG
>Ga0182747_1002311_pt1 | contig 13444 bp, 14 predicted proteins | sample eDN3rd30CBELigBY_FD_128526 | JGI IMG/M metagenome (GOLD analysis project Ga0182747, IMG submission 128526) | Enriched backyard soil microbial communities from Emeryville, California, USA - eDNA 3rd pass 30_C BE-Lig BY (version 2) (version 2) | ecosystem: Environmental > Terrestrial > Soil >...
AGCAGCAGGGGCAGGTCGTGGGTGATGAAGACGACCGAGAACCCGAACGCCTCGCGCAGGCTCGTGATCTCCCGCAGGATCTCCCGCTGGACCAGCACGTCCAGCGCCGTCGTCGGCTCGTCCATGACGACCAGCTGCGGGCGCAGGGCGAGCGCCATGGCGATCATGATGCGCTGGCGCATCCCGCCGGACAGCTCGTGCGGGTAGCTCTTGATGCGGGCCGCGCCGACCTTGACGATCTCGAGCAGCTCGACGACCGCGGCGGTGCGCTCGGCCCGGGACATCGCGGGCCGGTGCACCTCGAAGACGTCGGCGAGCTGGGCGCCGACGGTCGCCACCGGGTTCAGGGCGCTCATCGCGCCCTGGAACACCATGGAGATCTTGTCCCACCGGAACGCCCGCAGCGCGGCGGCGTCCAGGGCGAGCAGGTCGGTGTCGGTGCCGTCGGCGTCGTGCCAGGTGACCGAGCCGCCGGGGATGACGGCCGGGGGCTTGAGCAGGCGCTGGACGCCGTAGGCCAGGGTGGTCTTGCCGCACCCGGACTCGCCGGCGAGCCCGAGGACCTCGCCGCGGTGGACGGTGAGGGACACGTCCCGGACCGCGTCCACGGGTGCGGCGGTCTCGTACCGGACCGAGAAGTCCCTGACCTGCAGGAGGGGGTCGCTCATCTGGGGGGTCTCCTTGCGTGGGGGTGCCAGGGGCGGCGGTGCCGCCGCCCCTGGCACCGGGATCACTCGGCGGGCTCGAGGGTGCTCAGGACGAGCGCGACCTCGGCCTGGGTCGGGTCGGCCGAGGCGTACATGTCCTCCTCGGTCGGCCAGCCGGTGTAGCTGCGCTCGTTGAACAGGCCGAGCAGCGGGTGCGAGCCCAGCGGGATCGCCGGGACGTCCCGGACGAACGCCTGCTGCAGCGTGGTCATCGCGGCGGCGCGGTCGGCGTCGTTGTCGGTGCTCGCGTAGGTGTTCAGCGCCGCGTCGACCTCGGGGTTGCTGTACCGCCCGAAGTTGAAGTCGGCGTTCTCCACGCCGGCGTCGTCGGTCGTGATCCAGCGGGTCCCCATGATCGAGTCGTAGACGCCCCAGGCGCCCTCGCCGTCGAGCCAGTGGATGATCGCGTCGAAGTTCCCGGTCTTGCGCGCCTCGTCCCAGCCGCCCCAGTCGGGCTGCTCGATCGTGACCTCGATGCCGAGCTCCTTCATCTGCTCGGAGAGCAGCGCCTGCTCGGTGTTCCAGTCGGTCCAGCCGGCCGGCACGGAGATCGAGAAGGTGACCGGCTCGCCGTCCGGGTCGATCAGCTGGTCGCCGACACCGGTGTAGCCGGCGTCCTCCAGGATGGACTCCGCCTTGTCGAGGTCGACCTCGTAGGTCTCGCCCGCGAACTCGTCGACGACGTCCGGCTGCAGCGACGGGCCGAGGCCGGTCACCGAGTCCACGACGGCCGAGGCGCCCTCCCGGGCGATCTCGACGTAGGCCTCGCGGTCGACGGCCCACGCGAGCGCCTGGCGCAGCGCGACGTCGTCGAACGGCTTGCGGGTCAGGTTGAGGAACAGCGTCCCGGCGCCGGCGGTCGGGGTGACCAGGTAGCGGTTGGCCGGGTCCTTGTCGAGGAAGGTCTCCTGCACCTGCGGCAGGAACGCCTGCGCCCAGTCCGCCTCACCGGTGGCGAGGGCCGTGGCCAGGGCGGAGTTGTCGCCGTAGGACACGTAGTGCAGCTCGGGGACCGCCGGCTCGCCGTCCCAGTAGTCCGGGTTGGCCGTGAGCGTCACCGACTCCGTCGACCAGCTCGACAGCACGTACGGGCCGGTGCCGATGGCCTCGCCCTCGCCGGTCAGCGCGGCGGTCGACGGGTCGTCGAGGGTGTCCCAGATGTGCTTCGGGACGATCGGGACGTGCAGCACCGTGCCGCGCTTGACGAACTTGGAGTTGCCGAACTTCAGCGTCGCGGAGTCCCCGTCGACGTCGGCGCCCAGGTAGTCGAGCGCGGCCGTGTCGGTGAGCCGCCCGTCGAGGTACATGTCGAAGGTCCCGACGATGTCGTCGATGGTGAACGGCTCGCCGTCCTGCCAGGTCACCCCCTCGCGGGCGGTGACCGTGAGCTCCGTGTAGTCCGCGTTCCACTCCACGGTCGAGGCCAGGCGCGGGGTGACGACCGTCGGGTCGGCGGTGTTGACCAGCGCCATCGTCTCGAACATGGCGTAGCGGTAGCCGTACATGCTGGCCGAGCTGTCCCCGAGGAACGGGTTGTTCGACTCGGTGGTGATGGCGCCGTCGGGCTTGGCGATGGTCAGCGCGGCACCGGACCCGCCGGTCGAGCTGCTCTCCCCGCCCCCCGTGTCTCCGGAGCAGGCGGTCAGCGCCAGCGCGGCGGCCACGCCGAGCGCGATCGCCGGGAACTTCACCCTCATGGTTTCTCCTTCGAAACGAGACGCCCGCACGGGCGTCTGTGAGGTCGCGCCGCGTCGTCGCGATCGCGCTGGCCGGAACGTTACTACACTGTCAGTAAGTTCTTTCCAGCCCTCCGGAGGAGCCGTGACCAAGTCGTGACCCGGAGGGTCGGGGCCGCGGTCGGCGCCACTAGGGTTGGCCGCGCGCCGAGGAGCGCGACACGAGGATGTGAGGAACGGATGAGCACGACGAGGCACGTCCCCCGGGCCCGGCCGGAGACCCTGGCCAAGCGCACCGAGATCCTCCGTGCCGCCACCGCCACCTTCGGCGCCAAGGGCTACAACCGGGGCCCGCTGACCGAGATCGCCGAGCAGGTCGGCATGACGCACGCGGGGATCCTGCACCACTTCGGGTCCAAGGACCAGCTCCTCGTGGAGGTCCTCAAGTTCCGCGACCGCACCGACGTCGAGGGCCTGCAGGACCAGCGGATGCCGGACGGGCTGGACCGGTTCCGGCACCTGGTGCGCACCGCGTTCGCCAACGAGAGCCGCCACGGGATCGTCCAGGCCTACGCGGTGCTGTCCGCGGAGTCGGTGACGGAGGGCCACCCCGGGCGGGCGTACTTCGAGGAGCGGTACCGCACCCTGCGCCAGGACCTCCGCGACGCGTTCGAGGACGTCTGCGCCGAGCGCGGGATCACCGTGCCCGCGACGGTGGACCGCGCCGCGGCGTCGATCCTGGCCGTGATGGACGGGCTGCAGGTGCAGTGGCTGCTCGCGCGGGACGACGTCGAGCTCGCGGAGGCGAGCGCGTTCGCGATCGAGGCGCTGGTCTCCGCGGTGCTGGACCCCCGGCCGTCGCCGCTGGGCGAGGCGGGGACGGCCGCCGCGCGGGCCGCCCGGGCAGCCGACACCGGGACCACCGGGGCGTGACGGCCGCACCCGCGGGGAACAAAGCGGGCGGCCCGCTCGTCGTTGCTGGCATGACGACACCGACCTCCGCCGGCGCCGGCCCCGCCGAGGGCCCCGCGCCGACCGAGGGCCTCGCCGCCGAGATCGCCGCGGGCGAGCGCACCGACACCGGCGCGCACCGCGCACTGGCCCGGCTGCGCGCCCGGCTGGACAGGCGGCCGTGGCTGCGGCTGACCTACAAGGTCGTCGTGACGGTCGTCGGCGTGACCGTGGTGCTCGCGGGCGGCGCGATGCTGGTGCTGCCCGGGCCGGGGTGGCTCGCCATCTTCCTCGGGCTGGGCATCCTGGGGACCGAGTTCGCCGTGATCCAGCGGTTCAACCACCGGCTCAAGCGGCTGGTCCTGCGGTACTGGCACGCGTTCCGCGAGCGCCGCGCCCGCCGGGCGGCCGCGCGCCGGGGGGCCCCGGCGGCCTGACCCCGGGCGCGCGCCCACGGTTCCCACCCGATCGTGCCGCGGCCACCCGGTCGATCGGAGGGCGGCGCGACGATCTGGTGGGGATCAGGACGTCTCGTTGCCGCAGGCGTCCGCGGGGTCGACCACCGGGTTCTGCGCCTGCAGCCGGTTCTCCGGGTCCAGCGCGCCGAGCACCGCGAGCGCGATCGCGTCCAGCTGCTCGACCTGCTCGGCCGTCAGCCGGTCCACGACCAGCCGGCGCACCTCCGCGACGTGCGTCGGGGCCGTGGCCACCACCTTCCGCCAGCCCTCCTCGGTCAGCGTCGCGAGCGTCGCACGCCGGTCCCCCTCGTCCCGGGTCCGGGTGAGGAACCCGCGCGCCTCGAGCCGGGCCGCGACGTGGGACAGCCGGGGCAGCGTGGCGTTCGTGCTGGCGGCGAGCCCGCTCATCCGCAGCGTGCGGTCCGGCGCCTCGGACAGCTTGGCGAGCACGAGGTAGTCGTAGTGCGACAGGTCGGCGTCGCGCTGCAGCTGGTGGTCCAGCGCCGCCGGCAGCAGCTCGGCGACCGCCTCCAGGCGCATCCAGGCCTGCAGCTCGCGCGCGGTGAGCCAGCGGGTGTCCTCGGTCATGGAGACATCCTACCCGAATGGTTGACGCTTCAACCTGGAGGTCGTACGTTGGTTGAAGCGACAACATGTCGGTTGCCGCAGAGCGACCCATCGAGGAGCAGACATGACCAGCATGACGATCATCGGGGCGGGCAACATCGGCGGCGCGGTGGCGCGCCTGGCGCTGAAGGCCGGCGCCGACGTGCAGGTGCTGACCCGCGACCCCGCCAAGGCCGCGGCCGTCGACCCGGCCGTGACGCCCGGCACCGTGGGCGACGCGGTCACCGGCGACGTCGTGGTGCTCGCCCTCCCCTACCCGGCCCTCGCCGAGGTGGCCGCGCAGTACCCCGACGGCTTCGCCGGCCGCGTCGTCGTCGAGACCACCAACCCGGTCGACTTCGCGACCTTCGACTCCCTCGTGGTCCCCGCCGGCTCCTCCGCCACCGCCGAGCTCGCCGCGCTGCTGCCGCAGGCCCGGGTGCTCAAGGCGTTCAGCACGAACTTCGCCGCGACGCTGGCCTCCGGCACGGTCGGCTCCCTGCCGACGACCGTGCTGATCGCGGGCGACGACGCGGACGCCAAGGCCGCGCTGGCCGGGGTCGTCGAGGCCGGCGGCCTGCGCGCGGTGGACGCGGGCTCGCTCAAGCGGGCGCACGAGCTCGAGGCGCTCGGCTTCCTGCAGATGACCCTCGCCGCGGCGGAGCGGACGTCCTGGACGTCCGGCTTCGCCCTGGAGCGCTGAGCGTGGCCGGTGCCCCGCTCGCGGTCGACCCCGCGGCGGCCCGGTGGGCGGCGACGCCGGGTGCCGGGCGCCCGGGGGCGGACGCGCCCCTGCCCGGCGGGCCGACGCGAGGTCGAGGGGTTCCGTCGAGGTCGAGGGGTGGGGACGGCTCCGGGCCGGCGAACCCTCGACGTCGACGTCCGATAAACGCGTGACCCGCGCCCGGTGGTGGTGGGAGCGTTCTTCTCACCGCGCGGTGAGTCCCGGGGCCCGGCCAGGCCCCTCCCGGAACGTTCGAGAAGGACCCACCACCATGCACCCCACCGGCACGTTCGACCTGATCCAGGCCGACCACCGCGAGCGGATCGAGACCGCCCGCCTCCTGTCCCGGCACGCCGCCCGGCGCGCCGCGGTCAGACCCGACGGCGAGACCCGCGGTCGACCGCCGGAACGCCTCCGGCAGCTCCGCCTCCGGGCCCTGCTGCCGGCGACCACCACGGTCGCCGCGATCCGCTGACCGGGCCGGCCCCGTGCCGACCCCGGCGGCGCGCCGCCGCCCGCACCACACCGGTGAGCCCGCCGGACGCACCCGTCCGGCGGGCTCACCCGTACCCTGAGCACGTGAGCACCATGAGCAACGGCAACGGCAGCGCCGACCGGATCGTCTGGATCGACTGCGAGATGACCGGCCTGGACTCCGTCCAGGACGCGCTCGTCGAGGTCGCGGCCGTCGTGACCGACTCCGAGCTCAACGTCCTGGGCGAGGGCGTCGACGTCGTCATCTCCCCGCCCGCCGAGGCGCTGGCCCAGATGGGCGACTTCGTCCGCGACATGCACACCGGCTCCGGCCTGCTCGACGCGCTCGCGACGGGCACCACCCTGGAGGACGCGCAGGCCCAGGTGCTCGCGTACATCCGCCAGCACGTGCCCGAGCCCGGCAAGGCCCCGCTCGCGGGCAACTCGGTCGGCACCGACAAGGTGTTCCTCGACCGCGACATGCCCGAGCTGATCGGCCACCTGCACTACCGCGTGATCGACGTCTCCTCCATCAAGGAGCTCGCCCGCCGCTGGTACCCGCGGGTGTACTTCTCCTCCCCGCAGAAGCACGGCGGGCACCGCGCGCTCGCCGACATCCTGGAGAGCATCGACGAGCTCCGGTACTACCGCGCGGCGCTGCTGGTGCCGCAGCCGGGCCCGGACTCCAAGGCCGCCAAGGCGGTCGCCGCGCAGATCGAGGCGACCTCGGTCGCGGCGGCGCACCGCGGCTCGACCGCCACGTCCTGAGGACCCCTCGGGACCCGGTATGCTTGTCGACGGCCCCGGAGGTCTCCTCCGGGCATGGTGGCTATAGCTCAGGTGGTAGAGCGCCTGGTTGTGGTCCAGGAGGTCGCGGGTTCAAGTCCCGTTAGCCACCCCAGCACGAAGGGCGCCGCTCCCCCGGGAGCGGCGCCCTTCGTCGTCCGCGGCGCGGCGCCGGCGTCAGAGCCGGCGGGTGATCGCGTCCGCGAACCGGTCGACCGCCTCGGGGGCCTGCGCGAAGAAGAAGCTCGGCTCGATGAGCTCGAGCTCCAGGACGACGGGGTTGCCCTGGTCGTCCGGGATGAGGTCCACGCGGGTGTACGCGAGCGGCTGCTCGACGCCCTGGATCAGCTCCGGCAGCGCGTCGACGACGCGCTGCCCGAGCGCGAGCTCGGCCTCGGAGGCCTCGCGCGGGGTCATGACCTCCTCCTTGTAGAGGACGCCGTCGGTCTCCCCCTCGCGGTACGGGCCCTCGAGCAGCGGGGCCTTGCGCACGGCGTGCGACAGCTGGCCGTCGAAGTACACCAGCGCGGTCTCGCCGACCGTGTCGACCTGCTTGAGGTAGCGCTGCACCATGACGTGCCGGCCGTCGTCCAGCAGGCGCTTCACGTGCTGGATGGCGAGCGCGCGGGACGGCGTCTCGTCCGCCGCGTACCGGCCGGTGTCCCGGGAGCCGGCGCTGACCGTCGGCTTGATGACGAAGTCGCCGAAGGCCGGGAACCGGGTGTGGATCGCGCGGGCGTTGAAGTTCCGGGCCGGGTCCATCCAGATGGTCGGGACGATCGGCAGCCCGGCGGCCTCCATCGACCGCTGGTAGATCTTGTCGATGTTCCAGGTCAGCACCTGCGCGGGGTTGATCAGCCGCGACGCCTGCGCGACGCGCTGCGTCCACCAGCGGAAGTCGCGCGGGCGCTCGGTGTAGTCCCAGGTGGAGCGGACCACGACGGCGTCGTACGACGACCAGTCGACGTCGGCGGCGTTCCAGACGGGCGACTCGACCTCCAGGCCCCGGTCCCGCAGCGCCGTCACGAGCGGCGCGTCGTCGGGGTCGAGGTCCGGCAGGGCGGCGCAGGTGGCGAGGGCGATGCGAGTGGTCACCCTGGGCAGACTACCCACGCGCTCCGGCGGACGGCTCGTGGTCCTGCGCGGCGGCGTCCGGGACCGCGTCCTGCGCGCCGTCCACCAGCCGGTGCAGGGCGGCCACCACGCGCGGCGCGTCGAGCTCCCCGACGACCTGCTCCCCCTCGCGCACCACGACCCGGCCGGTGGGCTCGGCGGCGAGCGCGGCGAACGCCTCGTCCAGCGGGTCGCCCACGCGGACGACCGCGGCGCCCGCCCGGCCGTCCGCCGCGGCGGTGCCGTCGACGGGCCCCAGGTCGCGCCGCTCGACGCGACCCAGGGCGAGCAGCCGCACCGCCGCCCCGGTGCCGACCAGGTCGGCGACCGCCGGGCTCGCCGGCGCGGCGAGCAGCCGCACCGGGTCGGAGAGCTGCTCGAGGTGCCCGCCGCGGCTGAGCACCGCCACGCGGTCGGCGAGCCGCACGGCCTCGTCCACGTCGTGCGTGACGAGCATCACGGTGGTGCCGAGCTCGGCCTGGATGCGGCGGAACTCGGTCTGCAGCCGGCGGCGGCCGACCGGGTCGACCGCACCGAACGGCTCGTCCATCAGCAGGACCGGCGGGTCCGTCGCGAGCGCGCGGGCGACGCCGACGCGCTGCCGCTCGCCGCCGGACAGCTCGTGCGGGTAGCGGCGGGCGTACCGGTCCGGCGCGAGGCCGACCAGCTCCAGCAGCTCCCCCGTGCGGGCGCGGGTGCGCCGCTTGTCCCAGCCGAGCAGCCGCGGCACGGTGCCGACGTTCTGCTCGACCGTGCGGTGCGGGAACAGGCCGACGTTCTGGATGACGTAGCCGATGCGCCGGCGGAGGGCGACGGCGTCGACCTCGGTCACGTCGTCGCCGTCGAGGAAGATCCGGCCCGACGTGGGCTCGACGAGGCGGTTGGCCATCCGCAGCGTCGTCGACTTGCCGCAGCCGGACGGCCCGACGAGCGCGAGCAGCTCGTGCTCCCGCACCTCGAGCGACAGGTCGCCGACCGCGACGGTGCCGTCGGCGTACGCCTTGCGGACGTGGTCGAACGCGATCGCGGTGGCCATGCCGACGACCGTACCCGCGCCCGCCGACACCCGCGCCCCTGCTCCGCGCGGCGGGTGTCGGAGGTGCCCGGTAGCGTCGGGCCGGTGACCAGCCTCGAGAACCCGGGGACCGCCGCGCACGTCGCGGCGGCCGCGGGCGACCCCGCGGCCAACCCCTGGCTGTCCTGGGACTACGTGCAGCGCAACTGGGGCGACATCTCCCGCGCGCTGGAGCAGCACGCGGGCCTCACCGTGCAGGCGGTGCTCATCGCGTGCGCGATCGCCGTCCCGCTCGGGATGCTCGCGCACCTGCGCCCGCGCCTCGCCGCGCCGATCGTCGGCACCAGCAGCGTGCTCTACACGATCCCGTCGCTCGCCCTGTTCACGGTGCTCGTGCCGTGGACGGGCATCGGCCGCACGCCGGTGCTGATCGGCCTGGTGGTCTACGCGCTCCTGGTGCTGGTGCGGAACGTCCTGGTGGGGCTGAGCGGCGTGGACGAGAGCGTCCGGGACGCGGCGCGCGGGCTCGGCTACGGCCGGCTGCGCCTGCTGCTGACCGTCGAGCTGCCGAACGCCCTGCCCGCGATCATCGCGGGCGTCCGGCTCGCGACCGTGACCACCGTCGCGCTCGTCACCGTCGGCGTGGTCGTCGGCTACGGCGGGCTGGGCCAGCTGATGTTCCGGGGCTTCCGCAACAACAAGTACCACGCGGAGATCCTCACGGCGACGCTGCTCTGCCTGGCGCTGGCGCTCGTGCTGGACCTGCTCATCTGGCTGGTCGGCCGCGCGGTGACGCCGTGGGCCCGGCGCGGACGGGAGGCCTGAGCCGTGGACGTGCTGCAGGACGCCTTCACCTGGCTGAACGACCCGCTGAACTGGACGGGCCGCGACGGCGTGCTCGCGCTGGGCGCCGACCACCTGCGGATCAGCGCGCTCGCCGTGCTGCTCGCGGCGCTGGTCGCCCTCCCGCTCGGCGTCTGGCTCGGCCACCGCCGCCGCGGCGGCGTGGTGACGGTGGTCGCCGCGAACACCTCGCGCGCGCTGCCGACGTTCGCGCTGCTGACGATCTTCGCCTCGACCGGCCTGTTCGGCGCGACGGCGACGGTCCTCGCGGTGGCCGTGTTCGCGGTGCCGCCGATCCTCAGCAACACGTTCACCGGCCTGATGGAGGTCGACGCCGACGTCCGGGACGCCGCACGCGGCGTCGGCATGTCCGGGGGCCGCTCGCTCGCGCTGGTGGAGCTGCCGCTCGCGCTGCCGCTGGTCGGGGCCGGCCTGCGCACCGCCACCACCCAGGTGCTGGCCACCGTGCCGCTCGCGGCGCTCGTCGGCGGCAGCAGCCTCGGGTCGATCATCGTGCAGGGCATGGCGCTGCAGCGGTACGGCCAGGTGGTCGCGGGGGCGCTGCTCGTCGCGGGGCTCTGCCTCGTCGTCGAGGGGGTGCTCGCCGCGGTGCAGCGCGCGCTGACGCCGGCGCCGATGCGCGCCACCTCCGGCCGCCGGCGCCGCCGCGCACCCCGCGCCGTCTCCGAGCCCCCCGGACCAGCGCCCGCCGCGACCGGCCAGCAGACCGTGACCCGATCGTGACCGCGACGACCTCCCGCAGGGGTTGCCGCACCCGGGCCGCCTCGGTCGAATGATCGACGGCCGCCCGACGCCCACCGACCCACCCGTCCGGTGCCCCAGCCGCACCGAACCCCGTGTGCCCACCCGAGACCAGAGGACCCGCACATGAACGCACGTCGCACCACACTCCCCGCCGCCGCGGCCGGCCTGCTCCTCCTGCTGGCGGCCTGCGGCGACCCCGGCTCCGGCGGCGGCACCGCCGAGACCTCGGCGAGCGGCTCCGGCGGCACGGTCTGCGAGCCCGTCGCCGGGGACCAGCTCGTCGTGCTCGAGGACGACCAGGGCCTGCAGAACGCCGACAACGTCATCCCCGCGGTCAATGCGGCGGCGGCCCAGGCGGACCCGAACCTGATCCCGCTGCTCGACACCGTGTCCGCGGCGCTCGACACGGACACGCTGATCCAGCTGAACAAGGCGGTCGACATCGACCGCCAGACGTCGACCGAGGTGGCCCAGCAGTTCGTCGAGGACCAGGGCCTGGCCGCGAGCGACGCCACCGCCGGCAGCGGCAAGAGCGTGGTCGTCGGCGCCGCGAACTTCTCGGAAAGCGCCACGCTGTCCGAGATCTACGCCGACGTGCTGCGGTCCGCGGGCTACAGCGCCGAGGTGCAGACCATCGGCAACCGGGAGACGTACCTGCCCGCCCTGGAGAGCGGCCAGATCACGCTCACCCCGGAGTACGCCGCGACGCTGGCGGAGTTCCTCAACACGTCCGCGAACGGCGCGGACGCGGAGCCGGTCGCGAGCGGCGACCCGGACGAGACCGTGGCGGCGCTCACCGAGCTCGGCACGGCCGCCGGTCTGACGTTCGGCGCGGTGTCCGAGGCCCAGGACCAGAACGCGTTCGCGGTGACGTCGGAGTTCGCGGACGAGCACGGCGTGACCACGCTGTCGGACCTGGCCGAGGCGTGCGCCGGCGGCGTCGTGCTCGCCGGCCCGGCCGAGTGCCCGGAGCGGCCGTTCTGCCAGATCGGCCTCGAGGACACCTACGGCATCACGGTCAGCGAGTTCAAGAGCTACGACTTCGGCCTGATCGGCGACGCGGTGCGCCAGGGCGAGGCCTCGATCGGCCTGGTGCTGTCGAGCGACGGGTCGCTCGCGAGCTGACCCGCGGGACGGCGAGCGGGGCGGGACCGGTCACCGGTCCCGCCCCGCTGTCGTGCGCCCCGCCGGGTCGGGGTCAGAGCCCCGCCGTCTCCAGCAGCCGCAGCCACACCTCGCTCACCGTCGGGTACGCCGGCACCGCGTGCCACAGCCGGTCCAGCGGCACCTCCCCGGTCACGGCGATCGTCGCCGCCTGCAGCAGCTCCGCCGCGTCCGGGCCGGTGAAGGTCGCGCCCACGATCACCCCGCGGTCCTCGTCGAGGACGACCTGCGCGGTGCCGGAGTACCCGTCGGCCGCCACCGAGGCGCCCGCCACGGACCCGATCGGGTAGGACACGGCCCGCACGCGCAGCCCGGCGTCGCGCGCCTGCTCCTCGGTGCGGCCGACCCAGGCCACCTCGGGCCGGGTGAACACGACCTGCGGCACGGCCGCGTGGTCCGCGGACGCCCGGTACCGGGTGAACGGCGCCGCGTCCCGCTCGGCGGCCTGCGCCTCGGCGGCGCCCTCCCCCGGCTCGGAGGCGGACGCGGAGAACCGGGCGGCCACGACGTCGCCGACCACCCGGGCGTCGTACTTGCCCTGGTGCGTCGTGGCGGTGCGGCCGGTCACGTCGCCGACCGCGAACAGCCAGCCGTCGCCGGCACCGGTCGCCTGCAGCGCGTCGTCCACCGCGATCGGCGCGCCCGGCTCCAGCCCGACCACCTCGAGCCCGAGGTCCGCCGTCCGCGGCCGGCGGCCGGTGGCCACCAGCACCTCGTCGGCGTGCAGCTCGTCCTCGCCCTGCGGCCCGGTGACCGCGAGGTGCACCCCGCGCTCGTCGCGGTCGACCCGCGTCGCGCTCGTGCCGAACCGCAGATCGACGCCGAGGTCGCGCAGGCCGGCCGCGACCTCCTCGGCGGCGAACGGCTCCGCCTTGTCGAGCAGGCGGTCGCCCCGCACCAGCAGCGTCACGGCGGCGCCCAGGTCGCGGTACGCGACCGCCATCTCGACGCCCACCACGCCGCCGCCGAGGACCACGAGGCTCCCCGGCACCTCCTTGACCGCCGTCGCCTCGCGCGAGGTCCACGGCTGCGCCTCCGCCAGGCCGGGGATCCCGGGCACGGTCGGCTCGCTGCCGGTCGCGACGATCACGGCGTGCCGGGCGATCACCCGGGTGTCGCCCTCGTCCGACTCGACGAGCAGCTCCTTCGGGCCGGTGAACCGGGCCGTGCCGCGCAGCAGCGCGATCCCGACGGAGTCCAGCCACTCGACCTGGCCGTGGTCGTCCCAGTGCGAGGTGAACTCGTCCCGGCGGGCGAGCACGGCGGCGGGGTCCAGCGCGCCCTGCACCAGCTCGCGGGCGCCCGGCACGGCCCGCGCCGCGGCGAGCACGGCCCCGGGCCGCAGCAGCGCCTTCGAGGGCATGCAGGCCCAGTAGGAGCACTCGCCGCCCACCAGCTCGTGCTCGACCACCAGCACCGACAGCCCGAGCCGGCCCGCGCGGTCGGCGGCGTTCTCCCCCACCGCGCCCGCGCCCAGGACCACGACGTCGTACGTCACGGTGTCGTGCGGCGCGTGGTCCCCGTCCGTCTGCAGGGTGCGCTCGGTCATGTCGTCGCTCCGTTCCTCCGGGTGCCGCGGTCCGCGGTGCCCCCATCGTGGCCCGGCGGCGCGGTTCCGGCACGCAGGCGGTGCCGTGCCGCCTCACTCCAGCGGCGCTCGAAGGTTGGGCATGATCGAGCGGCTATCAGGTGAATCCGGCCCGGAACGCCGCGTGTCGGCGGGTGAAACCGGGGCAGAACCGACCGATCGCCCGATCCCGGTGGGACCTTGTACTCATGAACGAGGACCCCTGGCGCGTCGAGATCACGGACGCCGACATCCGCGGCGCGAAGCGCGCCTGGATCGCCGCGCGCGACAGCGACGCGACCGACGCCGAGGTGGACCGCCGCTACGACGACCTCCGCCGCCTGGTGAGCGGGCAGGCGCAGCAGATCGCCGACGTGGTCCGGGCGCGCGCCGCCGCGCGCCGCAAGGCGCAGGCCGACTGACCCGCGTCAGTACCGGAACCGCGACACCTGGCCGCGCAGGTCCTCCGACATCCGGGCGAGCTCGGCCACCGCGGACCCCATCTGGTTCAGGGTCTGGGAGGACTCGGTCGCGGCGGAGGCCACGCCGGTGATGTTCGTGGCGATCTCCCCCGACCCCGTCGCGGCCTCGGCCA
>Ga0182747_1002312_pt1 | contig 13441 bp, 12 predicted proteins | sample eDN3rd30CBELigBY_FD_128526 | JGI IMG/M metagenome (GOLD analysis project Ga0182747, IMG submission 128526) | Enriched backyard soil microbial communities from Emeryville, California, USA - eDNA 3rd pass 30_C BE-Lig BY (version 2) (version 2) | ecosystem: Environmental > Terrestrial > Soil >...
CGGCCTGCTGGCGGAACAGGTTGATGATCGGCGTGCAGTTGAGCTTGAAGTTGTTGCGCCCGATGTTCTGGGTCAGCCGCGCCAGGCGCTCGCTGAGGTCGTAGTCGGAGAAATAGAAGTTGAGCTCTACCTGCTCGATGGCCTTGCCCTGCAGGATGCGGGCAAATCCACTGAGGTCGAAGAACATGAACTTGTCGGGGAAGGTGAAATACTCGTGCAGCAGGCGGTAGCCCAGGAATGAGCGTTCGGAGTAATCCACCAGGCCTTCGTCACGGGCGTAGCCCACGGCTTTCAGGGCGTCGGCCGGCAGCGCCACTTCGCGGCTGCGGCCCTGGTCATCGAAGCTTAGCGTGGCCTTGGCCAGGTTGTTGAACAGCAGTTCGTACAGCTGCAGCATCAGGGTCGCTTCGCCGTCGAGGAAGAACCGCAGGCGGTTCATGTCCATCTGCCCGAACAGGGCATCGCCAGTGGCTGCCAGGCGGATGCGCAGACGAGCGACCAGGTCGGCGCTGTGCCCGTTGAATGCCGAGCGTTCCATTTCTGTGAACGAGGCCTGCTGCACGGCAATCGGCCACAGCTCTACCGGGTAGCAGGTGCGGAACTTGCACACCACGCCTTCCACGGGATTGGCATGCATCTCGGTATGGCGCGCCACGCGGTAGGCTTCGGTGACCTTCTCGTGCCTGCCCAGGCTCAGTTCGACAATCGACATCGACGGAGTAGGGCGCAGGTAGTGGGGGTACAGCACCTCAAGGAAGGATTCGACGATTTCCGGAAACTCGTCATCGAGCTTCTTGTGCACCCGCGCAGACAGGAACGAGAACGCCTCGATCAGGCGCTCGGTGTGCGGGTCTTCGCAGTTGTCGCCCTCGATCAGCAACCGCGAAGCGATCTTCGGGTACTGCGCGGCAAACTCCTGGCCGAGAAAGCGCAGGTGCGACAGTTCCTGTTCGTAGTAGGGCAGCAGTTCGTCGAGCATCAGTTGAGGTTCTGCACTTTGTATTCCTGGGTGTTGACCTGCAGCACGGCGTCGAATGACACCTGGCGGCTGATGTCCTGCAGACGCAACACAGCGTCCACGCGGAAGGTCAACATGCGGTGGCCGTTCTGCTGGGCCAACAGCTGAACACGGACCCGGCGAAAGCGCCGGTCTCCGGTGCTGATCGCCCGCTCCAGCTGTTGCTGGATCAGGCGACGATCGTGCGGGTCGAGCACGCTGCGGCTGATGAAGTCCGGCATGCCGTATTCAAGGATGGAACCACCGAGCTGGCTGAAGCCGTCGAGCTCTTCGGCGACCAGGGACTGGCGGGTGTTCACCAGCACTTCGAGGTCGCGGACGATGCTTGCCTTGTACTCGGCCAGCGAGCAGGTGCGCTGCGCTGCGGGCTCGGCCGACTGGTAGGGACGGTCGTCCAGCAGTCGGTCGAGCAGCGAGGGCAGCAGGCGGGCCTGGTTACTCATGTGTCATCCCTGTACACAACGGCCTGTCAGCCGCGCGCGCCCTGTGGCAGCTCGGCAACCAGCCGCAGCGAGGCGGTCAGTTCATCCAGCTGGTAGTGCGGGCGCAAGTAGGTCACGGCCTTGTACACGCCTGGCTTGCCGGGCACTTCGAACACCTCGGCGCGGGCTTCGCGCAGCGGGAACTTGGCCTTGGCCTCCTGGCTGGCGGTGTCGTCGAGCAGCACATAGCTGGCCAGCCACTGGTTGAGGAAGCGCTCGACATCCATGCGCGAGGCAAAGCTGCCGATCTTGTCGCGCATGATCGCCTTCATGTAGTGGGCGATGCGCGAAGTGGCGAAGATGTATTGCAGCTGGGCCGACAGGCGTGCGTTGGCGTTGGCGATGTCGGTGTTGTACTGCTTCTGTTTCTGCGCCGACTGGGTGCCGAAGAACGCGGCATAGTCGGTGCCCTTGCAGTGCACCAGGGGGATGAAGCCCAGGTCCGACAGCTCTTTTTCGCGGCGGTCGGTGATGGCGATTTCGGTCGGGCACTTGAGGGCGATTTCGCCGTCGTCGGTCTTGAAGGTATGGGTCGGCAGGCCTTCGACCAGGCCGCCACCTTCCACGCCGCGGATGGCCACGCACCAGCCGTAGCGGGCGAAGGCATCGGTGACGCGGGTGCCGAGGGCGTAGGCGGCGTTCATCCACAGGTACTTGTTGTGGTCGCGGCCATCGACGCTTTCGACGAAGTTGAATTCTTCCACCGGGGTGGTATCCGGGCCATACGGCAGGCGACCGAGCACGTGGGGCAGGGTGAGGCCGACGTAGCGCGAGTCTTCCGAGGCGCGGAACGACTTCCACTTGGCATATTCCACAGTGTCGAAGATCTTCGCCAGGTCACGCGGGCCGGACATCTCGGTGAACGAGTCCCAGCCGAACAGCTCGGACGAGGCGGCCGAAATGAACGGGGCGTGCGCCGCCGCGGCGACGTGCGAGATCTCTTCGAGCAGGTACATGTCTTCGGGGTTGCGGTTGAACTCGTAGTCACCGATCAACATGCCGAAAGGTGCACCACCGAAGGTACCGTACTCTTCTTCGTAGACCTTCTTGAACAGCGCGCTCTGGTCGAATTCGCTGGCGGCCTTCAGGTCGCGTACCAGGTCTTTCTTCGAGGCATTGAGCAGATGGATCTTCAGCGTGGTGCTGGTCTCGGTCTGGTCTACCTGGTATTTCAGGCCGCGCCAGGAGGCTTCCAACTGCTGGAACTCGCGGGCGTGCATGATCTCGTTCATCTGCTCGGAGAGCATCGCGTCGATTTCGGCGATACGCGAATCGAGCACGGCGATCAGGTCCTTGCTCGGGGTCATCTCACCCTCGAGCACCTGGTTCACCAGTTCGCCAATCAGGTCGCGGGTGCGGTTGCGCTCGGTGTCGGAGCGGGCCACGCGGCTTTGCGAAATGATGCTGTCGAGCAGCGAGGGCTGTGGTGCGAAGTTTTCCACTTCGACCAGGTCGCCGGCCTGTTGCGGTGCGGTTTGCTTGTCGGTCATGTTCGGGCTCCTGCTCAGGCGCGATCGTCGCTGGACGGGTCTTTCACTTCGGCTTCGCGGCCGAATTCCTTGCCCAAGGTCTTGAGCTTTTCGGTGTTCTGCAGCACGTCCATCAGCAGCTCTTCGAGCTTGTCGTTGCCGCCCATCTTGTTGCGCAGGTCGGCCAGTTTGTTGCGCACTTCCAGCAGCTTGCGCAGCGGCTCGACCTGCTTGACCACGTTCTGTGGCTCGAAGTCTTCGAGGCTGTTGAAGTTCAGCTCCACGCCCAGCTGGGTACCGTTCTTGGCCAGGGTGTTGTCGACGCGGTAGGTCAGGCGTGGCTTGATGCCCTTGAGCACGCCATTGAAGTTGTCGCGGTCGATGAATACGAACTTGCGGTCCTTGAGCTTGGGCAGCGGCTCCAGCGGGTTGCCGGAAAAGTCGCCCAGTACGCCGACGACGAAGGGCAGCTCTTTTTTCTCGATGGCATCGCCGATGTCCACGTCGTAGGTGATATGGACCCGAGGCGCGCGAACGCGGTCAAGTTTGTGCTGAGTGCTTTCCTTCTTCGCCATCGTGTTCTCCAGTGCGAGCAATTCGCTGCGAATCATTGCGCGGCCCGGTGCCGGGCGCTGCGCGTTACAGTCCTTCGATCGTCAGCAGCAGGCGCTGACGGATTTCGTCGTTCATTTCCAGAATGTTGTCGCGGCCTACCAGTTCTTCGAAGCTGGTGTTGCCGGCAATCTGCGTGCTGCTGCGGATGACCGAGTCGTCGGGAAGTTCCGAGCGTACCGGTGAGCTGATGACGCAGAACGGCAGGTCGCCAAAGCCCTTCAGGCGCTCGAAGCTCAGGCCGTAGCGCAGGCCCTCGAACAGCCGGCCAAGGCCAGGCGACTTGCTCAGGCAGTAGAACAGCACCAGGTAGTGCACCACGAAGCGGTACAGCTCGGCGCTGCTGCGGTTGGGGTCTTTGATGACATTGCGAAACCGCGCCAGGTCGAAGGCGTGGAAGCCCACCACCCAGCGGGTCGGGCTGGTGATGCGGATGACCTGGCCGCTGTGTTCCAGGGTCTTGTCGTATTCCAGCGGGAACAGTTCGGGGGTGGTGCTGATCAGGTTCAGCGGTACTTCCAGCTCGGTGACCAGCTGGAACGGCGCGGCCGAGCCGATACGTTCGTAGAGTTCGACCAGGGCCTGGAAGTGGCCCTGGGTTTCGCGCCCGCTGCTGCGTTGGGCGCCTTGCAGGTATTCGCCAAACAGGGTTTGCGGACGGATCAGCGGTGCCACGGTGGCAAGGTAATCCGCCGCCTGCGCCTTCAGCGCATCGGAGATCGCCCGCGTCTGGCTACGCAGCTTGATCAGTGCTTCGACATCGAATGTCTGTGTCATCGGTGCATCGTCCATGAGCCTGCTTGATCGTCCTGAAACGCCAATGGCGTGGACCTGAAAATCGCGCCACTCGGCTGCGGCAATTTGAATGCTGGCACATGAATATCGTGTTGCCAGCAATGCCGAATAGGGCACCTCGCCGGGGAAGAAGTTCCGGTGAGGGGCGCGATTTTTTCCCTGTTTTGTGATGCGGTGCAATGATGGCGTCATGACATTGCGCGCAGGTTTCGAGCACATAAAATGGGGCTTTGACCCGCAAAATCAGGGGGGGAAGGTGTCAAGATCGCGGTAAAAATTGGCGTGAAAAGAATTTTTCAAAAAGTGATCTGGGTCGCATTTTTCAGTGCTACGCCGTTCATGCCTGTCTTTCATCGCAGTGTGTTTTCGTGATGGCAATGCGACGGAATATGCCGCGTCGAAGCGGGTCCGTATGGGTTGCTACAGCGACTTTGCGCCGGCGATGCGACCTTGGATTCCCCACTCCCACAAGCACCCTAGCAATGCATGTAATTCATCGGTGGCCTCGACCAACAGCACGCCGTTTTCATACAGTACGGCATCGCTGAGCGTGCCCATGCCGCGAGGCATCGCGAACAAGCTCAGGCGCACCTGTTCGGTATCGCTGTGCAGCCGTGAACGGTAGCCCAGGAGGGTATTGGCCCAGCTTGCGTAGCCGCCATCGCGCAGCAGCAAGGTTGCTGCTCGTGCCAACACCGCCGAGATCTCCGTCAGGTTGCAAATGCACGGGGCAGCCGTGCCACGCTGGGCGCCGGGTTGCATCATCAGAGCGTGGTCCAGTTCGCGGCGGCGGCATCGAACAACCATGGGCAGCGCTGCCGAAGGTTCCTGTAGCCAGGCCTCGTATCGGGCCTTGTCGATGCGGTAATACTCTTCGTAATCGACCAAGGTATTGCTGACTGGGATGGACAGGTAGCACTGCTGCGAAGCCAGTTCTATCCCGAGGGCAAAGCGGTGCTCGCGGCTTGTGTAGGTGTCATTGAATTTCATGCTGAGAAGCACCTTCGAGGTGGGTTGTTAGCGGCCATCACTTGGGCATGGCTACCTGCCTGGGCATTTCGTTGCCAGTAGCGTGCATGTTCCGCAGAATGCTCGCATGGATGAGCGCGAACCACAGCAAGGAATCAGCATGATCGACCTGAGAAGCCCAGATGCAGTCCTGAGCGAGTACGCCCAGCGTTACGCCGAACTGCAACCCGAATGGTCGCCGCAGTTGCAGCAGCGCATGAGCTACACGCTGGAACCCGGCGCCCCCAGGCTGCCCCGTATCAAGCCCGGCTGGCTGAGCGACAGGCCCTGCACGTTGTCACCGGACCAGGCGCTGGACCGCGCGCAAGGTGCACTGCTGGGGTTGGCGATTGGTGATGCGGTAGGCACGACCCTGGAGTTCCAGCGGCGTGATCAAGGGCATGTCAGCGATATGGTCGGCGGTGGTCCTTTCCGCCTGGCGCCTGGTGAGTGGACCGACGATACCAGCATGGCCCTGTGCCTGGCGGACACCTACGCCAGCCAAGGCAAGTTCGATTTCGCAACCTTCGCCGATGCATTGGTGCGCTGGTACCGGCACGGCGAAAACAGCGTCAATGGCCGCTGCTTCGACATTGGCAATGTCACCCGCCGTGCCCTGGAAGGGTGGGAGACCCAAGGGCTTGGCTGGATGGGCAATATCGAGGCCTCGACCGCAGGCAATGGTTCGTTGATACGCCTCGCGCCTACGGCTATTTTCAGGCGTCATTCGCTCTCGGCAAGCTGGTGGGAGAGCGTCACCCAAAGCAGCGTGACCCATGGCGCCGTCGAGGTTCAGGATTGCTGCAAGCTGTTCGCTGCCCAGTTGCACCTGGCGCTCAATGGCGCAGACAAGGTCGAGGCGTTGGCACCCAAGGTGCGGCCGCTGCAGCCGAGACCCACGATCATCAATGCGGGGGAGTACAAGCACAAATCCCGCGAACACATTCGCTCGTCGGGGTATGTGGTCGATACCTTGGAAGCCGCGCTTTGGGCTGTCTGGAATACCAACAGTTTCAGGGATGCGATCCTGCTGGCTGCCAACCTTGCCGATGATGCCGACAGTGTCGCTGCAACGGCAGGGCAGATTGCGGGGGCGCTCTACGGGGTATCGGGCATGCCGTCGGAGTGGGTGGCCAAGGTGGCCTGGTCGCAGCATATTCGTAGGTTGGCGAGCCGGCTGTTCGAGTTGGCGCCGCTGCGCGATGAGCTCGATATCCCGTAGAGCGGATTGCGTGGGCAGGCCGTGTTTCGCTGCAAGGTAAGATCGATTGCCATCTGCACCACATCCCTTGCACGCCGCCCTCGTGATGAAAACCATAAGGGTGCAATGTCAGGTTCTATTCGTGCGTGTTACTTCTGGCTTTAAATTTTTTAAATGAACTCCATTCTTGTCCCTTGATTAACGCCATATAGAATTTGGCAAAAGCCTCGCTAAGCTCATGATCGTCTCGTAGGTTTGTTTCAGGTAGATAGCGATAACAAGGGATGTCTCGCGCCTCTAAAGGTGTGTGGATGTCACCGTTCTCAGATTTCAGCAGAAGGTCGCGAAGTAGGTTGAGCATGGTCATGGCGTCAGGATTCTGATCCTTGAGAATCTCAAGCTTTTCGCGAAGCGCTCTGGCTGTAATTTTCAGTGTGTCTTTGTCCATTTAATGCCTGAGTATGTGTAGACCGGAGGGGCGCCGCTGTACGCCCCGTCTCCAGGTCGCTGCGGCTTATCAACTGTTACCTTTTCGGTTTTCCGCCGTACTCACTTTGAGCCTGGCCAAGGTAGGCAACTTACCGCCCGTCGACCTGGACGCAAACGTCCTTGCCGTCGATAACCTTGCATGGCCAGTTGTCGTTGATGTAGTGATCCGGCTTGAAGCACACCCGGTCATCATTGACCCAGAACAACTGCCAGGCAGAACCCGATATCAGCAGCTTCGAGCAGGGCGTGTAACCCCTGGCCAGCAAAGCCCCCGTAGTCAGAACCATCACCGCAGGTACTACATAGATCAGTGTTTTAATCGATATCCCGAACATCAACGTCTGGAAGCGGTGCAGCCAGGATGCAGGGGGCGGGTCGAATTTCTTGCCGGTCCAGGCGCAGATCGCACTGCCAACGAGCAGGATGGCGAGTGCCGGTGGGGCCATGAGCAGGCCGAACGCGAGGTACGGTGTCTCCACAACCGGGGCGCCGCGTAGCAACCTGCCGTACAGCGGGAACAGGTAGTTGGTATAGGCATAAAGCGAGACGGCCCCTACCAGCAGCAATACGATAAACATGCCGACGGCCAGCAGCCTCATCTTGAGGGGGGAAAGCCCGGGCGAAATTTGTGAGGAGCGTGTATTCATTCTCAGAATTTAGGCAGGTTGAACGTTGGGAGCGATGGCAATGAGGGCATCGATGGCAGCCTGGGGGCGTCTGGCCATGCAGGCAAGTCTATCCCGTCGGGGCGCAGCTTACGGATGACCCACGACTTGGCCTCATCGTAAAGCTCGTCGGCAATCCTGCCTGCGATGTTGGCGGCGGTTTCCTCAGCGTAGCGACGCAGGTCGTCCGGCTTGATCTCGGTGATTGTCTTGTGAATGGCCTCGATATGATCCACGGCATAGCGTAAACCCGCCTTAACGGCATTCTTGATGCCGAAGTGATTGTCGAGTGCGTTCAATCCAAGGCCTACGGCAAATACCACGAGCGCCCCGGCAATGACTGGTGCGGCGGCTGCAGTGAACAGGGCGCCAGCAGCCAGGGCCGCGGCGTATCCGAGTGCCGAGGCGATACCGGCCTTGATCAGTTCCACGCCAACGCCGCCAAACAGGTCGCTCATGACGTGCTCGTCGGCAAATATCCATTCTGCGACTTCAATGGCCACCGCCACGTAGCACGAAAGCTTGAATCCTTTGATGGACGAACCGCGCACTCCATACTTGCCGATGCCCATGCTGACGAGCTTGGCATTCTGGATGCCATAGCGTGGCGCGTTGAGTGTCTTGCGCAGGCCAGGGTAGCCGGTGAGAACGGCGTACTGCTTACCATTGCGCACGGTGTAGCGTACTTTTGTGCCCAACCCGTTCATGTCGCGAATGAAACTGGCGGTGTTTTTCGCGTCCCAGGCGGCCATGGCCGCGGGCACACCCCAGGTGGTATTGACGAAGGTATGAGGCAGGCCGTTGTAGGTGGATTTCACGCCGTGCCAGGTGCCGGTCAGCATATCGCCCTGTGTGCGCGTACAGACTTGCGGCGATTGCGTGGCGCCATGTGCCTGCTGAGCAAACTGGGCCTGTGCGTGAAAATCCTCAATGGACATGATCACCATTTCCCGGTGATTCTGGTCCATCTCCCGGTCGAGCTGGCTGAGTTGGCTTTCGCTCACGCTCATGGCGATTCTCCCTGATATTCGCGATCTACTGCCTCATGGCTAGGCGTAGGGAGCCTACACTCCAGACCTCCAGCAGATCAAACCGGAGGACATATTCCGATGTAATTAATCAAGAAAGTGTCTACTGATACACAGGCCCATGATCCACCTGTTGCACGCGGCTTTTGTCCTCGTGGTGAGGTAATCTGGCTTATTGCCATCATTTGACAGCTCCCGGCCAAGCGCGTTTTCATTGTGAGATTTCCAGCTTGATGCAGGATGCATTGATATGATTACGGATGCCCTCGAGTCGATGCTCACCCAGCATCAACGCCTGTTCACCTTCGATTCTCCACTGCCTCCCGAGCAAGAACTGCAACTCCTCAGCTTCAGCGGCCGCGAGGCGATTTCGGAGTTGTTCAGTTTCCAGGCACACCTCATTTCGCAAGACGCTCGCATCGAACTGAAGAAACTCATCGGCAAGAAAGTCACGTTGGGGATTGCCTTGGCCAACGGCACCACAAGGTACATCAGCGCGCACGTGTCGGACTTCGTGCACACCGGTGCCGATGGCGGTATTGCCAACTACACCGCTGAACTGGTGCCTTGGATCTGGATTCTCAGCCGTCGCCGCGACTCGCGCATCTTCCAGGACAAGACCACTGAGCAGATCGTCAAGGAAGTTTTCGATTACTACCTGTCCCTGGCCGAGCATGAGTTCCGCCTGAGCCAGCCGCTCAAGCCAATCAGCTACTGCACGCAGTATCAGGAATCGGACCTGAATTTCGTGCTGCGCCTGCTTGAGCAGGAAGGGCTGTTCTTCACCTTCGAGCACTCCCAGGAAGGCCATCGCATGATCATCAGCGATGACAGCAGCATGCTGCCGCAGCTGGAGCGTCAGCCACTGATCCGCTACCACAGTGCTTCGGTCACTGAAACCGCCGACTCGATAACGGCGTGGTCTTCGGCGCGACGGATGCAGCCAACCCGCCTGACCCTCAAGTCCTTCGACTACAAGCAACCCGGTAACCCGCATCTGGTGCAACTGAACTCCGTCAACCAGCAGGGTGAGGTTGGCCAGTACGAGGTCTTCGAATATGAAGGCCTCTACGGCTATGCCGACGCCGATGAAGGCATGCGCAAGGCACGTCGTCGGCTGGAGGCGATGGAGGTCGACGGCAAGACCTTCCATGGCGAGAGTAATTGCCGTGCCATGGAACCTGGCCATTACTTCGAGCTGAGCCAGCATTACGATCACGACAACGACGCCCCGGACGATCGCCAGTTTCTGCTGCTTTCCGTCACCCATTGGGGGCAGAACAACTACGCCAACGATGGCGAAGCGGGCTACCGCAACAGCTTCAGTTGCATCCGCCGTAAAATCCCGTTCCGCCCTGCACTGCGCACCCCAAGGGCGGGCATCAGCGGCCCCCAGACTGCCATTGTGGTCGGTCCACACGGCGAAGAGATCTACACCGATGAACTGGGGCGGGTGAAGTTGCAGTTCCACTGGGATCGTAACGGTGAGTTCAATGATCAGAGCTCCTGCTGGGTACGCGTCACCCAGTCCGGCGCCAGCGGCGGCTTCGGCAGCATCCAGATCCCACGCGTAGGCGACGAGGTGGTGGTGGTGTTCCTTGACGGCAACCCGGACCGGCCGCTGATCATGGGCAGCCTGTACAACAGCACCAACACCCCGCCATGGTCGCTGCCGGCGAACAAGACCCAGAGTGGGTTCCTGACCCGGTCGATGAAGGGCGACGGCGGTACCGCCAACTTCTTCCGCTTCGAGGACAAGGCCGGCGCCGAGCAGATCATCATGCATGCCGAGCGCAACATGGATACCGAGATCGAGCTGGATGAGACCCACGATGTGGGGAACAACCGCTCGATTACTGTTGGTGGTACGCACACCGAAACGGTCAAGAAAGACACCGTGGTGCAGGTGACCGAAGGTTCCTACACCCTGCAGGTCGACAACCAGTTCATCCAGGTGGCCGCCAAGCAGCACATCATCCTGCAGGTGGGCGACAGCAGCATCACGCTGACCCCGGAAGGCATCGAGATCAAAGGCAAGGTCATCGTGACCACCAGTACCGACACCACCCAGATCACTGGCGCCGCAGTGCGGATCAACGACTGAGGCAAGGTTCATGTACAAGCCCTCGATCTACGACCGCATCTCCGCCAGGCGCGAAGCGCAAGAGGAGTCTGTGCGGCTGGCCAGTCTGGCGGAAGCTGCTCATGTGCCCGAGGCTGTGCCCGAGCCGGAACCGGTGCCAGCCGTGTTGCAGGATGTCGCCAGCGCTTTCACCTTCGCAGGGTTCTCCTTGCAGTTTCCGCTCGGCTTTCGTTTTCGCGACATCCAGACCACCCTCGAGCATGAAGGCGAGCCGGTCAGCCTCAGCATCCGCCGTCGTGATGTGCGCGCCAGGCAGCCGCTGGAGCAACTGTTCCAGAGCGCAGTCGAGGCTTTGCGCGAATTGAACCCGCAACTGCGTGTGATTCGCCAACGTGATTGCCTCCTGGCTGGGAACCCGGCCAAGGTCGTGGACTTTCACTTCAATGCCGGCCACGAGCCTCGGCACGGTCGCCTGGTCGGCGCACTGGTGCCCATTGCCGGCAGCGATTCGCTGCAATGGCTGGATATCTCCAGCGTGATCGACCCCAGCAAGCCCGGCCTGAGCCAGTGGCTGGCCGAGTTCGACCGCATGCTCGATGGCTTCGCGCAGGGCTGACCCAGATTTTTTCGCTATCAGGAATTTTCATCGCATGGATTACGAATTACAGGAAGGCGGCATTGCGCTGCCGGCAGGTTTCGAGGACCGCACGGTCAACATGTTCGTCTTGGGTGCCAGTGTTCCAGCACCCTTGAGCATCACCATCTCGCGTGACACCTTGCTGCCGGACGAAGCGCTGCAGGCCTATGTCGATCGCCAGGTCAAGCTGCTCACCTCCAAGCTGCGCGGCTACACCCGCATGGGCAACAAGGCCGTCACGCTCTCGGTTACCGCACCCATTGCCGGTATCCAGATCGACGCCTATTACATGAACCAGGGCCGCCCGCTGTACCAGCGCCAGGCCGCCTTCATCATCAGCCCCGGGCGTGCCCTGATCTTCTCCACCACTGCACAGGCCGACTTCAGTGCCCAGCAGAACCAGGACTGGGACAACCTGTTGGCCAGCTTCACCCCGCGTGCCCCGTCCGAAACCAGCGCCGAGTCCGGCGAACAGGAGTAATCCCTCATGTTCGAAGCGGCCAGGTTCGGCGACGAGATATCGCACACCAGCGCGCTGGGGGGCTTCCTGATCGGGGCCGCCCTGGGGATTGCGCTGGTGGCCACGGTGGCCATCGCCACGTTCACCTGCGGGTTCGGCGTGGCCTTGCTGGCCGGCCTCGCAGCCGGCATCGGGGGCAGCTTGCTGACTGCCGCCGGAGAGGCGATAGGCAGTATGTTCTCGTCCCCCTCAGGGACGATAACCACTGCCTCACCCAACGTGTTCATCAACAGCCGCAAGGCCGCCCGCGTCGAAAAAAGCATCGGTGCCTGCGACAAGCACCCAGGGCCGGTGCAGATTGCCGAAGGCTCGACCAACGTCTTCATCAACAGCGTCGCCGCCGCGCGCAAGGGCGACAAGCTGACCTGCGGCGCCACCATTTCCGGTGGTTCGGACAACGTCATCATCGGCGGCGGCACCTACCGTTACCTGCCCGTGGACGATGAAGTCCCGGAGTGGCTGCGCACCACCGTGGATGTACTGATGGCCATCGCCGGTGCCGCAGGCGGTATCGCCCAGCTGATCAAGGCGGGTACCCAGGCCGGCATGAAAGCCGTCATGCCTTGCGCCCTGAAGTTCACGGCCGGCTTCGTCGCCGGTGAGGTGGCCAGCCGTTACGTGGTCGAACCCGTGGCCCGCAAGGCTATCGGCGGCCTGGTCGGCAACCCCGTCGACCTCACCACGGGCCGCAAGCTGATCCCCGATGAAATCGACTTCAGCCTGCCGGGCCTGATGCCGATCGAGTGGTCGCGCTTCTACGCCAGCGACCTGACGGTCGACAGCGTACTCGGCCGCGGCTGGGTGCTGCCCTGGGAGCAGAGCCTGCGCCGCCAGGGGGCATTCATCTACCTCACCGACAACCAGGGCCGCGAAGTCCCGTTCGTGACCCTGCAACCGGGGCAGCGCATCTACAACCCGTACGAGCAGGTGTACCTGGTGTGCACCGAGGGCGGCCACTACATCCTGCAGACCCTCGATAACCTGTTCTTCTACTTCGGCGAAGTGCCAGACACCAACACCGAAGTGCCGCTGCAGCGTATCGAGAACGTCCTCGGCCACTTCCTGCACTTCACCCGCACGCCCGACGGCACACTGACCGACATCAGCGCCACCGGCGGCACCCGCGTGCACCTGCACTACGACAACCCGCTGGGTCGCCTGACCGACATCAAGCGCGTGGTGAACAACGAAGCGGTGGAAACGCTTACCCAGTACCGCTACGACGAACACGGCCAGCTGAGCGCGGTGATCAACCGCAACGGCGACACCTTGCGCAGCTTCAGCTACGCAGACGGCCTGATGGTGACCCACAGCAACGCGCTGGGGCTGGGCTGCCACTACCGTTGGCAAACCCAGGGCGACAAGCCACGCGTGGTCGAACACTGGACCAGCGACGGCGAGCACTACCACTTCCGCTACGATCTCGATAGCCGC
>Ga0182747_1002316_pt1 | contig 13422 bp, 13 predicted proteins | sample eDN3rd30CBELigBY_FD_128526 | JGI IMG/M metagenome (GOLD analysis project Ga0182747, IMG submission 128526) | Enriched backyard soil microbial communities from Emeryville, California, USA - eDNA 3rd pass 30_C BE-Lig BY (version 2) (version 2) | ecosystem: Environmental > Terrestrial > Soil >...
CCGTAGAGGCCAGGCACTCGGCCGCGCCCATCTGACATGGGCGGATGGGCCTACCGGCCATCAGGGCCCCGGCACGCGGCTGGCGTGCTGGAAAACCTGGCGCGGCTTGAACCGCCGGGGAGGAAAATTTGCGCCGCATCTCCGACGCCCCTTGCCCGGCCACCGCTCCCCGCCCCAGCATCTGGAGACGCTGATCAGACACCCCTCGCTCGTTGGGGCGGGATGATGGGAATATAGGGCTAGGTTGGAAACGGAGTCAATAGTCCTAGGAATATTATTATAGCCTCTCTCGTCGCCCCCGTAGCCCGGGTGGAGCCAACGGGTCGGCGCGAAGCGCCGCCCGATGACAGGCTCCGCGCAACCCGGGAACGATCGACAGGCTGCCCCGGATTTCGCTGCGCTCATCCGGGCTACGCGATTTCCTTGCGCGCCCGCGCCCCGGAATGACGGGAGGGGCATCCGCCTTGAGGCGATGTCTGCCGCCGTCTAGAACCGGCGCAACAGGGCAGGCCCAGGGAGACGGTTGCATGCGCGCGTCGGCGATGACCATCGCGGAGATGGAGACGCTGCTGGAGAAGGAGTTTCCGCAGGCGTTCTATCCCGGCTGCGGGTTGACCATCGAGCGCGCCAACTATGGCGATGTGCGCATCCGCAAGGCCTTCCACGAGGACCACCTGCGTCCCGGCGGCACGGTGTCGGGGCCGACCATGATGGAGCTCGCCGATTTCGCCATGTATGTCGCGGTGTTTTCCGCGGCCGGGCCGCAGCCGCTGGCGGTGACCACGAACCTGAACATCAACTTCCTGCGCAAGCCGGCCGCCGCCGACCTGATCGCCGACGCGCGCCTGATGAAGGTCGGCAAAAGGCTGGCGGTGGGGGAGGTGAACCTCTATTCGGACGGCGAATCCGAGCCCGTGGCCCATGTCACCTCGACCTATTCGCTCCCGGTGCAGAAGTGATTACGCGTGGGTACTTTTATACCATTCTTATAAGCAGTTGATATCAATAGCCTTATATTAGCCGGATGGCGTTGACGGGCTGCGATGGCTCGTCTACACACCTGCCCAAGCTGGCGCGGTTCATTCCGCGCCTTTTTCCTTGGATTTATCACTCTTCGGGATTTGTCATGAAGACCACCCAGTCGGTCAAAAGCGCCGACGTCGAGAAGAAGTGGCTGTTGATCGACGCCTCCGGGCTGATCGTCGGCCGTCTTGCGACGATCGTCGCCATGCGCCTGCGCGGCAAGCACAAGGCGAGCTACACCCCGCACATCGACGATGGCGACAACATCATCGTCATCAATGCCGCCAAGGTCGTGCTGACCGGCCGCAAGCGGGACCAGAAGGTCTATCATCACCACACCGGTTACATCGGCGGCATCAAGGAACGTTCGGCCAAGCAGATCATGGACGGCAAGTTCCCCGAGCGCATCGTCGAGAAGGCCGTGCAGCGCATGCTGCCGCGTGGCCCGCTGGGCCGCGTGCAGTTCGGCAATCTCCGGGTCTATCCGGGCGCCGAACATCCGCATGAGGCGCAGAAGCCGGAAACGCTCGATGTTGCCGCGATGAACCGCAAGAACGTGAGGAGTGCCTGATCGTGGCCGAGACCGTACAGTCAATGGAAGGCCTGTCGCAGCTCAAGGCCGCGGCGCCCGACGCTCCTCACTATGAGAAGAAGGTCGACAAGCAGGGCCGCGCCTATGCCACCGGCAAGCGCAAGAACGCCGTCGCCCGCGTCTGGATCAAGCCGGGCTCCGGCAAGATCACCGTCAACACCCGCACGATCGAAGTGTTCTTCGCCCGTCCGGTGCTGCGCATGATGATCAACCAGCCGCTGGTCGCCGCCAACCGCGCCACCCAGTTCGACGTGGTCTGCACCGTGTCGGGCGGCGGTCTGTCGGGCCAGGCCGGCGCCGTGCGTCACGGCATCGCCAAGGCGCTGACCTACTTCGAACCGGATCTGCGCAGCGTGCTCAAGCGCGGCGGCTTCCTCACCCGCGACAGCCGCGTGGTCGAGCGCAAGAAGTACGGCAAGGCCAAGGCCCGCCGTTCGTTCCAGTTCTCGAAGCGCTAAGTTTCGACGTTCAACGTGTTCCAGAAGGGCCCGCGACAAGCGGGCCCTTTTTTTATTGAACGCCGGCAAACCGAATCGCGCTTAAGTAGATTTCCTCGGTCATGTTTACCGATCGGCAATGCTGCCGCGCACAAAAGCCGGGGACGCTAATGGCTCTCCAACATGCCGCCTTTTAAATCCGGCATGGGGCAGGGCGTGGTGGACATATGCAGCTAGACACTCCGACTTTGGCGATCGTGACGGTGTTTCTCACCGCACTGCTCGGCGGCCTTCTGGTCTTCGCGGGGCTGCAGAACCGTGCCGTGCGCGCGCCGCTGACCTGGGGACTGGCGTTTCTGCTCTCGGCGGTCGGCCTCGGTCTGGTCACCGTGCGCGGCATGGTGCCGGACTGGATGTCGATTCAGCTTGCGAATGCGCTGGTGCTGATCGGTCTCGGATTGGTCTGGGTCGGTGCGCGCCAGTTCGAGGGCCGCCGCCCGCGCCCGGCGATGATCGCCATCGCGCCGCTGATCTGGTTCGTGGCCTGCGCCATTCCCGCCATCGGCAGCGATATCAATGCGCGCACGGTGATTGCCTCAGCGCTGGCGGCCAGCCTTGCTTTCGTGTCCGGCTGCGAGATCTGGCGCGGCCGCGCCGAGCCGCTGCTGTCACGCTGGCCGACCGTCGTGACGTTGTTCATCTACGCCGCGCTGATGTTCGCGCGCGTGCCGGTGACCCTGCTGGTGCCGCAGCCCAAGGGCGCCTATCTGCTCACGGCCAGCCTGCTTTACCCCTTGCTGGCGTTCAGCACGCTGCTGTTCGTGGTGGTGCTGGCCTTTCTGTTGCTCAACATGACCAAGGAGCGCAGCGAACTGCGGCACAAGACCGCCGCGCTGGTCGATCCCCTGACCGGTGTCGCCAACCGCCGCGCCTTCCTCGCCGGCGGCGAACAACTGTCGCTGCAGGGCCATAGCGACGGCTCGGCGCTGGCGGTGCTGCTGTTCGACCTCGATCACTTCAAGGCGATCAACGACCGGTTTGGCCATGCCGCCGGCGATGCGGTGCTCACCACGTTCGCCCAGACCGCGGCGCGCACGCTGGGACCCAAAGCGCTGTTCGGCCGCATCGGCGGCGAGGAGTTCGGCGCGGTTCTGCGCGTCATGCATCTCGGCGAGGCGCTGGCGCATGCGGAGCAGGTGCGGCGCGCCTTTGCCGCGGCGGCGCCGGCCGACGATGTCGTGCCAACGGTCAGCATCGGCGTGGCGCTGGAGAATGAGACCGACCGCACGCTGGCGACGCTGATGGCGGCGGCCGACCACGCGCTGTATCGCGCCAAGGCCAAGGGCCGTAACCGGGTGGCCAGCGCGGTGTTCGCGACCATGGAAGACATGCCGCCCGCGGAAGAGGGCGAGCGCCGCGCCTGGCGCAAGCTGCCGGCCAGCGCCTGAGAACGGGCCACAGACGCTCGGCACGGCCCGCCCATGGCGGGCCTTTTTGTTTCATTTGAAGAGAATTCAAGCCGCTGTTGCCTCAAAGCCGGGCAGCGCGCTCAAGGCTTTCGCATCATTTCAAACGTTATCGTCCGTAAACGCTGAAGATATGAACGCAAGTTAGCCAAGCGGAAGTTGCGGCATGCACCCGACGGTGTTTCTCGATGCGCCGACCCTGATCTTCGCGACCGTCTGCATGGCGGTGTTTCTCGGCGTTATCCTCATCGCCAACTGGTTCGTGCAACGCGACATCGGCGCGCTGGCCTGGTGGGGCTCGGCCTATCTTACCGGCGGCGCCGCCATCATGCTGTGGAGCGCGCCGCACCAGTTCTTCAAGGTGCCGGCGGCCTGCGCCGAGGCGATGATTTTCCTTGCCTGCGGCATGTTCTGGAATGGCCTGCGGCTGTTCCATGGCCGCCAACTGCGGCCGCTTGCGCCGCTCGCCGCCGCCGCGGTCTGGTTCATGGTCACGCTGCTGCCTGGCATGGAAGAGGGCGGTTCGCGCCGCGTCGCGCTCGGCATTGTCATCGTCGCCGCCTACACCTTCATCATGGCCTTCGAATTGTCGCGCGAGCGGCGCCGCTCGCTTTATTCGCGGACCGCGGCGATCGTGGTGCCGCTGCTGCATGCCGGCATTTTCCTGCTGCCGCTGGCCTTGCGCAATTTCTACCCCGACGCCTTCGCCACACGCTGGCAGGCGGTGTTCGCGGTCGAGGTGATGATCTATACGGTCGGCACAGCGTTCATTGTCATTCTCATGGTGAAGGACCGCCACGTTCATTTTTACCGCAAGATTGCGACCACCGATCATCTGACCGGTCTGCTCAACCGCGGCGCCTTCCTGGACGCCGCGACCTCGATGCACGCCAGCCAGGGCGCGCGCGGCGAGCCGGTGACGCTGCTGATGTTCGATCTCGACCGCTTCAAGTCGATCAACGACCGCTTCGGCCATGCCGTCGGTGACAGCGCGCTCAAGGTCTTCGCGCGGGTGCTGCAGGAGAGCACGCGCGCGAGCGATATCGTCGGCCGTCTCGGCGGCGAGGAGTTCGTCGTCATGGTGCCGGAGGCGATGGAGGATGCGTGCATCGTCGCCGAACGCCTGCGCGCCAATTTCGAGGCCGCCGGCGTCGTCATCGACCGCATCGCCATCGGCGCCACGGTGAGCATCGGGCTGGCTACCACCTACAAGCCCGAGGCGACGATCGATTCCCTGCTGCTGCGCGCCGACGCGGCGCTGTACCGCGCCAAGAACGGCGGCCGCAATCGCTATGTCTGCGCCGACGAGGAGCCGGACAGCGATGCGGCGCGGGCGCGCTGGGCGGGCCGCGGCAAACCGGAGCCGGGCGGACCGTTTCGCTGGGCCGGCCGGCGCGCAACGCCCAAGGCCATCCCGGTGCAGCACGGCGCGGCAGGGTAAATATTCGTTAACCGTAGCGGCGCTACCATCGGTGCATGTCGCGTTGGTCGCACCACATGCTGTCCACTGGCTCCGTCGCCGAGACGCCGTCGTCGCTCGAGATGCGGGCGCAGCACGCCGGCTACGCCTGGGCCTGCCAGTACTCATCCTCGGCCGAATACGACGCCGCCCTGATCGCCGAGCGCCGCGCCGCCGGCGTTTATGGTCCCAAGCGCCAGCGCCGGCAGATGCTCACAGCCGCCGCAGGTGTGGCCGCGGGGCTCATCGTCATCGTCGCGGCGTTGCAGCTTCTGTAGCCCGGCTGAGCGCAGCGAAAGCCGGGTTGGATCGTTCCCGGATTGCGCGGAGCCTGTCATCGGGCGGCGCTTCGCGCCGACCCGTTGGCTCCATCCGGGCTACGAGAACACCAGCTTCAATTCAGCATCGCCGATGACGCGGTACTCGCCGCTCGCCAGATCGTCCGGCAGGGCGAGCGCGCCGATGCGGTCGCGCTTGAGCGCCACGACATGATTGCCGACGGCGGCGAACATGCGCCGCACCTGGTGATAGCGGCCTTCGGTGATGGTGACGAAGCCGCGCTTGTCCGACACGGCCTCGAACACGGCGGGCAATAGCGGCTTCTCCTCGCCCTCGAGCATCAACGTGCCGGCGGCGAACACCTTCGCCTCATCGCCCCGCAGCGCGCGATCGAGCGTGACGTCGTAACGCTTGGCGATGTTGCTCTTGGGCGAGATGATCCTGTGCAGCAGCGCGCCGTCGTCGGTGAGCAGCAGGAGGCCCGACGTTTCCTTGTCGAGCCGGCCGACGGTGGAGAGCGCCGGATTGCGCGCGCGCCAGCGCTCGGGCAGCAGCGAATAGACCAGCGGGCCTTGCTCCTTGTGCGAGCAGGTGACGCCTTCGGGCTTGTTCAGCATCAGGACGAGGCCCGGCGGCGGATCGAGCGGCTCACCCTCTACCGTCATGCGCACGGGCAGGTCGGGTGTGACCGCGATCTTCTCGTCGCTGTCGATGATGGCTTCGCCGTCGAGCACGACATAGCCGGCTTCGATCAGGTCCTGCACCTCGCGGCGCGAGCCGTAGCCGAGATTGGAGAGCAGGCGATCAAGGCGGATGGACTTGCTCACTTGCGCGCCTCGTAGATCTTGTAGCCGCCTTGCTCGATGACCGGGCTCACGGCCTTGAACAAGGGCTTCAACACGGCTTCATAGGGCAGGTGGCGGTTCGCCACCATGACGCAGACGCCGCCCTTGCGAAGGCTCTCGGCGGCGCGGCGCACGAAGGCCTGCGCCAGCCCTTTGTCTTCCTGGCCGGCGTCATGGAACGGCGCATTCATCACGACGAAGTCGAGACTGGTCAGATCGGGATGCGGATCGCGCAGATCGTGCCAGAGGAATTTGGCGCGCGGCGTATCGAGATTGTGCTCGGCGCATTCGATGGCACGGCGGTCGATATCGACCAGCGCCAGTTCGGTAACGGCATCGGAAGCCAGCACAGCGCGCGCCAGAATGCCGATACCGCAGCCGAAATCGGCGCCGCGGCCCGACAGCGCCGGCAGATGCTCGATCAGCATATGGGTGCCGGGATCGAGCCGGTCCCAACTAAACACGCCGGGCTGGGTCCACAGCCCGATCTCGTCGTCGAAGCGCGGGCCGCCATCTTCGATGACTTGCGCGACGATGTCGCCGATGCCGGCGGCCTTGGTCGTGGTGGCGATGCGGTGATGGCGCTTCGAAGATTCGTTGATGTCGAGGCCGAAGGCCTCCAGCTCCTTGCGCAATCTTGTGCCGCCCCGATCGTTCGGCGCCAGCGCGGTGAGCGGCGCACCGTCTTTGAGCGCGCGCAGCGCCTGCGCCAGTGCGTAGCGGCGTTCGATGGTGCCGGGCGGCGTGAGCAGCGTGATGGCGTCGAGCGAGGCCGCCGGTTGCTTGTCGAGCACAGCGGCGCCGGGCATCAGCGGCGAGAACTGGATGGCCTCGCGCGGCACATCCGCGAGATCGGATGGCGGCGTGCCGTAAACTCCGGACACGGAGGTCATCAATTGTCTCTCCGTTCGTCCCCGCGCAAGCGGGGACCCAGCTCAACAAACTGAATTCTGTGCTTTTGGCTTCTGGATCCCCGCTTGCGCGGGGATGAACGGAGGTTGAAGTCAGCCATGAGGACCAACATCACACCATCACATCGAGCAGCGCCGGCTTGACGCCGAACTGATCGATCAGCCGGTTGAGCTCGCCGCGCGCCTGCGCGTTGGAGCGCTGGTGGCGCTCGGCAAGGATCAGCTCGTTCTTCATGGTGTGCTCGAGCCCGGTGAACTCGGTGACGCGCACCTTGTAGCCATGCGCCTCCAGCACCAGGCCGCGAATGACATTGGTGAGATGCGCGCCGAATTCGCGGCGCTGGATCGGATGGCGCCAGAGCTGGCGCATCGGGCCCTGATGGCCGTCGAGCAGGCGCGCGACCTCGGCCTGGCAGCACGGCACCAGCGCCACCCATTTGGCCTCGTGGCGCAGCGCGAAGCGGATGGCGTCGTCGGTGGCGGTGTCGCAGGCATGGAGCGCGGTGACCATGTCGGCATGGCCACCGGGCAGGTTTGCCTCGGCGATCGGCGCGGTGATGAAATCGAGGCGGTCGAAGCCGGATTGCTGCGCCAGCGTGCGCGAGCTTTCGACCAGCTTCTCCCGCGTCTCGACGCCGACGACGCGGCCCTTGCCGGCCGGGCCGATCAGCAGGTCGTAGAGGATGAAGCCAAGATACGACTTGCCCGCGCCAAGGTCGGCGAGGACCGGATCGTCCTTCTCCTTCAGCATCGCCTCGATGGCCGGCTTAAGCAGCTGGGTGAGGTGCATCACCTGCGTCAGCTTGCGGCGCGAATCCGCGTTCAGCGCGCCATCGCGGGTGAGGATGTGCAGCGCCTTGAGCAGCGGCTCGGATTTGCGCGGGTTGGCGCTCGGCCAGAGCTTGGTCCAGTCGCTTTCAGTGGCGGCGGGCTTTGCGGTGGCTTTGGCAGTGGCTTTGGCGGGCTTGTCGGCTTTGGCGATCTGGCTCATGGCGCCTATCTAGCGGCGCGGGGGCCCCGTTGCCAGCGCCCGTTCCGGCCAAGAAAAAGGGCGCCCCGAAGGGCGCCCCAAGTCTTGGGAGGAAAGTCTTTCGAGGTCCGGAAGATCTCAGGCCGCAGCCGACTTCGGCAGCGGGACTTCCGAGATGGTCTTCAGGATCTGCGACGCGATCTGGTAGGGGTCCCCTTGCGAGTTCGGGCGGCGGTCTTCGAGATAACCGCGGTACAGATCGCCCTTGACGAAGGAGTGCGGCACGCGGATCGAGGCGCCGCGATCGGCCACGCCGTAGGAGAACTTGTTCCACGGGGCGGTCTCGTGCTTGCCGGTCAGACGCTTGTCGTTGTCCGGGCCGTACACGTCGATGTGTTCTTTCCAGTTCTTCTCGAAGGCCTTCATCATGGCTTCGAAATAGGCCTTGCCGCCGACCGTGCGCATATACTCGGTCGAGAAGTTGGCGTGCATGCCCGAGCCGTTCCAGTCGGTGTCGCCGAGCGGCTTGCAGTGCCATTCGATGTCGATGCCGTAGCTTTCGCAGAGGCGCATCATCAGGTAGCGGGCGATCCACATCTGGTCGGCGGCCGTCTTGGAGCCCTTGCCGAAGATCTGGAATTCCCACTGGCCCTTGGCCACTTCGGCGTTGATGCCTTCGTGGTTGATGCCGGCCTCGAGGCACAGCTCAAGGTGCTCTTCGACGATCTTGCGGGCGACCGAGCCGACATTGGCGTAGCCGACGCCGGTGTAGTAGGGGCCCTGCGGCGCCGGATAGCCGTGCTCCGGGAAGCCGAGCGGACGGCCGTCCTTGTAGAAGAAGTATTCCTGCTCAAAGCCGAACCAGGCGCCGGCGTCGTCGAGAATGGTGGCGCGCTTGTTCGAGACATGCGGCGTGACGCCATCCGGCATCATGACTTCGCACATCACCAGCACGCCGTTCTTGCGGGCGCCATCGGGGAACACCGCGACCGGCTTGAGCACGCAGTCCGACGAGTGGCCTTCGGCCTGCATCGTCGAGGAGCCGTCGAAGCCCCAGAGCGGCAGGTCGGCGAGGGTCGGGAAGGACGAGAATTCCTTGATCTGTGTCTTGCCACGCAGGTTCGGGACCGGCGTGTAGCCATCGAGCCAGATGTACTCGAGCTTGTACTTTGTCATTGCGAATCTCTCATGCTGATGACGCCCAGGGCGCCGCGAGTTTGAGGAGCCTTGTTCAAGACCTTCCTGCCGGGGCCGGCAGGCAGAGCCGCTCAAGGCACCCGGCCTCAACGACTACCGATTTATTAGCATTTTCCGTGCCAACTTAGTCTCAGACCGCCGTAAGCGTCGGCGTCTCCCGCGGGTGGCCCCGCGTAGCAGGCCATCGCGGGCAGATTCCGCCGATTACTTAGGCGGTTGCAGTGCCGAAGAACAAAGATGCGGCAGAGCCGATCCGTGAAGTCATTGTTCTGACAAGGTTATGCCCTGTCCGCATGCAGACGCTCATGTGCGCAAATGTTGAGCAATTGCTGATTTTTTGCGGGCAGGATGCCCAAAAGGATTTCAATTCCTGCTATAGAACCCCATGTGAGTTGTCGCGTTGTTCCGAGAACAACCCGTTCTGAGCGTAGCGCCGGGAAGCGCTTGATCAGAGGAGAGACCACAATGCCTACGAACGCGCCACGTGAGACGGCGACGATCTACCAGTTCCCCGTTGGCGGCCGTGCGGGCCTTGCGCCACGCCGCTCGCCCGAGCCGGCCCGCTTCGCCGATCTGCCGACCGTGAGCTACGGCAGCAGCTGGTACCACGACGAAGCCATCCGCGAAGCCGCCGAGACTGGCCGCAAGAACTGACCGGTGGTCTTCGGTTAAGCGCCGAAGATCGACCAGCCCATCCGTTTGGTGAGCGCTTCCAGCGCCACACGGCCGAGATGTGAATTGCCGGCGGCGTCCAGCCCCGGCGACCATACCGCGATCGCGGCCTTGCCCGGCGCGATGCACAGAATGCCGCCGCCGACGCCGCTCTTACCGGGCAGACCAACGCGGTAAGCAAATTCCCCCGAGCCATCGTAATGACCGCAGGTCAGCATTACCGCGTTGATGCGGCGTGCGCGCTCGGCCTGGATGACCTGATGGCCGGTCAGCGGATTGCGGCCGGACATGGCGAGGAAAAGCCCGGCATTGGCGAGCTGCAGGCAAGACATCGCAATGGCGCATTGGTGGAAGTAGACGCCCAAGGTCATCTCCACCGGATTCTGGATGACGCCGAACGACTTCATGTAATTGGCGAGCGCGGCGTTGCGGAAGCCGGTGCGCTGCTCGGAGGCGGCGACCTTCTCGTCGATGACGATGGCCTGATCGTCGGCGAGGAAGCGGATGAAGCGCAGGATTTCGCCCAGGGCCTCGCGCGGCTGGTGGCCCGAGAGGATGAGGTCGGTCACGGCGATGGCGCCAGGATTGATGAAGGGATTACGCGGAATGCCCTTCTCGTATTCGAGCTGAACGATGGAGTTGAACGCGCTGCCGGAGGGCTCGCGGCCGACGCGGCTCCACAGCCGGTCGCCGGCCTTGCCGAGCGCCAAAGTGAGCGTGAAGACCTTGGACACGCTCTGGATCGAGAACGGCATGTCGAAATCGCCGCCCGTGGCGACCGTGCCATCGACGCCGACCACGGCGATGCCGAAGTGGTTCGGATCGACATTGGCGAGTTCGGGAATGTAGTGCGCCACCTCGCCGCGGTCGGGGCGCTGTTTCATCTCGTCGGCGATTTCGGAAACGACCTGCTTGAGCTTTGACACCATTCCAGTCCCGAACGAGAAGGGCGCCCCCTTTAAAGGGGCGCCCCGGTTGCCAGACGCCGCGATGGGCGGCGCCTTATGAGAGCGGCGGATTACGCCGAGTAGTACATCTCGAACTCGACCGGGTGCGGCGTGTGCTCGAAGCGGATGACCTCGGTCATCTTCAGTTCGATGTAGCTGTCGATGAAGTCGTCATCGAACACGCCGCCCGCCTTGAGGAAGTCGCGGTCCTTGTCGAGGCTCTCGAGCGCTTCGCGCAAGCTGCCGCAGACGGTCGGGATCTGCTTGAGTTCCGCCTTGGGCAGATCGTACAGGTCCTTGTCCATCGCGTCGCCGGGGTGGAGCTTGTTCTTGATGCCGTCGAGGCCGGCCATCAGGAGCGAGGCGAAGCAGAGATACGGATTGGCCAGCGGATCGGGGAAGCGCACTTCGACGCGCTTGGCCTTCGGGCTCTCGGTGTACGGGATGCGGCACGAGGCCGAACGGTTGCGCGCCGAGTAGGCGAGCAGCACCGGCGCCTCGAAGCCCGGCACCAGACGCTTGTAGGAATTGGTGGTCGGGTTGGTGAAGGCGTTCACCGCCTTGGCGTGCTTGATGACGCCGGCGATGTAGGACAGGCACATGTCCGAGAGACCGGCATACTTGTCGCCGGCGAACATCGGCTTGCCGTCCTTCCAGATCGACTGGTGGCAGTGCATGCCCGAGCCGTTGTCGCCGTAGATCGGCTTCGGCATGAAGGTCGCCGACTTGCCGTAAATCTGCGCGACCTGCTGGATGCAATACTTGTAGATCTGGGTGTGGTCGGCCATCAGCGTCATCGGCGCGAACTTGAGACCGAGTTCGTGCTGGGCCGAGGCGACTTCGTGATGATGCTTCTCGACCTTGGCGCCCATGCGCGCCATGGCGCCGAGCATTTCAGAGCGCATATCCTGCGCCGAGTCCTGCGGCGGCACCGGGAAATAGCCCTTCTTGATGCCGACGCGGTGGCCGAGATTGCCGCCTTCGTAATCGGTGTCGGAGTTGGTCGGCAGTTCGATGGAGTCGAGCTTGAAGCCGGTGTTGTAGGGATCGGCCTTGTACTTGACGTCGTCGAACACGAAGAACTCGGCTTCCGGTCCGAAGAAGATGGTGTCGCCGAGGCCCTGCGACTTCACGAGCGCTTCGGCCTTCTTGGCGATGCCGCGCGGATCGCGGTTATAGGGCTCGCCCGTGGTCGGCTCGAGCACGTCGCAGACCAGGACCAGGGTAGTCTCGGCGAAGAACGGATCGATACAGGCGGTGGCCGGGTCCGGCATCAGGTTCATGTCGGACTCGTTGATGGCCTTCCAGCCGGCGATCGACGAGCCGTCGAACATCTGGCCCTCGACGAAGGTGTCTTCCTCGATCATCGACACGTCGAAGGTGACGTGCTGCCATTTGCCGCGCGGATCGGTGAAGCGGAAATCGACGTATTTGACGTCGTTGTCCTTGATCATCTTCATGACATTCTTGGCGGTCGTCATCAGTAGCGTTCCCCCTGGCTGGAATGGGTCAATCTGGCCGCGACATTTGGCCAAGCGTCAGATGGCGTCAATAGAGGATTAGATCGCGTCGATACCGGATTCACCGGTTCGGATGCGGATCGCTTCCTCGATATTGGAGACGAAAATCTTGCCGTCGCCAATGCGACCGGTTTGGGCAGCGCGGCGGATCGCGTCCACCGCCTTGTCCACCATGTCGTCACCCAGCACGATCTCGATTTTCACCTTGGGCAGGAAATCCACGACGTATTCGGCGCCGCGGTACAGTTCGGTATGGCCCTTCTGGCGGCCGAACCCCTTGGCTTCCGTGACGGTAATGCCTTGCAGACCGACTTCCTGCAGCGCCTCTTTCACTTCGTCGAGCTTGAAGGGCTTGATGATGGCCTCGATTTTCTTCATCCGCTGTCTCTCTTCCATTGAACTCCGGGTCTTGATCATCCGGAGCTTCTTTTCGATCCGAAGCCTTCATCCGGCCGGCGGGCCAACTGAATTTGCCGCGCTGACGTCTGGCCGCGCTGATGTTTGCAGGTCCTGTGCCAAATCGGGTGGCAACCGATTTTCATTCTACAGCAAGGGTTTGCTGCTTTGCCTCAGGTTTCGCGAGATGTCTGCCTAAGATTTACTGCCTCGCAATTAAGCATCGTGACTAGAAAATGGCCATAGGCGGAAAGTACGTTGCGGTGCAGCAGCTTGGCGAACAACAGCGGCCATGTGTCGCCGCCGAATTGTCGGTCATATTCACGACGGATAGTGTCTAACGCATGAACGAACTGCTCACACCTGACGAGATGGCCGAGGCCGACCGGCTCACCATTTCCGGTGGCACACCCGGGCTCACCTTGATGGAGAGCGCCGGCGCGGCCGTCGCCGATGCGACATCTGCGCTGCTGCCGCAAGGGCGCGTCACGGTTGTCGCCGGGCCCGGCAATAACGGCGGCGACGGCTTTGTCGCCGCTCGGCTGCTCGCCGAGTGCGGCGTCAGCGTAAAGGTGGTTCTGGTCGGCGAAGCCGCGCGTCTCAAAGGCGATGCGCGCGCCGCGTTCGAGCGCTGGCGCGGACCGGTGGAGGCGGCGACACCGTCCGCGCTCGACGATTGCGATGTGATTATCGACGCGCTGTTCGGCG
>Ga0182747_1002319_pt1 | contig 13408 bp, 11 predicted proteins | sample eDN3rd30CBELigBY_FD_128526 | JGI IMG/M metagenome (GOLD analysis project Ga0182747, IMG submission 128526) | Enriched backyard soil microbial communities from Emeryville, California, USA - eDNA 3rd pass 30_C BE-Lig BY (version 2) (version 2) | ecosystem: Environmental > Terrestrial > Soil >...
ACACGATGAGGACAAGATCAGCGCCCTGGTTCGAGATGAGCGAGTCAACGACCTTTTGCATTCGGGGGAGGATCTTTGTGTGCGAGAGGAGGGTTGAGCCCCCTGTCTTCAGCCGGGCGACGACTCCGACTTCACCTTCTTCCGGAGCAAGGGCGTCTATTTCTTCCCTGCTGAGTCCGTCCAGGCATCCGGCCTCAACGATCGTGAGATCGTTGGGGAAGAATGCTCTCATAGCCGGAACCACATCATCGCGTGGTGACTCTGCGATCGTTGCTATTCCGAGGATCGGCATATGAGTGTTTCCTTTCGTCGCCTGATGCGCGAGACTGTGAGGCTCCCGCGCATCAGGCAACGCTAAGCTAACCTGAAATAGTCATCTTGTGGACATAGAGGAGTGCATTGCGGTAATTGACTTCGGGCACACCCTGGATACGGGAGTTGAAAGCAAAGATGCTCTTCGGGTAGTACATCCAGATGATGGCGGTATCATCGTAGATAAGCCGTTGGATCTCGTGATAGATCTCAACACGCTTTTCGTGATCAACCTCGGTGCGCCCCTGGTCGAACAGCTCATCGACCTCGGGATTGCTGTATCCGTAATGGTTGACCGTACCATCGGTTCCATATTCCGATGACTTATCCGGGTCCGGAGCAGTGAATCTCCAGCCCGTTCGCGCATCGTATTTTCCCGGGCGCTCACTCGTGATATCGATGTAGACTGACCACTCTACAATCTGCAGATTCACCGTGAATCCAAAATCCTGAAGGAACTGCTGAACGACCTGGGCCAATTGTTCCCGGACTGGATTTCCTTGATCTACGTAGAGCTCAATCTCAACGGCCTGTCCGTCCTTGCTCCAGATTCCGTCGACCTGCTCAAACCCCGCCTCCGTCATCAGGGTGGCGCCCGCCTCAACATCGAAGGGGATGGGCTCAAGATCAGCGTTGAAGAAGTCACCGAAGGCGGAAGAGTAAGGGCCAGTGGCTATTTCTGCTTCGCCGAGCAGGAGCTGGTCAACAATCACCTGGCGATCAATTGCATGCGTTGCGGCTCGGCGGACAGTTGCATCATCGAACGGAAATCGGTGATTGTTGGTGTAGATGCAGAAGGTACTTGTTTCAAGCGTGCTTGTGAAGGAGACGTTGCCACTTCCCTCGAGTGTCGCCCGGTTAGCCGCCGGGATTTCCGCCATGTCGAGTTCGCCAGTTTGCAGCTGAGCCACAATCTGGTTGACATCCGGAATCACCCGGTAAACCAGAGTCTGAATGCTGGGTACCCCCTCGAAGTAGTCTTCGTTCGCCTTCAGAACCATCTGATCGCCATGGGTTATGGATTCCACTTTATATGGTCCCGTCCCAATTGGCTGTTGCACGAACTCCGGGATTTCATTGAGGTTTTGCCCCTCAAGAAGGTGAGCGGGCGCAATCGCAATGTTGTAGGCGAGAACGAGTGGGAGTGACCCAAGAGGTACTTCAGTATGAATTGCGACCGTATGGTCATCAATCACCTCTGCGCCCGTTACCCCCGTCAAATTGGTGCGAAATTGGGCGTTAACCGCGGGATCGAGCAAGCCTTCGATGGTGAACTTCACATCTTCAGCAGTGAACGGTTCTCCGTCATGCCACAACACGTCATCCCGCAGATTGAATGTCCATGCCAGGCCATCTTCCGAGGCTTCCCAGGTTGTAGCCAGGTCTCCGATGATCTGGGAGTCGCCTTCGTCGCTGTACTTCACGAGGGTAGAGAAGACATTCTTGCAAACCAGGATAGTGGGTTGCTGATTCGGCCAGGTAAAAGGATTAAGCGTCGCGTCGCCTCCCAGGGCGAACGAAATCTGGCCGCCATCTGCATCCTGGGCCGATGTGCCGATCGCCCCTCCCACAGCTACTGCTGCTCCGGCCGCAGCGACTCCTCCAACAAATGTTCGTCTTGAATGCCGTATAGACTGTAATGAACCGATATCTCGTTCGATCTTCTGAGAAATGGACATCGTACTTTCCTTCGTAGAATAACGTTGACGACAACTCAGGGAACGTTTCCCTACAGCAGATCTATGCGGCATTTCCCTCCTACTCGTCCCTGGGACTAGTTATTTTTCATGCGAGGATCGAGCGTATCTCGCAACGCATCTCCGACAAAATTGAAGGCAAGCACACTCAGAAGGATTGCAAGCCCAGGGTAGATAGCAAGGTCAGGTCGGTTCCATATTTCGGATTGAGATCCGGCCAACATATTTCCCCAGGTTGAGGCAGGAGGTTGCACGCCCAGCCCCAGGTAGGAGAGTGAGGACTCGACGATGATGGCTTCTCCCACACCGAGTGTTGTCGCAACAATGAGTAGTGGAACGGCCTGCGGAAACACGTGTCGCCACAGGATGAGACCTGGTGATAAGCCAATGGAAGTGGCCGCCTGTACAAACTCTTCGTTCTTTGTACGGAGTACTTCAGACCTCACCACCCGGGCCACCGTCATCCAGCCAGTGAGTCCAATAACAATGATCAGATTCAGAAAGCTGGCACCGAAGGCAGACAGGATCAGGAGAGCGAGGAAGAATGTTGGGATAGTGAGCATTGCATCCACAAATCTCATCAAAATGGTGTCGATAGTTCCGCCGACAAATCCGGAGAAAGCCCCGATGAGCGAGCCTACGATGATGGAGACGAGGGTGGCAGCGATGCCTATCGACAGGGAGACGCGTGCTCCAAATACCAATCGGGAGAACACGTCCCGACCGGTCTCATCGGTACCTAGCCAATTCTCTAACCCTGGGGAGGCGAGGCGATTAATCAGGGAAATTCGATTTGGATCATGTGGTGCTATGACCGGAGCGAGTATCGCCATGCCAACCAGAATGATGAGCAGCACAACCCCAACTAAAGCCAGTTTGTGACGAACAAACCTTTTCCAAAATGACTTCCATTCAGGCTCGTTCAGCTTCTTAAGGATCTCAGATTGCCCGGAATTGGTTCCCGGCGGTGCTGAGGTAGTACCTATTGTTCCCACGGAAGATGAAGACATCGACAACTCCTGAATGAGCGTTTGGAAATTAGGAAAGTTTGACTCTCGGATCGAGTAGTGCGTAGCAAAGATCAGCAATGAGGCTTCCTATCAAGACCAAAACTGCAACCACCATGGTGACTGTCATCACCAATGGATAGTCGCGGGTGAAAGCGGCGCCAGCCGCGAGCCTCCCCATGCCGGGCCAGGAAAAAACTGTCTCCGTGACCACTGCCCCGCCCATGATTCGAGGCGTTGTAATCGCCAGGACAGTGATAACTGGAATCAGGGCATTTCTTAGAGCGTGTCTCCAGATCACAATTTTCTCTTTGAGTCCCTTGGCACGGGCTGTTCTGATGTAGTCGTTGCGTAGAACCTCTACCATGGCAGATCTGGTGTAGCGTGAAAGCTCGGCGATGGAGAACGTTGCCAGGACTATCGCGGGCAAAATGAGGTGTTGGATTCTGTCCACCAAACTGCCGTCGTTAGGTGATGTCATTCCAGATGATGGCAGCCAACCGAGCGTTACCGAGAAGACGATCACGGACATAATTCCAAGCCAGAATCCCGGGATGGATAGACCGATAAAGGCCGTTACCGTGGTGGCATAGTCAAGAAAGGAGTGGCGTTTGATCGCCGACGTGATCCCAATCGCAAGAGCGCAAACTGTTGCGATAATCATGGATGTTCCGGCGAGCAGGAGGCTGGCGGGAAGTCGCTGCTGGATCAGGCTCATGTTCGGCACGGAATGCTGCAAGCTCAAGCCAAAATCAAGCCGTATGACGTGGCCTAGCCAGCGAACATACTGAACCGGAATCGGATCGTTAAGCCCAAGGTTCTCAGCGAACTGCTCAGACATCTCCTGATTTGTTTCTTCGTTGGCAATGATCGCTGGATCGCCCGGTGCAATCTGGATGATTGTAAAAACCACTACGCTGACAATCAGGAGCGTGACTATGGCCTGGATGAATCGACGTACGAGAAACCCGATCATTCGGTCCCCCTCTATGATTTCTTGATGAACTTGCGGAGTGACACAACAATCGCCGTTGAACGTTCGGCGCTCAGATCTGGATTTTCAGAACAACCCAAAATGGGCAGATTGGATGAGAACCTTGTCCATCCCGGGGACGCACGTTCTTTACGCCTCATCAAAGATGGCGGAGTCGACTTCCACACCGAGTCCATATCCATGAGGAAGTAGCAGGTGCCCATCCTCAACTTCAAATGGGTTGTCATTCACGTCGACATCTGCAAAGAAGGTTCCCAACCCTTGACTCTCCGGCGGGGACGGAAACGTGGAAGCCAGCGATACGTTGGCGGCGATACCAATTGATGTATCAAATGGGCTAATCACAACGCACTTGACACCGAATTCATGAGCGAGTGTGGATATCTGCCGCGCGGTTGTGAACCCTGCGGTCTTGATGAGTTTGATGCCGAAGAGGTCGACCGCACCCGCCTGGATGAGATCAAAGGCATTCCGAAGGGTGAAAATACTTTCATCTGCCATGATCGGGACACCGCCATGCGCCCGCACAAATGCCATGCCAGCTATGTCTTCGCCTGGTACTGGTTGCTCAATATAGGAAACGTTGTATTGCCAGGCCTCGCGCAGCAAGCGAACAGCTTGTTGTGCCGTGTATCCCCCATTTCCGTCCAGGATAATTTCAATATCGTCCTGAAAACGCTCCCGAAGTGCCTTCAGATTGGCGATGTCCCGCACGAGGGTGTCGCCAACTTTTAACTTGAATGAGCGAAGTCCCAGAGACCAAAGATACTCCGCTTCCTCGAGCGTCTCTTCTGGAGTCCCGAAGCCAATTGCCTTGTAAATCGGCAAACTGATTGAAGACGTTCCTCCAAACAGATCAGAAATTCGTAGATTTGCCTTGCGTGCCACGAGGTCATGCAACGCGATATCGAGGGCACACTTTGCCGCGCGGTAGCCCGGATAATGCTTGGTCCAACGTCGATGGTGTTCATCGATCGAGTGAGGTGACTGCCCGAGGGTGAGTGGGGCCAGGTAACGATCGATCGCCGTTTTCGTGATGTCTGCCGTTTCTCCGGTGAAGAACTGAAGTGGAGACGCTTCACCATACCCATGAAACCCTTGATCATCGGTGATGCGTACAATGACATGCTCTCTCGTTTTCGAGTCAGTGCCTTTAGATATTTTGAATTCCTGTCGGAGCTCTGTTGTCGTGATGACAGCCTCAATGGATTTCACGGTTGTACGAGTAGCGTTTGTCATCACCTAAACACCTTCCATAATCGGTTGCAGGTAACCAAGGGACCTGGAAATTCTCTGGGTTGCGTCTCTTACTCCGGCAATACACTGGTCTCGCCACTCGCCGTTTATCCTCGTTTCAGGACCAGCAACACTCAAAGAGGCAATGACCTGACCGTTTTCGTCCCGGATGGGAGCGGCGATGCCCACCACGCCGTCATTGGACTCACTCACACTCACGACGTAGCCTTTAGCCCGCGTGTCCTCCAGTGCAGCCTGAATTTCAATGGCAGTGGAAAGTGTTTGGGATGTGATCCTGGGGTGAGGTGCGTCGTTAATCACTTCCGCTTGCAATTCTTCCGATGCGTACGCCAAAAGAAGCCTTGGCGATGATCCGCTGTTGAGCGGCAATTGGCGTCCAACCTGGGCATTGAGACGCACTGGTTGACTTCCATCCACCTGGTCAATACAGACTGCCTTTTTGTCCACCAAAACGAATAGCGAAACAGGCTCACCGAACTTCTTTGCAAGCGCAGTCATGACTGGACGCGCAGCAGTCTGGATATTCGATTTAGGACGTGCTGCCTGTCCCCAGAAGAAGACTTTGGACGTGAGTTGATACCGCTTGTCTGGCAGTCTCGTAAGAACTTCGACTGATTCGAGACGTCGTAAGTATCGAGAGACAGTCCCCTTTGAAATACCCAGCTCCGTGCTGACATCCGCTACTCCTAATGCCAGGTTGCCCTCATGACTGGTGCCACTTTCAAGCTGGATATCTCCCTGGAGTCCAGCAAATATGTCGAGAATGGCGATATAGCGTTCGAGATTGTTGGTAATGGCCAAGGGTTCGTCGTCCATAGAGTTGCATTTCTCGCACCTTAGTTGCAATACTTGCAACAGCGTATCGCAATGACCTGGACGTGTCAAGAAAAATGGCGCAGTGGTAGTGGAGGAGTTCCAGATGACAGTAGTCGCACTGAAAAACGCTCGAGTATTTGACGGGAGACAGATTGTCACTGAATCCGGTTCGGTGGTCATTGATGATGACCAAATAATTGAGGTAACCGACGGAGAGCCGGTCCATCCTTACGATGAGAGTTTCGATTTTTCTGGCCACACCATTACGCCTGGCCTCATTGACGTTCATACCCACATCGTTGGGGGCGATGTACTTCCTCTTCCTGACTACGCTGCGTCAAGGCGCATGTTCGAAGGGTTAGGAATGCAGGCGTTTCGAACTGCTGATGCAGCGCGGAGAACTTTGCTCGCCGGCTACACAACAATTCGAGATGTGGGATGTCGAGACTATCTGGATGTTGACCTGCGGGACGCTATTGAGGCGGGCCTCGTTTTTGGCCCCCGAATCGTTGCTTGTGGGTTGGGTCTTACGCCGACAGGTGGGCATGTCCATCAGCGTGCTTATGAAGCAGATGGGCGTGAGGGCGTGATTCAGGCAGTACGGCAACATGTTCGCCATCGAGTCGATGGCATCAAGATAATCGGGATAACCGGTGGTATGTCCACTCCGGGGCAAGATCCAGGAGCCGCTCAATATCGCTACGAAGAAGTCGAAGCTGCCGTGGAGGAAGCTCATCGCTGGAGCAAGCGAGTTGCTTGCCATGCTCACGGAGCGGAAGGAATAGAGAATGCTGTTCGAGCAGGAGTGGATACTCTGGCTCATGGGCTATTTCTCAACTCGGAACTTGCTGAGCTTATGGCGAGGAAAGGCACCGTCTTCGTTCCGACGCTGTCCAACGACTTCCATACCAGGCGGCTTGAAAAGGCGGGACAATTACCTGAATCTGTATTCCAGCGACGCCGTGAACTCCAGGCCATGAACATCGTCGTTCCAAGTATTGAAGATCGGATGAGTCACGCGCGGAATGCAGGGGTCATTGTGGCCACAGGGAGTGACGCAGGGGGAAACGCTCAGGTGCGACATGGAACCAATGCGGCAGAAATGGTGATGTTGGTGGAATGTGGATATTCCCCAGCCGAAGCGTTGGCTGCAGCGACATCGGTGGCGGCCGAGGCGATTGGTATTGGAAAGATTACTGGCTCCATTGAGCCAGGTAAGATTGCTGACCTGGCAGTGTTCCCGGACAATCCCCTGGAAAATATCAACGTGGTGAGTCCACTCCATGATGGTGGACCTTCGTGGGTCTTTGCTCGAGGAAAAGCCGTTCTCGCAGACGGGTCTCCCCAGATATAGATTTTATCTGAGTGTTCTGAACCACCGACAGCGGTGCCATTGAAAGAGAAATCGCTGCCTCAGCGTATGCGGGGCAGCGATTTCTCTTTCCAGTGGTCGATAATGCCTGCCAACCAGACACCGACGCAAACGCCCCGGGAGGATGCATGCGGGACTATTCACGAGGATCTTGTGCAAGGATTCTTGCATACATAGTTGCTTAGGCATAGACAATGTTCGGTAACCGCCAGAGTCCAGGTCATACGGGGGCAATTACCATGAGCGATCCCAAAGCGCAAATTGCGGTGAAGGAACTCCTCACCCTGTTCGATCACGTCCTGGAAGAACACGGCTTCGGCTGGGATCATTGGCACTCGATTCTCTGGAATCTTCACAACGTCGTCGATGAAGAGTGGGAAATGACTCCGGCGGGTGATGGACGCACGATTCGTGAATTGATTGTTCACCTCGGGGTTTCGTTCTTGATGTATGACAACCACGCATTCGGGGATGGAACCCGTGTCTGGGGCGACTGGACGATTGATGGCACGGCCCCGGGATCATCGCCCACCGAGCTGAAAACATGGATTCAGGATGCGCACCGCTGCCTGCGCGGGAGCATTGCCCGACTGGCTGACGATGAACTCGGCACATTACGCAAGGCGCCGTGGGGCGAGGCATATGAAACGCGTCGCCTCATTGAGTTGCAGATCCAGCATACGCTCTATCATGTCGGCGAAATCAACCATATTCGCTCCCTGCTCCAGGGTAACGACGACTGGGATCATCAGGACATGGGGCGTGAAAATGAGTAGTCAATATCACGACACGGCGAACCCATTGGTGAGTCAACTTGTTGGTCTTCTGGATCACACGCTGGAGGAGTCTCCTGACCAGTTCGGCACCCAGCACTGGCACTCGCTCTTGTGGAACCTGCATAACGTCCGACCGGAAGACTGGGATGCGGAGCCAGCACCAGGATCCCATACGATTCGCGATATCGCGAACCACATTGGCATCGTGTTCCTGACGTATGAGAATCATGTGTTCGGCGACGGCACGCGGTCATGGGATGAGACAGCCATAGATGGCAGTTCGCCAGGTAATGAGCCTGAGGAGATGATCTCCTGGTCACGCGAAGCCCACTCCCGTTTCCGCAGTAGCGTCGCAGCTTTGACAGACTCCCAGCTCGCAGAATTCTGTCCCTGAGGAGCACCGTGGACGTATCTGCGGATCATTGAAGTCGTGATCCAACATCCGGTTTATCACATCGGGGAGATCAATTATGCCCGCGCAATCCTTCAGGGCAATAACGATTGGTTTCACATGGATCTTGGGCGCGAAGACGAGCCGTAGCAAAAAGGCCGATCCTGATGGATCGGCCTTTTTGCAGGTTATTCACTGAGGCGAGAATCGATTCGTGCAATCCACTTGTCCGGATGGCGAATCTCATCCATCGTGGGCAGGTTCTCAGGTTTGTCCCAGATCTGATGAACGAAGGCATGATCTCGCTGGGCCACAACATCATCAATAAACTGCTCGCCCTGGCGATACTGTTCCATCTTGACATCAAGCCCGGTCAATCTTGCAAAAATCTGGTCCGCCTGGGATCGTTGTTGTTGCCGCTCCTCGAACTTGCGTGAGATCATGTCGTAATTATCCAGAAGGTCCTTACCCACTGCATTCATGACATGATTCGAGTACCCCTCGATCACGCACATCAACGCCTGCATTTCAGTGAAGAGTTGGCGTTGCTCGTCGTCCATCAGCATTTCCAGCCAACTTCCGGTCCCCTCTCCTTCGCCGCGACCCTCCTGGACCCGTTTCGCAAACACCTTGACGCCCTGGATTCCCTGCTTCAGGAACTCCGCATCCTGCTTCAGGAATTCCATATACCGATCGAGCAGGCCATTGAAGTGCAGCCGCACCCAGGGATGAGCTTCGAATTCAAAGGCATGCGTTGTCTCGTGCAGCGCAAGCCACATCCGGAAATCTTCCTTTGGCAGACCCAGCTTACTTTCAATACCGCGGATGTTTGGTTCCACATAGTAGAGCTTGCCCGTCGAAGTCACCGGCTCCCGGCCAAGCAGCGCCAGATCATATTGCCCAAGCACACGCCGGGCCATATAGCCCAGCATCAATCCCACCTCATACGAGAGAATCGTTTGATTCACACCGTTCCATGCCTTGGAAAGCACATTCGAACCACGCCGCGCATCATCCAGGGACTCAATTGGCTCAAACATTCGTTTGAAACCTTCGAGATTCGCATTGATCCAGTCAACCCGATCAAATGCATAGGTTCGTTCCGCATCTTCCGGCAGTGTTGTTCCGGTGTATTCCGACACGATCGGCACACACTTGGCAACAAGAGAACTGTAGTACGCATCCAACCGATCCCGATCTGACGCGGTCAGCGTATTTCCCTTGTTCATCCGGGTCGCAATCTCTCGGGACCGCTCCCAGTTAATCATCCCCTCTGGCCGTTCCCTGTGCGCAAATTCCTGCACCCGCTTGCCAACCCAAATCCCGATAGCCGCTCCAGCAACGGTGCCGGCCGCTGCGTAACTCCTGGAAGGTCTGGATGCACGCGTAATACTAGCGTTCTCATTGGTTGTAACACTCATAAACAGGTACTCACTCCTTGATCGAAATCACGGCGTCACGGCCATTGCATGGTGCTCACCGCAACCAGCCCTGGGCAACATCACATCGTCAACAGATCCCTGCCCGGGGACATGACACCAACGGACGCCAGACAATCAAGAGTACCGCACCAGTGCAATACGCGAAGCAACAGGGAGATTTCTTTTCTGGGAATAAGTACAGATGAGGGTGGGGTTAAATACACAAAGGCCCGGTGACCGGGTCCGGTCATCGGGTTTGTCCATCTCGTGTTCCGGTAGCGGGGGAAGGATTCGAACCTCCGACCTTTGGGTTATGAGCCCAACGAGCTGCCACTGCTCCACCCCGCGTCACCCATGCTCGCAGTTCCGACTTCGTGTACCCGGCGATGCGGGGCGCCCGCAGCGGCCTCGCCTCCCACAGCGTCACCACTGCAGTACTCTCCGGCGCTGCGTTGGGTCACGACCGGGTTCGGGATGGGTCCGGGTGGGGCCAACGCGCTCTCGGCCACGGGCACCCCGCATCGTCCAGCACACTTCTGTCTTCTCTGCTCGCATGTCTTCGTCAAGCCACCGGCTTCACCGCGCTCACCACGAAGTCCCTCGAACCAAAGCTCGCATACTCCCTTGACCATTAGGACGACTCGGCTCCAGTCCGTTACCGGCTGTCCACCCGTCGCCTATCCACCCGATCGTCTCTCGGGGGTCTCCCGGACCCGAAGGCCCTGGGACGTCTCGTCTTGAGGCCAGATTCCCGCTTAGATGCCTTCAGCGGTTCGCTGCTCCGCACGTAGCTACCCAGCTCTGCCGGTTGCCCGACAACTGGCTCACCAGCGGTGCGTCCATCCCGGTCCTCTCGTACTAGGGACAGCCCCTCTCACACGTCCTGCGCCCACAGCGGATAGAGACCGAACTGTCTCACGACGTTCTGAACCCAGCTCGCGTACCGCTTTAATGGGCGAACAGCCCAACCCTTGGGACCTTCTCCGGCCCCAGGATGCGACGAGCCGACATCGAGGTGCCAAACCCTGCCGTCGATATGGACTCTTGGGCAGGATCAGCCTGTTATCCCCGGCGTAGCTTTTATCCGTTAAGCCACGGCCCTACCACTCGGTACCGTGGGATCACTAGGCCCGACTTTCGTCCCTGCTCGGCGTGTCAGCCTCGCAGTCAAGCTCCCTTGTTGCCCTTACGCGCTCCGGCCGATTGCCATCCGGCCTGAGGGAACCATTGGGCGCCTCCGTTACGCTTTGGGAGGCGACCGCCCCAGTCAAACTCCCCACCAGCCGCTGTCCCCTGCCAGGCTCCCTGGCCCGGGTGAGAACGCACGCACCATCAGGGTGGTATTTCACCAATGCCTCCGCGAAAGCTGACGCCTCCGCCTCCCAGGCTCCCACCTATCCTACACAAATGGCACACGCGCCCAACGACAAGCTGGAGTAAAGCTGCACGGGGTCTTTTTGTCCTGCTGCGGGTCACCGGTATCTTCACCGGTCTTGCAATTTCACCGAGTCCCATGTTGAGACAGTGCCCAGATCGTTCTACCTTTCGTGCGGGTCGGAACTTACCCGACAAGGAATTTCGCTACCTTAGGACCGTTATAGTTACGGCCGCCGTTTACCGGGGCTTCAGTTCGCGGCTTGCACCGCTCCCTTTAACCTTCCGGCACTGGGCAGGTCTCAGCCCCTATACGTCCACGCTCATTCGCGTTTGCAGGGACCGGTGTTTTTGGTAAACAGTCGCCTGGGCCTGGTCACTGCGGCCCCCTCAAGCTCCCGTCGCAAGGACGTTCACCCTACCGGGGCGCTCCTTCTCCCGAAGTTACGGAGCTAATTTGCCGAGTTCCTTAACATGGGTTCTCTCGTCCACCTTGGTATACTCTACCAGCCCACCTGTGTCGGTTTGCGGTACGGGCGCAACGCAGTCTCGCTAGAGGCTTTTCTCGACAGTCCAGCATCAATCCGTCCGCTTTGGCCCGCAGGCCGCCACTTCCACTCGCCTCTCGGTCATCGCCCCGGCGGATTTGCCTGCCAGGACTCCCTACCAGCTTGGAGGGTCGCTCTGACCCCCGGACCTAGCTCCCTGTATCCCCCATCACTCAAATGACTGGTCGCGGGACGGGAATTTGAACCCGTTGTCCATCGCCTACGCCTTCCGGCCTCGGCTTAGGCCCGCCTCACCCGCAGGTGATCAACATCGCTGCGGAACCCTCGGGCATTCGGTGGGAAGGATTCACACCTTCCTCGCGCTACTCATGCCGACATTCGCACTCGTGGCCGCTCCAGGTCGCGTCCCCGCTCCCCTTCACTGCTGACCACGACGCTCCCCTACCATACACTTGCATGTATCCGCGGCTTCGGTGGCATGCTTGAGCCCCGGTGGATTGTCGGCGCCGCCGCGCATCGACCAGTGAGCTATTACGCACTCTTTCAAGGATGGCTGCTTCTAAGCCAACCTCCTGGTTGTCACTGCGCCACGACTACCTTGCCCACTTAGCATGCACTTCGGGACCTTAGCCGGCGGTCTGGGCTGTTTCCCTCTCGACCATGGAACTTAGCTCCCACAGTCTCACTCCCAACGCGCTCACTGCGGCATTCGTCGTTTGATACGAGTCGGTAAGCGGGAAGCCCCCTCGTCGAACCAGCGCGCTACCTCCACAGTGACACTTACGTCAAGGCTGTACCTAAATACATTTCGGGGAGAACCAGCTATCTCCAGGTTCGCTTGGCATTTCACCGCTACCCACAAGTCATCCCCGCCTTTTGTAACAGACGTGGGTTCGGGCCTCCACGAGCGTATTCCGCCCGCTTCACCCTGCTCATGGGTAGATCACCTGGTTTCGGGTCATCTAGACGCCACTGCTCGCCCTTTCGGACTCGCTTTCGCTTCGGCTCCACCTGTACCCGGCTTAACCTCGCGACGCCTACATACTCGTCGGCTCATTCTACAAAAGGCTCGCCGTCACCCCACTTAGGAGGCTCCGACCGGCCGGAAGCACACGGTTTCAGGATCTCTTTCACTCCCCTCGCCGGGGTTCTTTTCACCTTTCCCTCACGGTACTGGTGCACTATCGGTCGTCTGGGGTATTTAGCCTTGGGTCGTGGGCGACCCTGCTTCCCACCGGATTTCTCGTGTCCGGCGGTACTCACGCTCATGCTGCACCGCGGTTCTGTGTGGTCACCTACGGGACTCTCACCCCCTCCGGTCGGCTCTTCCAATACCGTTCGGCTGACACAGACACCCTGCGGCGACGATCTTGCCGGATCGTCCCAACATCGCGTTCAACCCCGCATCAGCAGCGGCGGCAACCTCAATACGCTGATACGGTTTGGGCTCCTCCCGGTTCGCTCGCCGCTACTACGGGAATC
>Ga0182747_1002322_pt1 | contig 13401 bp, 14 predicted proteins | sample eDN3rd30CBELigBY_FD_128526 | JGI IMG/M metagenome (GOLD analysis project Ga0182747, IMG submission 128526) | Enriched backyard soil microbial communities from Emeryville, California, USA - eDNA 3rd pass 30_C BE-Lig BY (version 2) (version 2) | ecosystem: Environmental > Terrestrial > Soil >...
ATCGTGACGCCGTCGCGGCCGTTCGGCTCCAGGGCGACCAGGTGCCATTCGGTGCCGTCCACTTCGGTGATGACGTCGATCTTGGCTTTCGGGATCGTGGTGGACTGCTTCTTCTCGGGGCCGTCGGCGACGCAGGTGATGGTTCGCTCGGGCTGCGGGATGTCGGTGTAGACCGCGATCGTGTGACCTGCGCCGTCAGCCTTCTTCTCGGTCGTCGGGGTGACATTCGCTTCGCGGACGGGATTCCACGCTCCGGCGGCGATCATGGTCGCCGCGACCCAGCCCAGCAACACGAACAGGACGGCGACGAGGTAGCCGAACGGACTGCGCACCAACTTCACGCAGTCACTGTGACACAGCCGAGCGGGCGGTGGGAGTGGGCGCGCCTGCTTGACCCGCGACGGCCACGGGTGTGCACTGGTTGAAAACTTGATCACAGGGGCCCTGGCCTCGGAAGGAGGACGACATGGACGAAGTGTTCCTGGTCGCCCGCATCTTGTTCGTATTCCTCATCCTCAGTTCCGGCGTCGGGCATCTGACGCAGACCGCCGCGATGGCCGGCTATGCCGAGTCACGGGGCGTCAAGCCCGGTGCCCTCATGGTGCAGATCAGCGGCGTGGCCTTCGTCGTCGGCGGTCTCTCGGTTCTGCTGGGCATCTGGGGTGACATCGGGGCGCTCGGCCTGGCCGTGCTGCTCGTGATCACCGCCGTCATGATGCATGCGTTCTGGAAGGAGAGCGATCCGCAGGCCAAGCAGACCGAGATGGTCGCGTTCAACAAGGACATCGCGTTGGCCGGCGGCGCCCTGGCGCTGTTCCTGTTGCTGGGTTCGCCCGGCGACACGCCCTACACGATCACGGACGCGCTGATCAGCTGGTACTGATCCGGCAGAACAGCGGCCCCCACCCGAGAGGTGGGGGCCGCTGTTGCGTTGTCGGCTCAGAAGCTGGCTTCGTCGAGCTCCATGATGGAGTCGTCGATGTTCTCAGCGATCGCACGCTCGGCGGTCAGCTTCGGCAGCACATTGCGGGCGAAGAACGCCGCCGAGGCGATCTTGCCCTCGTAGAACGCCTTGTCGTCCCCGGTCGCGCCGGCGTCGAGCTTGGCCAGCGCCACTTCGGCGCCACGCAGCAACAACCACGCGACCACGATGTCGCCCAGCACGTAGACCAGGCGGGTCGTGTTGAGGCCGACCTTGTAGATGTTCTTGATGTCGCCGTTCTCGTCAGCCGGGTTGGCCGACATCAGATCGTTGAACACCGCACCGAGGATCGCCTGGGCGTCCTCTAGGCCCTTCGCGAGCAACTCCCGTTCGACCTTGAGACGGCCGTTGCCGGCGTCGCCCTGGGCGAACTGCTGGATCTCGTTGGCCAGGTAGCCGAGCGCCTGGCCCTTGTCCTTCACGATCTTGCGGAAGAACAGGTCCTGACCCTGGATCGCCGTGGTGCCCTCGTACAGGGTGTCGATCTTGGCGTCGCGGACGTACTGCTCGATGGGGTAGTCCTGCAGGAAGCCCGAACCGCCGAACGTCTGCAGCGACTCGGTGCCGAGCAGGACCCACGAACGCTCCGATCCGTAGCCCTTGACCAGCGGCAGGAGCAGGTCGTTGATGGCCTCGGACAGCGCGGCGTCCTCGCCGGCGGCGCCCTTGATGATGATGTCGTCCTGCCACGTGGCCGCGTAGATCGCCAGTGAGCGCAGACCCTCGGCGAACGACTTCTGCGTCAGCAGCGAGCGGCGCACGTCGGGGTGATGCGTGATGGTGACGCGCGGAGCGGTCTTGTCCGACGCCTGCGTCAGATCGGCGCCCTGCACGCGCTCCTTGGCGAACTCCAGCGCGTTCAGGTAGCCCGTCGACAGTGTCGCGATGGCCTTGGCGCCCACCATCATGCGCGCGTTCTAGATGACGCGGAACATCTGGTTGATGCCGTCGTGGACCTCGCCCAGCAGCCAGCCGCGAGCGGGCTCGCCGCCACCGGTGGCCGGATCGCCGAACGTGACCTCACACGTCGTGGACACCTTGATGCCCATCTTCTTCTCGACGTTGGTGACATAGACGCCGTTGCGCTCACCGGTCAGTTCGCCGGTCTCGTGATCGAAGTGGTACTTGGGCAGCAGGAACAGGCTCAGCCCCTTGGTGCCGGGTCCGCCGGCGCCTTCGACGCCCTGGGGGCGGGCCAGCACCAGGTGCATGATGTTCTCGGCCATGTCGTGCTCGCCCGAGGTGATGAAGCGCTTGACGCCTTCGATGTTCCACGAACCGTCCTCGTTCGGGAACGCCTTGGTGCGGCCCGCGCCGACGTCGGAACCGGCGTCAGGCTCGGTCAGCACCATGGTCGCGCCCCACTGGCGATCGACCATGTGCTGCGCGATCAGTTTGTCGCGGGCGATGCCGTTCTCGAACACGATGCGCGCGAACGCGGGGCCGCACGCGAACATCCAGATGGGCGGGTTGGCGCCGAGAACGAACTCGGCAGAGCCCCAGACCAGCGAGGCGGGGGCCTTCTGGCCGCCCAGTTCCTCGGGCACCTGCAGGCGCCACCACTCGGCGGCCATCCAGGCGTCGTAACTGGCCTTGAAGGCCTCGTTCATCGTGACCGAGTGGGTCTCGGGGTCGTAGATCGGCGGATTGCGGTCGGCGTCGACGAACGACGCGGCCAGGTCCTCGCGGGAGATGCGCTCGATCTCACCGATGATGCTCTTGGCCGTGTCGAGGTCGATCTCGTCGAACGGCGCCTGGCCGAGGATCTCATCGCGACCGAAGAGTTCGAACAGGTTGAACTCGACGTCGCGGACGTTGCTCTTGTAGTGGCTCATGCCAACGGTCCTTCACGCATGTGGGTGTAGGGGACGTACTGGACTACTCACCAGTAACTTCTCCAGTATCCGCGCTGGTGGGCCCAGACACAAGTCACCGCGATGCGAGTCAGTTCACATCGCGGTGTCGCAGGCGTTCGGGCGCCGTTCGGGCATGAGAAAGGCCGGTCATCTCGGGGGGTGGATGACCGGCCTTGGCTCAGTGTACCCGACGATCAGTAGGTACGGGTAGGGATGCGACCGAACCCGTCGGTCGCGACGAGCTTGACCGAGCGGATGACTCCGATCACGCTGATGACGCTTGTGGCTGCGATGACGGTGAACATTGCGGGCCTCCTTCGGGCTCTCAAAGCGTTGATGCGTCAAGTGTCTCAACGTCGAACTATCAAGCACAAGCGAATAGAACTACGATGTATATGTAGTATGGCTACATGGACGTGCGGAAACTCCACCTTCTCAGGGAATTGGCGGAGCGAGGCACGATCGGCGCGGTCGCCGATGCGGTGAACGTCACACCGTCTGCGGTGTCCCAGCAGCTCAAATCGCTGGAGAAGGAGGCCGGATACCAGCTGATCGTGCCGGCCGGACGGGGCGTCGAACTCACCGTCGCCGGCCGGGCGTTGGCCCAGACCGCGACCGAGATCGCGGTGGCGATCGAGAAGGCCGAGGGCCGATGGCGCGAGTTCATGGCGCAGCCCTCCGGCGAGGTGCGTGTCGTGACGTTCCAGACAGGTGGCGAGATGCTGCTGCCGGGGTTGCTCGACCGGATGGTGGAGGTGCCTGAGGTCGAACTCGTGGTGTCCGATGTCATCGGCAATGTCGTCGACTACGCCGATCTGACCCCGGACCACGACATCGTTCTGGCCGACACCGTCGCCACGTCAGCGTCGTGGCACGACCGCGGACTGCAGGTCGTGCCGTTGATGGTCGAGCCGCTCGATGTCGCGCTCCCGGAGGACCATCGACTGGCGAAGAAGGCGAGTCTGTCGCCGAAGGACGTCGTCGGCGAGACGTGGATCGGCGTCCCGCACGACTTCCCCTACGACGGAGTGCTGCAGCGGGTCGTCGCCGCCACGGGTGAGCCGGTCAAGGTGGCACAGCGGCTCTCCGAGAACGGGATCGTCGAAGCGCTGGTCGCCGCAGGCCACGGCATCGCGATCCTTCCCAGGTTCACGACACGCGACCGTGAGAACGGTCTCGTCACTCGGCCGCTCGTCGGCATCCGCGCCCGCCGAGACATCTCAGCCCTGCTCCGCCCCGACCGCTTCGAGCGTCCCTCGGTCCGCCTGGTCGTCCAGGCCCTGCGCGACGAGGGCCGCAAGGTCGCCGATACCCACGGCGCCCGTTGAGCGGTTGGCGAGTTACCTATTTCGTGAACCTGGCGGCAAAAGCGGCGAACTGCTCGCTCTTGAGTGACTTCGCCTGGGCGAGCGCTTCGACCGCGAGGCTGTCGTCGAGGCTGGATGTGGTGGCGACCCTGACCGACTGCTTGATGTTCGCCATCAACTCGGGATCGCGTTTGGCCCATTCGAGGGCCAACTCGCGGGCGCGCTCCTTGGGGTGCTCGACCAACTCCTGAGTGAGGCCGATCTGGGCGGCCTCCTCCGCACCGATGACGTCACCGTTGAAGAGGGCGGCCGCAGTGTGGGCAGGGCCGATGCGCTGGGTCAGCATCCACGTGCAGCCGCCCCCGGGATGCAGGCCGATCTGGCTGAACGTCGGGCCGAACCTGGCGTCCGGCCCGGCGAGGATGACGTCACACGCCAGTGCGATGTTGAGACCGGCGCCGATCGCCGCACCATGCACTGCGGCGACGGTCGGGATGGACAGGTCGCGCAGGCCGAGGAATGAGCCGTAGACCTTGAGCAGGTGGTCGCGCAGTTCTTCGACGGGACGGGTCAGATCGCCGAACACGTCGGCCAGATCGGCCCCGGCGCAGAACGCCTTCCCGTTTCCCCGCACGACCACCGCGCGAGCATCGTCGTCAGCCGCGATCTGCTCGACGACCGCCTTGAACTGGTCGAGCAACGGCCAACTCAGCGCATTCCGACGGTCCGGGTCGTTGATCGTGACGATGCGGATGTCGCCGTCGGACTCCAACTCAACCAGGGTCATGGGTCGACCGTAGCGGCTGCGGCTACCATGACGATCACACGCCGGTGTAGCTCAATGGCAGAGCGCTTGCTTCCCAAGCAAGATACGCGGGTTCGATTCCCGTCACCGGCTCCAACCGGGCGAAGTCCGCGACTGTCGGTGACGGGGATCGAATCGGGCCCCTTCGGCACCAGCCCGCCGACGCGGCGAAGCCCCCGGTCCGGGCTGGTCTGACTTGGGATTCCCGTCACCGGCTCCAATCGCCCGCAGGCGAAAGCACCCGATCGTGGCTACTCAGTAGTCGGGTGTGTCACTGGAACCGACGATCACGGCGACGACACAGGCAAGGGCGACGGCGGCGACGGTCAGCCAAGCCCACCTCGAGGATCGCCATGCGACCAGGACGGCTCCGATCAGCGCGGGCACGGCCAGGATCCAGGCGAAGATCGCAGCGTCGCGGCGGTCGGTGAGCAGATCGTGTCCCTCGCCGTTGGGAAGCGCGTACGTGACATGCGCATCGGCCCACAGTTCGCTGCCGACGAGCAGGCAGACGACCGGACCGAGGAACGCAAGGACCCGCACCACGACATGGCCGACGGTCATCGGGGAGGGCTGGGCGCCGGTGTGCTGGTCGCGGGACACAGTGTCAGAGTAGTGCGCCCACCTACTTTCTGCGCGTCACCTGAGACATCTGGATCCCCTGCTTGATCGTGGTGCCCCGGACCTTCATTTCGACGGTGCCATCACCGGCCATGTCGACGAGTGGAGCGATGGCACCGGTGCGTGGGTATCTGATGGTGCCGTCGAGGTTCATCTCGCCGCCCTTGATCTGGACCGTCTGACCCTCGATCTCGACGTCGCCGGGGATGTAGGTGATCGTCTGTTCGATATCGCTGATGACCTCATCGGCGCTGATGTCGGTCACGGTGACTGTGGTGGACATCTTCATCGGCATCCCCAGGATGCTCAACTTCGCAGTGGCGCGCCACTGCGTTCCCACCCCGACAGCCTCGACCGGCACCGGAATGCTCATGGCCTGAGCGTTGTCCTCCATCGATGACTTCATCTGGTTCATGAGTTGATTCATCTGCGCGGAGGTGATCGCAGAACCCGTGGGAAGGTCGACATCGAAGTCCGGCAGGCTCGCCGAGATGATGGCGCCGCGGTCCGTCCAGCGTTGGGTACTGACCGTGCCGACGACTCCGTCGGCGATGGCCTGGCCGATCGCCTCGGACTGGGTGTCCCCGCCCATGTCGACACTCGCACGATCGATGGTCGACTCCACCACGATCTCGTCACCCTCGACCGCCGTGATGCGCAGGGTGCTGTCCTGACTGTTCGACGTCTCGGCGGTCTGGCTGTGGCCCTGCGCCTCAACCTTCATCGTCATCGAGATCTCGGTGGTCATCGCCTGCTCGAGGCCGACCTCCGTCGGTACTCGGAGGACGACGGTCTCGTCGGTACCGTGCTTCACCAGTCCGACGGAGAAGCCGGCCTTGTCGGTGACGGCATCGATCGCAGCAAGATCATCTGCGGTCGTGCCGCCACAGGCGCCCAGAGCCAAGGCGAGAGAGCCGGTCAGCGCGGCCACGACGATTCTCATGCGAGAACCCTAGTGGCCACCGGTCACTCGTGGGGCGGTTGTCGAGATCGTCGCGTCAGCCGACCGACGCGAGGGCGAACGGGAGGACGGATGTGACCCCGGCCTGGCGCAGGGTCCGCGCCGCGACCGTGAGGGTCCAACGGCTGTCGACGAGGTCATCGACGAGCAGCACCGGTCCGTCAGCGGCGGCGATCGCGGTGGCCAGGTCCGGGCCGACGACGAAGCGACCCCACACGGACGCCAGCCGGTACGCGCTGTTGCCGCCCGGCTCGGACCGGGGGACGTTGGGGTCGAGGTCGAGTGTGCCGAGCAGCGGGAGTCGGCCGAGCCGGGAGATGGCCTCGGCGGTGGATGCCACGAGCCGGGGCCGCGTGGCCGATGGCATCGCGACGACGCCGACCGGTCGCTGCTCCCACGGCCAGTCGCGCAAGGTGCGCACCACAGCACCGACCAGCGGTTCGGGTACCTCCTGGTCGGGGGCGCCGGCCGCGAACAGCTCGCGCAGGGTGCCGCCCCAGCCGAGATCGGTGAGGCGTGCGACGACGCGGCCGCGCTCGGCCCTCTCCTCAGCGGCAATGCGGCCCTTGACCGGAACGCCGCGCTGGTCGCCACCGGACGGCCACTGGCCCCGTGGCTCGACCTCGACGCCGACCCGGTCCAGCGTCTGCGTGGCCTGGCCGACCGAACCTTCGGGGACGTCGGTCGGGTACCACGTTCCTGCGCACACATCGCAGCGCCCGCACGGCGCCGCTGTGGGATCGTCCAGGTCACGTTGCAGCAGTTCCATCCGACAGGTCTGACCTGCCTCGTACCGGATCATCGACTCCTGCTCGCGCAGTCGTGCCTCGGCGATGCGTCCGTAACGTTCCGCGTCATACGTCCACGGCCGTCCCGTGCCGATCCACCCGCCCCGCACTTTCTGAACCGCACCGTCGACGTCGAGGACCTTGAGCAGGAGCTCGAGTTGGGTGCGCCGTACGTCGACGAGAGCTTCGAGCGCCGGCGTCGAGAGCGGATTCGGGCCCAGTTCGGCGATGACCCGTTCGGCACGGGCGGGATCGGGCATCGATGCCGTGGCGAAGTAGCGCCAGATGTCCGCGTCCTCCGGCCCGGGCAACAGCAGGACGTCGGCGTGCTCGGTGGCGCGGCCCGCACGCCCGACCTGCTGGTAGTACGCGACCGGCGACGACGGAGCACCGAGATGGACGACGAAGCCGAGATCGGGCTTGTCGAACCCCATGCCCAGCGCGCTGGTGGCGATCAGCGCCTTGACCCGGTTGTCCTTGAGCGCCTGTTCGAGTTGCTCGCGCTCCTCCGGGTCGGTGCGGCCGGTGTAGGCCCGTACCTCGTGACCGGCCTCGCGCAGCAGGCGCGCGGTGTCCTCGGCGGCTGAAACGGTGAGCGTATAGACGATGCCGCTGCCAGACAGATCTCCCAGGTGCGCGATGAGCCAGCCGAGTCGTTCCTTGGCCGACGGCAGTGTGAGGCAGCCGAGCCGCAACGATTCGCGCGCCAGCGAACCCCGCAGCGTCAGCACGTCGTCGGACCCGCCGAGTTGAGCCGCGATGTCGTCGACCACGCGCGCATTGGCGGTGGCCGTGGTGGCGAGTACCGGCACCTCGGGACCGAGTGACTCGATCAGTCGCGCGAGGCGCCGGTAGTCCGGCCGGAAGTCGTGACCCCAGTCCGAGATGCAATGCGCCTCGTCGACCACCAGCATGCCCATGCGCTCGATCAGGGTCGGCAGCTGGTTCTCGCGGAATGCCGGATTGTTGAGTCGCTCGGGCGACACGAGCAGGACGTCGATGTCGTCGGCCACCAACCGCGCCAGCACGGACTCCCACTCATCGACAGTCGCCGAGTTGATGGCCGCGGCGCGCACCCCGGCCCGCTCGGCGGCCGCCACCTGGTCGCGCATCAGGGCCAACAGGGGAGAGACCAGCAGGGTCGGTCCCGCGCCGCGTGCCCGGAGCAGCGCGGTGGCCACGAAGTACACCGCCGACTTGCCCCATCCGGTGCGTTGCACCACCAGCGCCCGACGATGGTCGTCGACCAACGCCGAGATCGCCTCGAGCTGTCCGTCGTGGAACTGCGCGTCGAGCCGACCCGTCAGGGATCGGAGGCGCTCGAGTGCGTCGGCGCGGGTGGACTCGGCGATGCTCGTGGTCATCGTTCGATCGTGTCAGGCGATGCTGACATCACGAAGTCCGATATCCACAGCTGGGATGTGCCGACCATCTCGAGGACCGGCCGTGTCGCATCAATGGTCACCCCGGCCTCGTCCGCCTGCAGCGGCTCGAGCGTCGCCAACTGCGAGTCCAGCAGCGAAGCGGGCATGAAGTGGTCGGAACGGGCGGCGATGCGCGCGATCAACTCGTCCCGAGGTGCTTCCGGGTGGATGAAGACGACGGCCGGCCACACCGCGCGCAGGTAGTCCCGATAGTCGCGTTTCAACGCCGAACACGCGATGACAGGAGATCCCACGCGCAGACGTCGTCCGACCGCGGCGAGCCACGGCAGGCGGTCGGCATCATCGAGAGGCTCTCCGGCCGCCATCTTGGCGACGTTGGTTCGCGGGTGCAGGTCATCGGCGTCGACGAACGTCACGCCTAGGCGGTCCGCCAGCGCCGCGCCGAGCGTGCTCTTGCCGGAGCCCGATACGCCCATGACGATCACTGCGACCATGTCAGGGAACGGTACGCCCTGACCTGAGGGGCCGGATCGGATAGGTTCGGTGCGTGCTGCTCTCCGACCGCGACATCCTTGCCGAGATCGACGCCGGCCGCATCGGCCTGGACCCGCTCGAGAAGTCCATGATCCAGCCGTCGAGCATCGACGTGCGCCTGGACAAGTTCTTTCGCGTCTTCGACAACCACAAGTACCCGCACATCGACCCGGCGGCCGATCAGAGCGATCTGACGCGGCAGGTCGAGGTCGCCAACGATGAAGCGTTCATCCTGCATCCCGGTGAGTTCGTCCTCGGGTCGACGTACGAACTCGTCACGTTGCCGGACGACGTCGCGGCGCGCCTGGAGGGCAAGAGTTCGCTGGGCCGGCTCGGCCTGATGACGCACTCGACGGCCGGCTTCATCGACCCCGGCTTCTCCGGTCACGTGACGCTGGAGCTGGCCAATGTTGCGACCCTGCCGATCAAGCTCTACCCGGGCATGAAGATCGGTCAGCTCTGCTACTTCCGCCTGACATCACCGGCCGACAATCCGTACGGTTCGGAGAAGTACGGCTCCCGCTACCAGGGCCAGCGCGGTCCCACCGCCTCGCGCTCACACCTCAGTTTCCACCGGACGGAGATCTAGTCAAGAAGGCTGCGATCGCGTCGGCGGCTTCGGTCAGGTTCTGGCGTTCGGTGCGACCGCTGGCCTTGCGGGGCTTGAGGGAGTGGTCGCCGTCGGGTGCCCACTGGATCGCGATGCCGCCCGGAAGTCCGTACCCCGGAACGTCCTCGGCCGTGCCGAACGGATCGCGCTCGCCCTGGCAGATCAGCATCGGGGTGCGCAGCGTCATCAGGTGCTCGGTGCGGAGGTTCTCCGGCCGGCCCGGCGGGTGGAACGGATAGCCCAACGCGACGACTGCGTGGGCGTCCACGGAATCGGCCACCATGCTGGCGACCCGCCCACCGAACGATTTGCCGCCGACGGCGACGGGCCCGGGGACCTGTTCGACGACCGTTCGGAACTCGTCGAGCACCGCCTCGGCCCGCGGCTGGCCGCCGCGCTTCCCCGTCCGGCGCGCCGCCATGTACGCGAACTCGAACCTCGCGACCCGCACGCCTCGGTCCCCGAGCAGACCTGCGGTCGTGTTCATCCAGGTCGAGTCCATGGGCGCACCCGCGCCGTGCGCGAGCAGCAGCGTGACGCCGGCGTCGTCGGGGCCGTCGAACAGCAGATCCATCCGCCCAGTGTGTACCCACCGGCAGATACCGTGGCGACGTGCTGCCTCTCGACGTCACCAGTGAAGTCACCGAAGCCTTGGCCGCGGGCCGCCCCGTGGTCGCCTTGGAATCGACGATCATCTCGCACGGATTGCCGCGTCCCGACAATCTCGCGGCCGCCCAGCGGTTCGAGCAGATCCTGCGTGATGCCGGCGTCGTCCCGGCGACGATCGCGGTGCTCGATGGGCGGCTCAAGGCCGGACTGAGCGCCGAGGATCTGGAACGGATCGCCAACGAGGACATCGCCAAACTCAGCGTCCGTGACCTGCCGATCGCCCTGGGCCGCGGAGAGTCGGGCGCCACGACCGTCGCCGCGACGAGCTTCGTGGCGAATCTCGCGGGCGTGCGGGTCTTCGCGACCGGTGGCCTCGGCGGCGTTCATCGCGGTGCCGGCGAGACGTTCGACGAGTCGGCGGACCTCAGCGTGCTGTCGCAGGTACCGATCACCGTGGTGTCGGCGGGGGTGAAATCGATCCTGGACATCGGCGCGACGCTGGAGCGCCTCGAAACCTTGAGCGTGCCGGTCGTCGGCTACCGCACGAGCCGGTTCCCCAGGTTCTGGCTCACCGAGTCCGAGCACGAGTTGGACTGGTCGGTCGACGGTCCCGAACAGGTCGCAACGATCATGTCCGCACGCGATCAACTCGGCCAGGCGGCCGGCATCGTCGTGGCCAATCCTCTGCCTCGCGACGAACAACTCGATCCGGCGGTCCACGACGCCGCCCTCGACCAGGCGTTGCGGATGGCCGACGACCGGGGACTGTCGGGCAAGCAGGTCACGCCGTTCCTGCTGCAGACCATCGTCGACATCACGGGCGGCGACTCGCTCGCGGTGAACCTGAAGATCGCTGAGAACAACATCCGCGTCGCCGCCGACATCGCGCAGGCCTGGGCGACCCACTGACATGGGCGTGATCCTGGTCGTCGGTGATGTCGTCGACGACATCGGCGTCCGGCCCCTGGGCCGGGTCAATGCTGCCAGCGACACCGTCTCCGAGATCCGCATGACGGCGGGCGGTTCGGCCGCCAACGTCGCCGCATGGCTGGGACATCTGGGTGCACCGGTCCGCTTCGTCGGCCGAGTGGGAGCCGACGCGGTCCAGCGGCACACCGACGGGCTGGCGGGTGTGGATGCTCGACTCAGCGGCGATCCGGACCTGCCCACCGCCACGATCGTGCTGACGCTGGACGATGCCGCCGACCGCACGATGTATGTCGACCGGGCCGCCAACTCGACCCTCACGCCGGAACACCTCGACGACGACGTGTGGGACGACGTCGACTGGCTGCACCTGACCGGTTACACGTTCTTCGATCCCGCGACCCGGCCGGTGGCTGAAACCCTCATCGCTCAGGCTCACGACCAGGGCGCGGGCGTCAGCATCGACCCCAGCACGTGGGCGTTCCTCGAGGAGGTGGGCGCGGACGTCGCACGCGGCTGGTTCGCCGACGCCGACCTGTACTTCCCCAACGAGGACGAGCAGAAACTGCTCGACCTCGATCCCGTCCGCACCGTGCTCACGCTGGGAGCGGCCGGAGCACGGTTCGGCGACCACCGGATCGCCGCTGACCCCACCGACGTGATCGACACGACCGGGGCGGGCGACGCGTTCTGTGCCGGCTTCCTCTCCGTGTGGGTCGACCGGCATGACTCGACCGCCGCGCTCGAGGCCGCCACCCGAGCGGCCGCCGCATGCGTGACCCACCGTGGCGCGCGACCGGCTAGATCGTGAGCGAACCACTTCGCACGACGTTGCGGAGCGTGCGGCCATCGGCCAGTCGATTCAGATTATCGGCTATGAACGCGTAGCGACGGCGTGGCAGCTGACGTGTCCAAGCGCTGATGTGCGGGGTGCAGCGGGCGTTCGGCAGGGACAGCAACGGTTGATGCGATGGCTCCACGTGGTCATCGACGCCCTGCGGATAGCGGTACCAGACATCCAGGAAAGCCCCACCGATCCGGCCCTCGGACAGGACGGCGAACAGCGCGTCCTCGTCGACGATCTCGGCACGCGAGACGTTGATCAGCACGGAGCGGGGTCGCAGTGAGGACAAGGTACGGCCATCGAGCAGGCCACGGGTCTCGTCGGTCAGCGGGCACGCCAGCACCACGTAGTCGCCGGCTCGCAGTGCGGTGGTCAACTGATCACTGTCCACGAGCGTGACATGGTCGGGGGTCGTGGCCCGGTCGGCGTAGTCGTCGACCGCCAGGATCCGGATGCCGAAGGCTGCGGCCCGGGCGGCGATCGCGCGGCCGACACGGCCGAGCCCGATGAGTGTCATAGTCCGGCCGTGCAATTCGCCGTGCGGTCGGCGGTCCCGGTACAACGCCGACCAGGTCGCGTCGGTGAAGGCGGCGCGATCGCGCGGGGCATCGATCTCCCACTCCAGCAGTGAACTCATCACGAACTCGGCGATGGGGATCTCGTGCTCGTACACATTGCAGACGGCCACCGTCTCGGGCAACTGGGCGAGAGCGATGCCGTCGAGGCCCGCGCCTGGGACGTGCAACAGGCCGAAGGGTGGCCATCGATCCTCGGGCCGGGTCAGGCGCAGGGAGATCACGACGTCGGCGCCATCGAGGTCCGCGTCATAGGCAGGGTCGGAGGCCGCCTGGGCCGGCAGAGTGGTGATGTCATGGGGAGCCGACAGATGTTCGACCAGTTCACCCTGGTGCTGACCGGCCTCCCCGATCATGACGATCCGCATCGGGACTCCTCCTCTCAGGCGGTCGACGGTGCGTGGCCGGCGTAAGCGGCCCTGAGGATCTGTCCGACCGCGCGTGCGTCCTGTTGATCGAGATCCTCGTTCGTATCGGCATCGTGCCCCGACGCGATCGCCTCGGCTCTTTCGAGGTCGCCCCCCGTGAGCCCCAACTCGGAGAGGCGCGTGGGAAGCCCCACATCGCGCAGGAGTTCGAAGAGGACACCCCCGAGAT
>Ga0182747_1002323_pt1 | contig 13400 bp, 8 predicted proteins | sample eDN3rd30CBELigBY_FD_128526 | JGI IMG/M metagenome (GOLD analysis project Ga0182747, IMG submission 128526) | Enriched backyard soil microbial communities from Emeryville, California, USA - eDNA 3rd pass 30_C BE-Lig BY (version 2) (version 2) | ecosystem: Environmental > Terrestrial > Soil >...
AATGCTGCAACACCATTGTATTCATATTGTTTCACCCAGGTTGCAAGGTTACCATGCATAACACCTATATCTTTAGCAATATCTCTTAAACTTTCATTTCCATTTAAGTATCTAATAACAGCTCTTAATTTTTCTTCTGCACTAAATTTAGCCATAGAAAAACTGCACCTCCAATTGTTAGTTGTGTCTAACATTTGGGGTGCAGTTCAAATGAGTGTCCCTTTTAATTACCATCATTCATTTTCATCTATTGTAAATAAAATAGTTAATTCTCCAACCTCATCAATTGTTACTAGCATCTTATATGCTGATTCAAATCCGTATAGTTTTGTTTGACCAACCATTACAGTTGGAGGGGTAATGTCGATTGTGACATTTTGTGAGCCGACATGCGTACAAATATTACCAGCAAGCATATTCCCGAACTCACCAGTGAAGGATTCAAGCATTTCTCCTTCAATCGGCATTCCAAACATCTTTGCAGCTAAATTACTGAAAGTTGGTTGTACACTATCAATAATAATTCTTCCTCGAATATCGCCGGTAAAGCCGATCAATACACCAATTTCCTGTTGAATATAGGGTTCATTCATGAAGGAACCTTGTTGAATGTCGACATTCAGGGGAACGACAGACTGGATGGCCAGAGTGGTGCCATCTAAAATGACTTGCACGTGATTAGAAATTTCCATTTTTGTTGCACCTTTCACTTATTTATATTAATCGAGGTTTCGTTTATGTATAATTTTGTTAATTGTAAATTCTGTTTTGCTTTTGCATTTTAAAAATAACAGTACGATTTTATTATAACTTGAAAATAAGAAATAGTATGTGTTTTTTTAGAAAAAATGTCGCAAAATGTTGAATTCTAATCCGTGCATACATCTACTTAATTAGGAATCGCAATCTGATCACTTTTTTTGTTACGAGATGTGTCTTTCTAAGTGGGTATTTAATAGGAACAAAGGCAATCTAATTGATGAAAGGACAACTGAAAGGAGAAACTGGTGCGAGTATGTGGGTTGTCCGTCTCTCATTAGGGTGATGAAAACCAAAGGAAAGCAAAATCAGCGTGGCATCTTCAGGATTTGTTCATCTATCTGGACAAGTTGTGTTTTTCTATTAGTTCGTGATAGTATATAATAATTGTGACAAAATTAAGACAAAGGGGCATTAAATAAATGAGTTCTTTTGAAGACAAACTGCAGCAATTATTTGCTCAAACTGCAGTACAATACATAGTTTATAAACAAAATGATGATACCGCTCGTATGGCGAAGTTAAACTTATTTGCACGTAAATTACTAAAAAAAGAATATACAATCGCATTCGCAGGACATTTTTCTGCAGGTAAATCTAGTATGATCAATGCTTTATCGGGTGAAGATATTTTAGCTGCAAGCCCAATTCCAACTTCTGCGAATATTGTAAAAGTGCATAAATCTGAAGAGGATTATGCAATCATATACATGCATCAGGAAAAACCAATTAAATTTGAAGCAGGATATGATTTTAAAACAGTTAAAGAATTAAGTAAAAATGGGGAACTTGTCTCTCAAATAGAAATTGGACATCGTGAATCCATATTACCATTTGGAGTTACAGTTATGGATACACCGGGGGTAGATTCAACCGATGATGCCCATGCAATGTCAACAGAATCTGCACTTCATATAGCCGATATCGTATTTTATACAATGGACTATAATCATGTGCAATCTGAACTAAACTTTCAATTTACAAAACAACTTTTAAAATATAATCCAAATCTTTATTTGATTGTCAACCAGATTGATAAACATAAAGATAACGAATTATCATTTGAAGAGTACAAACAATCTGTATATCAATCATTTTCAGCTTGGGGAGTGGAGCCGAAAGGAATCTTCTTTACTACTTTAAAACAATTAGATCACCCTAATAATGACTTCCAAACAGTAAAACAAATCGTGAATGATTCAATGAACGATTGGCAAGAGCAATTACTACTTACTGCGGAAAATACGTTGAAGAAGATGCATGATGAGCATATTGACTATTTAATCGAAGAAAAATCTCAGTTGTTTGACGAATATGCAGAAATCTTGCCACAAGATGACTTTGATAATCGACAAGATATATTAGAACAATATGAAAAATTGAAGCTTCAAACAGAGTTATTTTCATTTGAAAATTGGAGTGACACGTTTAAAGATAATAGAAAAGAACTTTTAGATAATGCTGCAATCATTCCTGCTGATTTTAGAGAAAAGTTACGTTTGTATTTAGAAAGTCAACAACCAGGATTTAAAGTTGGTGGTCTATTTTCAGCAAAGAAAAAAACTGAAGAAGAAATCAATCGCCGTAAAACAGATTTGTATGAACAATATAAATCTATCGTAAGTTCTCAAATTATTGGTCACTTAAAAGCATTAATGAAACAATCTTTAAAAGATGTTGGTGCACTAACTGAGCAATACGTAACAGAAATCGATGCGATTGAATTTGCTCTACCGTTTTCAATAATAGAAGACCAAATTCATCAAGGTGCATTACTCACTGGAGATGCATTATTAAACTTTGCAAATCGTGTTTCAGAAGCAACGAAACGCTACTTTATTCAAGAAACTGACATGTGGAAAGATCTGCAGGAAGATATGTTAAATGAAGTTGCTCAAGCATCAATTGCACCTGTATCAGGTAAATTAAACGCTTTAACAGAAAAAGTTACGGCTATAAACCACATTTTAGAAATGGATGACCGAAAGCAATTTGCTGAGAAACAAATGATTCTTGTTAATAAAGAAACACGTGAGAATGCAAATAAACAAAGCTATCAATGGAAAAAGGAGTTCGAGAAGGACTTACAAGAAATTCGACTGTTTGATCCATCCATGTTGAATTCTGCTAAAAAAGAAGAATTAACTGTTGAGAGCAATGCGAAGGAGATCGCTGTAGAAAAGGTAAATGGTGAAGAAGTAATACATGCTGCCATTCGAACAGCTAATGCCGTAGGTAAAATTAATGGATTTGAAGAAGTATCGACCTACTTAATGAAAAAGGTTTCAAGATTACAAGACCAAGATTTCACCATTGCATTATTTGGTGCATTTAGTGCAGGAAAATCAAGTTTCTCCAATGCTTTACTTGGTGCAAAAGTGTTGCCAGTTTCACCAAACCCAACTACCGCTGCAATTAATAAAATTCGACCAGCTACAAAAGAACATCCACATGAAACAGCGGATGTACAATTAAAGACAAAAGAACAGCTATTGGACGATATTCAAAATGCTTATGAATCGATAGGTCTTAGCATTACATCCTTAGATGAAGCGTTTAACCGTTCTGAAGAAGGTTTACAAGTTAAATTAACGGATGAACGATTAAATGTACATAAATCGTTTATTAGAGCGTATGCAAAAGGTTATCCAGCTTATAAAGACAAATTAGGACAAATGATTAGGGTTAATCGTACTGAATTCGAACTTTTTGTAGCTGAAGAAAGTCGTTCATGTTTTGTCGATAATATTGATTTTTATTATGATTGTCCATTAACTCGTATGGGAGTAACGCTTGTAGACACACCAGGGGCAGATTCTATCAATGCGAGACATACAGGTGTTGCCTTTGATTATATTCGTAATGCAGATGCAATTTTATTCATTACGTACTACAATCATGCGTTTGCCAAAGCCGATCGAGAATTTTTAATTCAATTAGGTCGTGTAAAAGATGCGTTTGAATTAGACAAAATGTTCTTTATTGTAAACGCGATTGACTTAGCATCGACTAAAGATGAAGAAGAAGATGTGAAAAACTATGTACGAAACGAACTTCAACGATTTGGTATACGTTTCCCTAAAATATATGGTGTTTCAAGCCTTAACGCCCTACGTGAAAAGGTAGAACATAGTGATTTACAATCAGGAATGAAACCTTTTGAAGAATCATTCCACCAATTCTTAAAGGAAGATTTAACAGCCATTGCTATTCAAGCTTTAAATGAAGAAGTTGAAAAAACACACCAAAGATTGCATGGACTAATTACTCAGACAGAAGAGAATTTACTTCGAAAAGATGAGCGCCTTGCTGAACTAAAACAACTCGAAGAAAAAATCCGAAAAATGTATGTGATGATCTCAACAACAGGCTTAGAAAGTGATGTTAAACAAGAAATTGACGAGCTATTATACTATGTATTGCAAAGGGTTTATTATCGTTATCCTGATTTCTTTAGAGAAAGCTATAATCCGTCAACGTTTGCTTCAAAGCAAGCGCAAGTTGCATTAAAGCAAGCACTAACTGAAATGTTAGATGCATTGAAATTTGACTTTGCCCAAGAATTACGTGTTACAAACTTCCGTTTAGCTCAATTTATTCAAAAGAAAGTTCAAGAGCGTTACAAAGAGGAAGTACGAAATCTTAAAGAATTAAATCCAAGTTTCTCATTTATTGCCTACGAATCTGACGAACCAAACCTATTAGAATTCGCGGGACCATTTGCACAATATGAAAAATACGAAAATGTTAAATCATATTTCAAAAATGCGAAGGCGTTCTTTGAAAAAAATGAAAAAGAACAGTTAAAAGCAGCATTAGAAGAATTAACAAAACCTGATGCAGAAAAGTATTTAAATGATGAAAAGCTTCAATTACTGAATTGGGCGACTAAGTTTATTCACGAAGAAGCAGAACGTTTACGTAAACATATTTCTCATGAAGCATTTGCACAAATTGAAACAGAGCGTTTATTACTTCAAGAAGAAAGTCGTCTATCTGTTTGGAAAGAAATCTATTCTGATTTACAAAAAGCGGGGGTATAAACAATGGGGAAGTTTATCGTTGAAGCAAGCCAAGTAAACAGAAATGGACGGTTTATCGATACACGTTTTAATTTGCAAGATAAACCTTGGGGACAACAAGCATTTAATGAATCGCATATTAAAGGTGCTATTTATTGGGGATTAGAAAGTGATTTGTCTAATATGTCTGGAACAGAGGGGCGCCATCCGATGCCAACAAAAGAGCAGCTTGAAAACCTATTCGAAGCTGCCGGACTTTCACTAGAAGATACAATCTATATTTATGACCAAGGTGCAGCACCATTTGCTGCGCGGGCTTGGTGGATGTTGAAATATGCAAATTTTCCAAAGGTATATATTGTAAATGGCGGACTACAAGCATTGATAGATACTGGATTCGAAGTGACAAGTGAAGTAAGTAATTATAATAGAACATCACTGAACCTAACATGGAACGATTCGATCTATGCAAATCGACAAGATGTTAAAAAAATTGTTGATGGAAGGGAACAAGCAACCTTACTTGATGCCCGTGCAGCGGTTCGATATAGAGGCGAGAATGAAACAATAGACGTGAAAGCAGGTCACATTCCTACAGCTAAAAATTTCGATTGGGAGCAATTAAAAGAACACAATAAATTAGTCGCAAATAAGCTTTTACTTGAACAATTTAATTCGGATGAAAAGCTTGTAGTATATTGTGGTTCTGGTGTTACGGCTTCACCTCTTTATGCAGTTTTAGCAGATTCAGGTTATGAAAATATTCAACTTTACGTGGGTAGCTACAGTGATTGGATTACCGAATATGATGTTGAAACAGGCGAAAGTAAATAAGTTTTCTATTAAAGACGTGCTAATCTTGAGAAGTTTTCTTTCAAGATTAGCACGTCATTTTTTTATTCTGTATTCAATAAATGAAAAAGTCCCTTAATTTTTCCTGAAATGGAGTAACTTTTTTGAATTTTGAACGACAAATCAATAGAACAGCTTGAAAGGAGAGAGAAGAAATGAAGTATAAATTACTATCAACGTTTGTAACAGCATCAGTATTAGCAGGTTCTATTATTGTACCTTCAGCATCAGCTCAATACATTGAAGGTCAAGCCAATGATGAAACAGAGGGGTTAGAATATAAAACTCTTATTGTTGAAGAGGGAGATTTCCAAACAATATCAGTAGAAGATTCAATAGTTAATCAAAAGTTTTTGCAAATAGATGGGGTAATAAGCAAAATAACAAAGGAAACAAGTGGATACTTTTTTGTTACCGTTGAAGGGGAAAATCCATTTGGTTTCTATTATGATGAAAATAGTATGATATTAAATAACCTTGGGGAAGAAATTACATTAAAAGAAGGCATGATGTTTACTGCATTTGTCGATTCAAATAAACCAATGACTATGATTTATCCACCGAGATACTCACCAGATGTCATTATTGCACAAACAGAAGAAGTTGGTACTGCTCAACTAGACCAATTTGATGAAAATTACTTAAACGAGAAAGGTGATTTAGTCTTAAATATAAATGAGAAGACGACTATTACCAATCTATCAGGAGAAAAATTAACTGCAACTGATATGATTAATAAACAAGTCATTATTTTTTATGAATATGTACTTGAAAGCTATCCAATGCAAACCGGTCCTTCAAAAGTGATTGTACTTGAAAAATCTGATGAAGAATTAGCAAAAGCGATTGCGGATTTCGATCACTATGAAGTAAACGGTGTTACGATGATACCATTGCGTTTAATAGCTGAACAATTAGGGTATAAAATCGAACATAACGGTAATAATATTATGTTAACTAAAGGGCCAGTAAGTTTTCACGTTACAATTGGGGAAAAAATGTACGGATATAACAAATCTTTAAGAAGCTTTAAGGAAGCACCTGCACTATTAGAATATGGAAAAACATACGTACCAATAGAATTATTAAATCAATTAGTCGGGAAATTTGAATAAAAGGTTCAAAACTATGAAGTATGGCACTTCATAGTTTTTTATTTGGCAATTTTGGGTTCAGTTCTTGAATAATAAGGTATAACATATCTAAAATAATATCTTGAATTTGCAATTATCAACAAATTAATATGAGTAAGATAAAGATTCGGTATTCATAATAAATAGAGCAATAATAATAAAAACTTAATCTGCACTTAAATTTTTGATTTTTATTCCAATAACTATTTCGCTGCAGTAATAATCTTATTAGTGAGAGGAGGATCATGTATGGACTTTTTACGAAAATCTTTAGAGATGCATGAAAAACATAAGGGGAAAATGGCTATAACATCTAAAGTCCCTATTGATAATAACGATGATTTAAGCCTAGCATATTCACCAGGTGTTGCTGCACCTTGTATAGAAATAGAGAAAGATCGATCAAAGGTATATAACTATACGATAAAAGGAAATACAGTTGCTATTGTTACAGATGGTACAGCTGTGTTAGGGCTAGGTGACATAGGACCTGAAGCAGCTTTACCTGTTATGGAGGGGAAAGCACTTTTATTAAAAAAGTTCTGTAATGTTGATGCTTTTCCAATTTGTTTAGCTACAAAAGATGTCGATGAAATCGTTAAAACCGTTAAATTGATTGCACCTACATTTGGAGCGGTAAACCTAGAAGATATTTCTGCGCCTCGCTGTTTTGAAATTGAAGAACGCCTACGGGAAGAATGTGATATTCCAGTGTTTCACGATGATCAGCATGGAACTGCAATTGTTGTCGGAGCAGGGTTGTCGAATGCTTTAAAAATAGTAAAAAAACAAAAAGAAACGATTCGAATTGTGATAAATGGTGCTGGCGCAGCAGGAATAGCCATTCTAAAGTTACTTCTTCAAATTGGCTATAATAATGTTATCATGTGTGATTCCTCAGGAATTATCTACGAGGGAAGACCTTTTGGAATGAATCCGATAAAAGAACAAATAGCTAAGCTGACAAATAAAGAAAACATACAAGGGAAATTAGATGATGCACTAAACGGTGCGGATGTGTTCATCGGAGTTTCAGTTGCAAACCTTTTAAACGAATCTCATATTAAGTCCATGAATCCAAATCCTATTGTTTTCGCATTAGCAAATCCCAATCCTGAAATTACTTTTGAAAATGCAAAGGAGTGGGGTGTAAGAATAATAGGGACTGGTAGATCCGATTATCCAAACCAAATAAACAATATTCTTGCTTTCCCTGGGATATTTAGAGGGGCTTTGGATGTACGAGCTAATGATATTAATGATGAAATGAAATTAGCTGCTGTTGAGGCAATTACCTCATTAGTTACAGAAGATGAATTAAGTGAAGATTATATAATTCCAAAGGCATTAGATATAAGGGTTGCTGAAGTGGTTGCGAAAGCAGTCGGAAAAGCTGCTATAAAATCTGGTGTCTCAAAAGTAGAAAAGTAAAGTGGTTAAAGGAAGGGATTATAAAAATAAAAGGTGATGTGAAAGAAAGTACTTTCACATCACCATTATTATTAATTGTCAATTTCAGCTGTTAACTCTTCTAATTGGTCAATTAATGAGCCAATAAAGGCAATTGTATCTTTTAATGGTTTTTCTGTTGTAATGTCAACACCAGCCATTTTTGCAAGTTCTACTGGATTTTTTGTGCCACCAGATTTTAATACTTCAATCCAGTCTTCCACTGCTTTACTACCATCCGTTTGAATACGTTGGTAAACTTGAGTAGCGATTGTAAGACCTGCTGAATACGTATATGGATATAAGCCCATATAATAGTGAGGTTGACGCATCCATGTTAATTCAGCGCCTTCCGTAATTTCTACTTCGCCACCCCAGAATTCTTCTAACACACCTTTTTTCAATCCATTAAGAATAGAAGCATTTACACTTCCACCTTGGTCAATGATTTCATATACTTTTCTTTGGTATGCCGCTTCTAATAAGTGAGTAACGAAGTTATGATAATATGTTCTAGCAATAATTGTAGAAATTACCCAACGTTTAAAGCGTGCATCTTTAGAATTTTTTAATAAATGATTAGCCATTAACATTTCGTTCATTGTAGAAGGTGCTTCAATGAAATATAATGATGGTCTTGAATTAAAGATATTTTGGTTTTGGTGTGCTAAATAAAAATGTCCTGCATGACCTAATTCATGAGCTAAAACGAAAACTTCGTTCATACGACTAGTCCATGAAATTAAAATATATGGGTGAGTACCATATGGGCTTGAACAGAATGCCCCTGTAGATTTTCCTTTGTTTTGTGCAAAGTCAATCCAACGCTCATCAAATGAACGGTCTAACATGTTTACATAATCTTCGCCCATAATGGATAATCCATCTTTCATATATTGGCGTGATTCTTCTACAGAAATTGTAGGCTCATATGATGGATCTAAAGGAATTTTTAAATCAGCAAACGTCATTTTATCTAAGCCATGAACTTTTTGTACAAGTTTCGCATAACGACGCATATGTGGTGCTAATTCCTTTGTAATGATGTCAATTTGGCGATTATATAAATCTCGATCTACTTCTTGATTGAAAAGTAGTGATTCAAAGATAGAATCATAGCCTCTTAAATCTGAATTTGTCTTTTCAATTTGTAAATGCATGTCATATGTTTTTGCTGTAGTATGTTGATATTCTCTTAGCTTCTCTGAAAATGCTTTGAAAGCTGCTCTACGTTTTTCAGTATCGTGCTCTAATTCCCAGTCACCTTCAAATAAATTATAGCTTAAAGGATATTTCTCACCATTTACTTCAAAGTCATCAAATTTCATATCAACAAGCTTTGTCGTATTGTATAATTCGTAAGGCCCATCAAAAGTAGTACCGAAAGCAGCAAGAGCTTTTTCAGCTTCAGGGTGTAATTGATAAGGCTTTTTACGAATTAGTTCCTGGATCATATTAGAAAACTCAGGAGCTTTTTGACTTGCATCTTGAAGTAATGACTCATCAAGCTCAAGTAATTCACTTGTTACAAATGATGTTTGAGCACTAATGGATGCCATTAATTGACCAACTTTTGCTGAACGAAGTTGTGATTTGTCATTCGTTTGATCTTGGCTTAAAGAAAGGCTAGCGTATGTTCCAATTGGAATAATTTTTTCATATAGTTTTTGATAAGCATCTAATACGCTGACAATAGAATCAACATCCGTAATTTTTCCTTTAAATTCTTCAACAAGATTTGAAGTATCTGCTTTAACATTTTCTAAAGCTTTTTCAAATTCTTCATCTGATTGGAATAAGTGAGTCAAATCCCATGTTTCTTCTAATTTTACTTCGCTTCTATTAATCATACAAATCCCCCTAATAATGAACTAGAGTTTTATTTTATCAAATAAATGGATATATAACCAAGTGATATGTAAAAAAATTCGGAAAACTTATAAAACTATGAAATACGGGAGATGATGAGGACTTATCTAGAGCATCGATAGATTGAATACGGTGATATATTTATGTTACTAATGCAAATGACTTATTGGAATAAAAAAGGGGAGTCTAGAAAGTTCAATTTCTAGACTCCACATTTCGTAGACTTATTAATAAACGCCTTCTTTTAATAAACCATCTGCAACTTTTACAAAACCTGCAATGTTTGAACCAACTACTAAATTACCTGCAAAACCAAATTCTTCAGATGCATTTTTACATTGGGCATAAATTGATTTCATAATTTGGTGTAATTTTTCATCTACTTCATTAAATGACCAATATACACGACTTGAATTTTGTGCCATTTCAAGTGCTGAAGTAGCAACACCACCTGCGTTTGCAGCTTTTGCAGGACCAAATAGAATACCATTGTTAAGGAATTCATTAATTGCCTCTAAATTGGATGGCATATTTGCACCTTCTGCAACAACTTTTACTCCATTTGCAATTAGTGTACGTGCAGCATCACCATCAATTTCATTTTGAGTGGCACAAGGTAATGCAATATCACATGGTAATGTCCAAATGCCTTTACATCCTTCAGTATAGATTGCATTAGGACGATAATTTACATAATTACTAATACGTTCACCATTTTCTTCTTTTAGTAATTTAACTACTTTTAAATCGATACCTTCTGGGTCATAGATATAGCCATTTGAATCGGAACAAGCAACTACTTTTGCACCAAAGTGTTGTGCTTTTTCCATCGCATAAATTGCTACATTTCCTGATCCAGATACAACTACTGTTTTGTTAAGGAAAGATTGTTTTGAATCTTGAAGCATTTCTTCTACAAAATAAACTAATCCATATCCCGTTGCTTCTTTACGAGCAAGAGAACCTCCGTACCCTGGTTGTTTACCAGTTAGAACACCTGCTTCATGAGCACCTCGAATACGTTTATACTGGCCGTATAAATAGCCGATTTCACGTCCACCAACACCGATATCTCCTGCTGGAACATCGACATCTGGACCAATATAACGGTATAATTCAGTCATAAATGCCTGACAGAAACGCATAATTTCTGCATTAGATTTTCCTTTTGGATCAAAGTCAGATCCACCTTTAGCGCCACCAATTGGTAAGCCAGTTAAAGAGTTTTTGAAGATTTGCTCAAATGCAAGGAATTTCATAATTGATTCATTAACTGTTGGGTGGAAACGTAACCCACCTTTGTAAGGTCCTACAACATTATTAAATTGAACACGGAAACCTTTATTTACTTGTACGTTGTTTTGATCATCTTGCCATGCTACACGGAAAGAAATAATACGGTCAGGTTCAACAATACGTGATAAGATATTATGTTTTATATATTCAGGTCTTTGTTCAAATACCGGAACTAAAGAGATAAATATTTCTTCCACAGCTTGTAAGAATTCAGGTTGGTATGAATACTTGCTTTTTAGTTGTTCAAATACGGAGTCAATATACATTTGTGCATTAGATTTTGTGTTTACAGTAGTTGTCGTCATCATGTTACCTCCAAATAATTGATGTTTGTATCGTAGTTTAATTTTTCAAACTATTCAATCTTGTTTTTAGATGAGTCTAATATCGAGATTAGATACACTTGAAAAAATGTTATATTAAAATAATTAATATGGATGATATTTCCCCAATAAATGAAAAGTAGGTGTGTACGATTTTACAGTTACTTATAGATGCTGATGCATGTCCAGTGATTGATTTAGCGCTATCTATTTCATCTAATTATGAGATGAAAACTATTTTATTTTGCGATACATCCCATCGGATTGAAAGGGATGGTGCAATAACAATAACGGTACCTAAAGGGCCGGATTCTGTTGATTTTAAGCTAGTGAATGCGGTTACAAAGTTTGACGTTGTAATTACTCAAGATTATGGATTAGCAGCGATGTGTTTAGCGAAAGGAGCGTATGTGATTGATCAAAATGGAAGGGAAATGACATCTGAAAATATCGACCAACTTCTTGCATATCGTTACGAAAGTGCAAAATTTAGACGTGCAGGTGGAAGAACAAAAGGACCGAAAAAACGAACTGAAAATAATAATTTGTCCTTCCAAAAACAATTTAGGCAAATTTGTGAACGTGCGATTTTGAAGAAAAAGGAGGTAAAGTAATGAAGGAGAGTAACCTTGAGGCGTTAAGTCTCCAATTTCCCTTAATTCATAGATTAAAACAACAGGAGCCTGTTTTCTGGATAAATGAACATTATTCAATGCCAAGTATTGAAGCGGAACTACTGGAATTTACTGATGTAGTAGACGCACAAAAACGGTTAGAACGATTTGCACCTTACATTAAATTGGCATTTCCAGAAACAAGTGTTGTTGATGGAATAATCGAATCAGAAATTCAAGAAATACCTAACATGAAAATGTCATTGGAAAGGGGTGAAGAAATAACCATTCCTGGAAAGTTACTTTTGAAATGTGATCATGCTTTACCAATATCTGGATCAATCAAAGCGAGGGGTGGAATATACGAGGTATTAAAGCTAGCAGAAACACTTGCAATTGAAGAGGGTTTATTAAATGGTTCGGATAACTACGCAAAACTTTACGATGAACCTTTTAGAAAGTTCTTTAGCAAGTATAAAATTGCGGTTGGGTCAACTGGTAATTTAGGGTTAAGTATTGGAATCATGGGTGCGAAACTTGGATTTGATGTAACTGTTCATATGTCACATGATGCAAAACTGTGGAAAAAGAACTTGCTAAGAGAAAAAGGTGTAAAGGTGATAGAATATGAGGCTGATTACAGTGAAGCTGTTGCTAGGGGAAGGATGGATGCTAAAAGTGATCCAAAATGTCATTTTGTAGATGATGAAAACTCGAAAGACCTTTTTGTTGGATATGCTGTTAGTGCATTAAGAGTAAAGAAACAATTAGAACAGCTAAAAATTAATGTTGATCATGAACATCCATTATTCGTCTATTTACCATGTGGAGTAGGTGGTGGCCCAGGGGGTGTCGCTTACGGCTTAAAACAAATGTATGGGGACAATGTGCATGTTTTCTTTGCAGAGCCAATTCAATCACCGTGTATGTTACTAGGTATGATGACAGGGTTACAAGATGGTATTTCTGTTTTTGATATCGGCCTAACAAATAAAACAGAGGCAGATGGATTGGCAGTAGGTAGAGCTTCTTCATTTGTTGGAAAAGTGATGAAGCCTCTATTAAGTGGTTGCTATACTGTCA
>Ga0182747_1002332_pt1 | contig 13372 bp, 9 predicted proteins | sample eDN3rd30CBELigBY_FD_128526 | JGI IMG/M metagenome (GOLD analysis project Ga0182747, IMG submission 128526) | Enriched backyard soil microbial communities from Emeryville, California, USA - eDNA 3rd pass 30_C BE-Lig BY (version 2) (version 2) | ecosystem: Environmental > Terrestrial > Soil >...
GATAAGGTGATCTGGAATACAGAGGTAGTAGAAGAAAAAGATTCTTTGACCCTTGTATTCACTTATTTAAGTAAGGATGGAGAAGAAGGGTATCCTGGAAATTTAAAGATGAAAATATCCTATACCTTAAATAACGATAATGAGCTTCAAATATCCTATGAAGGTGTGTCTGATCAAAAAACGGTGGTTAATGTTACCAATCATTCTTATTTTAATTTAAGCGGCAATTTAAAAAGAGACGTTCTTAATCATAAGTTGACCCTAAAAAGTAATCGATTCCTTGAGTTGGATGAAGAATTGATACCGACAGGGGAGATTCTACCTGTAGAGAATACATCATTTGACTTTCGGTCCGTCCGGAAGATTATGGAAGGAACTGACACAAATGACAGACAAAATATAATTGCAGGAAATGGATATGACCATCCTTTTCTATTAACGGATAATCACAATAAGGAAATCTATCTGTTTGATGATGAGAGCGGAAGAGGATTAATCATTGAAACAAATCAGCCTGCCGTGGTTCTTTATACGGGTAACCAACTAGCTGATGACTTTTCTATTCGAGGTATCAAATCCAGAAAATACCTTGGTTTATGTTTAGAAACACAGGGTCTTCCAGACTCGCTCAATCATCCGCATTTCCCATCGGCCATTTTAGAAAAGGATCAGGGATACTATTCCGTTACTAAATACATATTTACAAATTGAACATAAAAAGAGTTGAATCATATGATCCAACTCTTTTTATGTTCCTTATGTTTTAAATAATTTCTTTAAAACTAATGTTACAGCTCCCAATACCATACCAGTTTTTCCTAATTCCGAACAAACCACTTTAATTTCTTCATGTGAACTTTTAAAAGTATATTTCTCTATTCTTTTTTTTAGTTGAGACAAAACAAAATCTCCTACCTCGAAAATACTCCCTTCTAGGATTATTTTCGAAGGCTTTAGAATGTTAATCATATTTGCTGCGGCTAGTCCAAGGGATTGACCAGCCTTTTCTAAGAGTGTTATAGCAAATGGGTCCCCTTGCTTAGCAGCTGTATAGACCATATTTAAGGAGAGTTCAGTACTGCCTTCTTTCAACCATTCTGTGAGAATGGTATCCTGATGATGTTTAATATCTTCCTTAGCCTTTTTTAAGATAGCAATTTCTGATGCATAGGCCTCTAAACATCCATTATTACCGCATTCGCATAGGGGACCATTCACATCTAAAATTGTATGTCCGACTTCTCCTGCTGTATAGAACGTGCTTTTATAAATTTCACTATTTATAAAGATTCCAGAACCAATCCCCCGTCCCACACTAAGACAGATAAAATCGGAAACCCCTCTCCCTTGCCCAAACCAGCTTTCAGCAATCGCTAATGCTCGTACATCATTCTCGACAATAACAGGGATATTAAATTCTTTTTCTATTCGTTCCTTCAGAGGTATATTTTCCAAATGTAAGTGTGGAGAAAAAATGGCCAAGCCTTGTTCAGAATCAACAAGTCCATGCATGGCAATACCAATTCCAAGGATTAACTCTCTTTCGAAATGTTTAGATTGAAGGACATTATGAATGCACTCGATCATCATATTCATAAATTCGGTTTTAGTTGGCAATTTAATAATATCTTTACTGAAATCGGTTACAATCTTTCCGTCCATTGTGGTAAGAATAACGCGTATAACCTCCGCTGCGGCATAGACTCCGATAATATAATAAGCGGAGTAATTAATACGGAGGAGAATTGGCTTTCTACCGCCTGACGTTGCGCTTGTTGATTGCTCCTCTATTAAAAGATTTTTCTCAATTAACTCAGCAACCAATGAACTTATGGTGGGCGGGGTTAATTTTGTTAATTTGGCAATTTCCGCTCGTGAAATCGGCTCTTTTAATCGAATCATGTTTAAAACCGTTGATTGATTAAGTAACTTCATTTTTTCGAAGCTTCCAGTTTTGGGGTCGAAACTCAAATGACATCACGCCTTTATTATCATTAGTACCCTTAAGGATTTGTTTAAGAAGGTATTATTTATTCCTACTAATTTTAACACAAATACCAAGTTAAAAATACTCATGCAAGATTATATTCATGGTTTATTTTGTGGAATTTAAGTAAAAATTTTAGTAAAATACTTGAAGGATTTTACTAGGGGTAGTAAAATTATGTTAATAATAAAAAGGTAACTAAAGAATAAGAATGCTGGAGGAATTTAAAATGAACGTAATCACACTTAATAAAGTATTTTTAGATATGTTTCGAGTATTGCCAAAGCAAGCCTTTTTTGCGCCTGGAAGGATTAATTTAATAGGCGAACATACAGATTACAATGGAGGTCATGTGTTTCCATGTGCCATCACCTATGGTACCTACGCTGTAGCAAGGAAGCGGGAAGACAAAGTGATTCGCCTCTGCTCTACCAACTTTCCTGAAAAAGGAATCATCGAATTTAACTTAAGCGAACTAGACTATGAGAAGGAACATAATTGGGCTAATTATCCAAAAGGGATGGTCCGTTATATTCTCGAGGCAGGATATGAAATTCCAGCCGGATTTGATTGCGTAATTGAAGGGAATATACCCAATGGTGCAGGACTTTCTTCGTCAGCATCCATTGAACTTTTAACTGGGGTGCTCGTAAATGGCCTATTTAATTTAGAAATTCCGCGCTTTGATCTCATCAAGATAGGCAAGAGGGTAGAAAATGAATTTATTGGCGTGAACAGCGGAATCATGGATCAGTTTGCGATTGGCATGGGAAAGAAAGATGCAGGTATCTTACTAGATTGCCAAACGTTGAAATATGAGTATGCACCGATTCACCTTGAAGATTACAAAATATTAATCATGAATACGAACAAACGCAGGGAATTAGCTGATTCGAAATACAACGAAAGAAGAGGAGAATGTGAAGAGGCACTTGCGCAGCTACAGCAAAAGCTGCCAATTGAGGCACTTGGTCAATTATCGGAAGCGGAGTTTGATGAAAATCAATATCTGATTACCAATGAAACAGTTCGCAAACGGGCCAAGCATGCTGTTTACGAAAACATGAGAACAATTAAGGCACTTGAAGAGCTTAAATTAGGAAATCTAGAAGCATTTGGACAATTAGTTAACCAATCACATGTATCACTAAGAGATGATTATGAAGTGACAGGAGTGGAATTGGACACTTTAGTTGAAGCGGCATGGAAACAGACAGGTGTTCTTGGTGCGCGCATGACAGGTGCAGGATTCGGCGGCTGTGCAATTGCGATTGTTAGAAATGGAGAAGTTGATAACTTTATTGAGAACGTAGGAGCTGCTTATCTGGACAAGATTGGCTACGAGGCAGAATTTTATGCAGCAAGCATTGGTGATGGGGCGAAGGAAATTCGACTGGAGGAGACAATTTAAATGAGTATTCTTGTGTTAGGCGGTGCAGGCTATGTCGGTTCACACGCTGTATACCAGTTACTTGATCAAGGGTATTCAGTCGTTGTCATCGATAATTTGCAAACGGGCCATGAGGAGGCAGTTCATCCAAAGGCTAATTTTTATAGAGGAGATATCCGCAGCCGCGAGTTTATGCGTTCTGTTTTTGAAAAAGAAAGTATTGAAGCGATTTTGCACTTCGCCGCGAATTCCCTTGTCGGAGAGTCGATGGTTGAACCGTTAAAATACTTTGATAACAATGTCTACGGAACACAAATCGTGCTTGAAATGATGAAAGAGTTTGGCATTAAGCATATCGTTTTTTCATCAACCGCCGCGGTTTATGGAGAGCAAAAAGTTGTCCCGATTACAGAGGAGGCTGCAACCGTTCCAACGAATACGTATGGTGAAACCAAACTGGCTATGGAGAAAATGATGGCTTGGTGTGAAAAGGCTTTTGACCTTAACTATGTTTCGCTTCGCTATTTTAACGTGGCATCAGCAAGAAGTGACGGACAAATTGGGGAGGACCATAACCCGGAAACTCACCTGATTCCAGTTGTTCTGGAGGCAGCAATTGGGAAAAGACCAGCAGTGACGATATTTGGTGAGGATTATGATACGGCAGATGGCACTTGTGTCCGAGATTATATTCATGTCGAGGACTTAATTGATGCCCACATATTAGCCCTCCGCTATTTACAAAATGGCGGTCAGAGTAATGTTTTCAATCTTGGCTCAAGCAAAGGATTCTCGGTAAAAGAAATTGTTGAGACGGCTAAAGAAGTGACGGGTATTGATATTCCTGTGAGAATCGGTGAGCGTCGATCGGGTGACCCGAGTACGTTAATTGCCTCTTCGGAAAAAGCACAAAAGGTGTTGGGATGGAATCCTTCAAGAACATCGATTCAACAAATTATCAGTAATGCCTGGAACTGGCATCAGCATCACCCTAATGGATATCAGAAATAGAGGGGATCATAATGATTTATCAACTTATACAACAATTAATTAATCAAGCTATTACCACTCAATTAATCGAGCGGGAAGATGAAATCTATGCGCGCAATCAAATTTTGGCATTGCTTAAGCTAACTGAGTTTAAGGAAGAGGAACTAGCGGAGAGCAATCACTTTGAAATCCCAGATTTACTTGAATTAATCGTGGACTATGCCTGCAATCAAGGGGTCATTGAAGATTTATTTGATGAAAAAGAGATTTTTTCAAGTAAAATAATGAACTGTTTTACTGCTCGCCCATCCACTATCAATCAAGTGTTTTATGAAAAATATACGCAAGATCCAAAGGAAGCAACCGAGTATTTTTATGAGTTAAGTAAAAATAACAATTACATTCAAATGAAGCGTATTCGTAACAATATCGAGTATAAAACCGCCACAGAATATGGTGAACTTGATATTACGATTAATTTATCAAAGCCTGAAAAGGATCCTAGAAGTATCGCACTCGAGCTGTCAGTGCAAAAAACGGATTATCCGAAATGTCTGCTCTGTGTTGAAAATGAGGGATACGCAGGCAGAGTCGGTCACCCGGCCCGCTCCAATCACCGAATGATTCGCATCAATCTATTAGATCAGCCGTGGTACTTCCAATATTCACCGTATGTGTATTACAATGAGCATTGTATTGTCCTATCAGAAAAACATACCGATATGGTCGTTAGTGCCTCGTCTTTTTTACGGTTATTGAGCTTTGTTGAACAATTTCCGCATTACTTTGTGGGCTCAAATGCGGACCTGCCAATTGTCGGCGGTTCGATTTTAACCCATGATCATTATCAAGGTGGGAATTATCAATTTGCGATGGCGAAAGCCGATGATGACTGGACATTTAATATGGCTGGTTATCCAGACGTAGATTGTTCCGTGGTTAAATGGCCGATGTCAGTTATTCGCCTCCGTTCTGCTTCAATAAGCGCGCTTGTTGAAGCGGGTTCACATATTTTTGAGCAATGGAAAAATTACAGTGATGCGACGCTTGAAATTTTGGCGAGGACCGGAGAGACGCCGCATAATACAGTGACCCCGATTGCCCGGAAAAATGGAGGTGTTTTTGAACTGGACTTGGTGCTTCGTAATAATCGAACAAGTGAGGAGCATCCGCTGGGTATTTTCCACCCACATGCCGATGTCCATCATATTAAAAAGGAAAATATCGGCCTAATTGAAGTAATGGGGCTGGCTGTTTTACCTGCACGATTAAAGGCTGAACTCGGAGAAGTAGAAAATTACATCCTAAGTAAAGCATCAGATGTAGCAGATTACCATTTAACCTGGGCAGAAGCGCTAAAAGCACGCTATCAAGATATTGCTAATGAAGCGAATGTCGAACGCCTTGTGAGAGAAGAAGTAGGAAAGAAATTCTTAAGAGTCTTGGAAGACGCAGGTGTGTTTAAGCGGGATGAGGCAGGGAACGCAGGATTCCAGCGTTTTATCACTTCTTTATAAAAAAATGAATCGAATTTTGGGATTTTAGTGTAAGGGGAAACTGTAATTAACTACTTTCTGAAAAATATGGAGTGATATCGATGAAAATATTAGATAGAATATTCGGCAGTTACGAGGGAGAGTCCGTTACAGAATATACTTTAGTCAACGATTATGGCATGGAGGTCTCTTGTCTGAATTTTGGTTGTGTCATTACGAAAATCATCGTCCCTGACCGCCATGGAAACTTTGAAAATGTAGTACTTGGTTTTGATAACTTCGAAGATTACACAGAATGGTCACCTTATTTCGGTGCAGTTTGCGGCCGGGTTGCCGGAAGAATTGGCGGTGCAAGTTTCGAATTGGACGGGAAAGAATATCAGCTTGCAGACAATAACTACCCCAATCATCTGCACGGAGGCAAGAAGGGTTTTAACTCTGTGATTTGGAAAACTGAAATTATTGAGAAAGAAAATGCTGTCGGGCTGAAGTTTTTTTATCATAGCCCTGACGGTGAAGAAGGCTATCCTGGCAATCTAGACACCACTGTTACGTACATTCTAAATAATAAAAATGAACTCGATATTTCTTACGAAAGTAAAACTGATCAAAAAACGTTAGTCAACTTAACGAATCACTCGTATTTTAATTTAAGTGGGAATATAAAAAGAGATTGTTCGGAACACATTCTTAAGGTAGATAGTGATCGATTTTTAGAGTTGAGAGACGATCTTATCCCTACTGGTAAGTTGATTGATTCTAAAAATACCCCCTTTGATTTTAAGTATGGCAGAAGGTTGAGTTCTGGGCTGAATTCATCTTATCCGCAAAACGTACTTGTCGGAAAAGGTTACGACCACCCACTTGTTTTTAGACAAGAGGGAGAAAATAGGATGATTCTAAGCGACGAAGAAAGCGGCCGCTCGCTTCTTATTACGACCGATCAGCCATGCGTTGTCCTTTATACAGGGAATTTTCTAGAAGGTCCTTATTCTATTTCAGGTGTCAGAGCGGAGAATTATTTGGGTGTTTGCCTGGAAACGCAAGGGTTTCCTGATGCCATCCATCATCCAGAGTTTCCTTCTGTCATTTTAAATCCAGAGGAAGTATACCATTCCAGAACAGTGTATCGTTTTTTTGCTAATACATTAGGAGACTGATTTATGGCTACCATCAAAGATATTGCACATATTGCAGGGGTATCGATTGCAACAGTATCCCGTGTTTTAAATTATGACACCACTCTTTCTGTCAGTGATGAAACGAAGAAAAGGATATTCGAAGTGGCAGAGGAGCTATCTTATAAAAAGAAGACTGCGCGCAAGCAAGAGGCGGGTAAAATTGCTCTTTTGCAATGGTATACCGAAAAGGAAGAACTTGACGATTTATATTACATGTCCATCCGGCTGGGTGTTGAAAACCAATGCCGGCAACATGGGATTCAAGTGGATAAGTATTTTCAAGACAACTATGGGGATTTGAAGGAAGATGATATTCAAGGGCTGATTGCGATTGGAAAATTTAGCAGGAAGCAAGTGAATGATCTCGTTAAGATTACCAAAAATATTGTCTTTGTGGATACCTCGCCAAATGAAGATATGTTTGATTCCATTGTTATTGATTTTGAACGAGCCACTAAAAAAGTGCTTGATTATTTTATTCAAAAGGGTCATGAGAGAATCGGATATATCGGCGGCAGAGAAGTCTTTAAGGATAAAACCTCTTTTATTGAGGACCCTAGAGAATTGACCTTCAAGCGCTTTTTTTCAGAAAAAGGATTGCCCAATGAAGATTATATGTATGTAGGTAACTTTACTGCTGATGATGGTCATGCGTTGATGAAGAAGGCGATACATGAACATCCAGGGGATCAATTACCCACCGCATTTTTTGCGGGTAATGACTCACTAGCGGTTGGCGCATTAAGGGCGCTGTTGGAGGAAGGGATTTCCGTTCCTGATCGTGTGAACATCATAGGGGTCAATGATATCAGCATCTCTAAATATGTCTTCCCATCCTTAAGCACAGTGAAGGTATATACTGAAATTATGGGTGAAACCGCCGTTGACACCCTTTTGGAGAGAATAGCAGGCAGAAAAACAGTCAAGAAAATAATTATTGCCACAGAGTTGATTATTAGGAATAGCAGTTTTTAAAGAAGAGAACTCATCAAAAAATTTGATGAGTTTTTTTGCCATTGTCGAAATATGGGATGTTCCGTATAATGTTTGTAACTAGATAGGTACAGGAATGGGAGCGGATTCATGAGCAGGTTATCGGTGCTGGCATATATTTTTGGAGCTGTATTCTTCGTGGTAAGCTGCTCATTTGCGGTTTTTTATGGGTCGAAGGTCCTTACGCATGATTTGCCTGCAGAGAAAAAGCAATCTAAAGAGTATGACTATCATTTTGTTCTAGTCCCTGAAGAGCTAGATAATGAATATTGGAGACTTGTAGAGCAAGGTGCAAAAGCGGCTGCAGATAAATATGGTGTCCTGTTGGAATATGCAGGTCCTAAGCAAGGGAATATTGAAGACCATTTAAAGACGATTGAAATGTCAGCTGCCTCTAAGGTGGATGGAATCTTAACACAAGGATTGAGTGATGAACAATTTACTCCACTAATTAACCGAGTAGTTTCTAGCGGGATTCCAGTCATTACTGTCGATACAGATGCTGCGAATAGTAAACGACTTGCATATATTGGCACGGATAATTATTATTCTGGATTTCTCGCTGGAAAGGCATTGATTCAAGATACAAAAGGAAAGGCTAATGTCGCAATTATTACTGGAAGATTTTATGCAAACCATCAGAAACAGCGGGTAAAAGGCTTTCAAGATGCGGTTAAAGGGGAAAAAGGCATTCATATTATCGATGTAGTAGAATCCGAAATTAGCAGAGTCCAAGCGGCAGAAAAGGCGTATCAGATTATGAAGGACCATCCAGAGGTCAATGCCTTTTTCGGGACAAGTGCATTAGACGGTATTGGGATTGCCCAAGTAGTCGATAAATTCGTTAAACCTGGAAAAATGTATATTGTTGGATTCGATACCTTGCCAGAAACATTGGAATACATCCGCAGAGGAACCATAAACGCAACTGTAGTGCAGGAGCCCTATGAAATGGGGTATCGGGCTGTAATAATGATGATCGATCATATTGAAGGAAAATCCGTTAACCCTATCGTCCATACGAATACGAAGATTCTAAGAGTTGGGGATTTGCCCTTAAGTCATCTGGACCGAAGGGGAGAGAGAAAATGAGATTATTTAAAATTCGCTCGAAATTACTCCTATACTTCATTGTCCTAGTAGTGTTGTTAACATCTGTCGGCTTCTTTTTCTATAAAAGCAGTGAGAAGTTAGTTATGGAATATGACGATAGTTTTGAACGATTTCTGCTTCTCAATGATATCTCAAAGAGAACAAATTTGATTACCGAAAATCTGCGTGGCTATCTTTTAGATAAGGAAACTTCTTATCTAAGTGATTATAAGAAGGAAAAGCTCAAGTTAATTACTGACCAAAAGCGGCTTAATGAAGAAATGGACAATCATGATATTTCATATATTAATTATAAAAACATGATTGATAGCTTTTTAGATGAATGCGATGCAACGGTAGGTGCTTTCGAGAAGGATGATATAAACAGTTATTCCAATCATTTTAATGGAGTTTTGAAAATCGCCTCCTTTCTCCAAGAGAGAACGCTGGCACTATTAAATAATAAACTGACTGACTATCAAAAATTTTATGCTCAAATGGAGAAGCAGAACCATTACTATAAACTATTGTCCATCTCACTATTTGCAGCAGCTTTTTTCCTTAGTACCTTGCTTGCCCTCTGGATTTCTGGCGGGATTACAAAACCAATTAGTCTGTTATCTGCGGCTGCAAAGCAAATTTCAAAGGGGAATTTATCCGGTGAGGATATTAAGGTTACAACAAAAGATGAATTAAAGCCACTAACAGAAACCTTCAATCAAATGAGAACCAATTTACGTCAGCTAGTCACTGAAATTAAACAAAAGTCTGAATTGGATAAGCTTCTTAAAGAATTGGAGTTACGGAGCCTCCAAAACCAAATTAATCCTCATTTTTTGTTCAATACGTTGAATACGGTTTCAAAGATGGCGTATTTGGAGGAAGCAGAACAGACTTCGAGATTAATAGAAGCCGTGGCTGCGATACTCCGGTATAACTTAACTGATTTCGATAAAGCATCAACCTTAAGAGAAGAAGTAAGAATTGTCCAAGAGTATTTTTATATCCAACAAACCCGGTTCGGGGAACGGATTTCATTTATAACGGAGATCGAGGATGATTGTCTGGATATTGAAATCCCTAGTTTAATTCTGCAGCCATTAGTAGAAAACGCCTTCATGCATGGAGTAGAATCCTACGAAGAGAATGGGGTAATCAGGCTCCGTATTTACCAACATAATGATCGGATCCATGTGGAGGTCATTGATAATGGGGCAGGGATGGATGAGAGTACTAAAAAAAGATTGCTTACTTACGTAGAAGGGTCTGAACCGGAAGAGGGGTCCGAGCCGGATAAATCAAAAGGTCAATCAAATGGTATTGGTGTAAAAAATGTGATCAGAAGGCTGCAGCTCTTTTATAAGCGAAATGACATAGTAGAAATTGAATCCAAGCCTCTGTACGGAACAAATTTTAGACTAACAATTCCGGGCGTCGCCAAAGGGGGAAGTGTACTTGTTAAAAATACTTATAGTGGATGATGAAATTTTGGAGCGAACGGCATTAACGAAAATCATTAACCGATCTTCGGAGGACGTAATGGTCATTGGAGAAGCCCCCAATGGAAGAATCGCAATTGAAATGGCCACGGAACACCGACCAGATATTATTTTTATGGATATAAAAATGCCAGGGATTGATGGTGTACAGGCGGTCAAAGCTATAAAAAAAATCAATCCCTCGATTCGATTTATTATGGTTTCCGCCTTTAATACATTTGAATATGCGAAAGAAGTAATGCAGCAGGGGGTTAAGGAATACATCTTAAAACCAAGCAGAAAGCAAGATATACTTGCTGCATTAGAGCGAGTTTGTGCTGAAATCCTTGAAGAAGGCAAACAGCGAGAAGAACAACAAAGTTTACGAGATAACCTGGATCGTGCAGTATCCATCGCGCAAAAAGAATGGGTATCGACGGTTTTAGTAAATCAAGTTCAGGATATCACTTTTGATGAATGGGGCCAGCTCCTGGGGGTAGAAATTACTTCAGGGTATATTATGCTTTTCTCGCTGCGGCCGAAAGGAATGACTGAATTATCCGCAGATCAAAAGCAGAACTGGTATTTATGGCTTAAGGATACCCTGAATTCTGTCATGATGAAACAGGAAATGATGGTTGGCCCGCTAACAGATTCACAAGTACCTGTTTTATTCCTTTGTAAAAAAGTAACGGAAAAGGTCCATTTTAAAACAAATGCACTGGCTGTCATCGATAGCCTGAACCGACTTTTTGAAAAAAAGAGTTATCATGCTGAGCTAAGGATTGGAGTCGGACTTCCATATAATCATGCCCACGAGCTAAATAAGTCCTATCTTGAAGCACTTATGGCTTTGCAGCAGATGGCAAAGACCCCTGAGCGTAAGTATTTATTTGCAGTGAAACAAGGCTCGGCTGAACTGTCCTCCTCTTCGGAAGTATTAGAGATTGAGAAAAAGCTATTAGAGGCTGTCAGACAGGGAGACGTCAATCAAGTATTGTTCATTTTTGAATCGTTCGCAGAGATGCTGGCTGAGGATAAGAATATAAAAGGATCGTCAGTAAAAAAAGCCTTTGACGAGATGTTTATTCTCGTTTCACGAATGCTTCATGATTTAGGGATTAGCTATGAACGAACACCTGCAATAGAAGAGTCTGAAGATATTATGGCGATTTTCGAAAAAGGGAAAGCCCATTTATTGGCGGTGGTTCATCAGGTTCAGATTTGGAGAAATGATCATGCCAAGGGAATGCTGCATAAAGCAAAGGAATATATCGAAATTCACTATGCTGATTCTCTTACATTGGAACAGGTAGCGGAATATGTGGAACTTAGTCCTTTCTATTTTAGTAAATTATTTAAGGATCGGTTCGGAATGACCTTTATTGATTATTTAACGGAAATAAGAATTAAACATGCTAAGGCTGAAATGGTTGATCCGGGAAAAAGCTTGAAGGAAATATGCTACTCCATCGGATATAAGGACCCAAACTATTTTAGCCGAGTGTTTAAGAAACACACTGGCTTATCGCCAACTGAATTTCGCAAAGTAACAGTAGGTTAATATTTCTTGCTTATGAGATCAATCTGCATTCGTAGATTGGTCTATTTTATTAAAAAGAAGAGTTTTCCGAAATAAAGCGTTTGCAAAAAAGTCTAGATAATCGCAAATTAGTGCTAGACTTTTGACCTATTGAGGGGAATCCCTCCATGCTAACATATGTGTAAGGGCTTACACTAAGGTTAGCGAAGCGATGTGCTGCTTACCAGGGTCTTACTAAATAGTAAAAGGAGAATGACAACATGTTTAAAAAGAAAAAGGGGTTAATTCTATCTTTAACAGTTGCATCTAGTATTCTATTAGCAACAGGCTGCAGTGATTCGACAAGTGGTAAGGATTCTGGATCAGGCAAGGACAACAGTCTTCCAGCTGTTGGTGCAACCATTTACAAATTTGATGACAACTTTATGTCCTACGTTCGTCGTGCAATGGAGACTTCCGCAGATGGCAAAGCAAAGCTGATGTTGAATGACTCTCAAAACGACCAAGCAAAACAAATTGAGCAAGTGGATACACTTATTGCCAAAGGAGCTAAGTCTCTAGCAATCAACTTAGTTGATCCAAAAGCGGCTCAAACGATTATCGATAAAGCGAAGCCAAAAAATATTCCAGTTATCTTCTTCAACAAAGAGCCAGATGCAAGCGTATTAAAGGGCTATGATAAAGCTTACTATGTTGGAACGACCTCTTCGGAATCAGGTGTTCTTCAAGGTCAACTGATTGCAAAAGCTTGGGAAGCTAACAAAGATAAATATGATAAAAACAAAGATGGAAAACTTCAATACGTGTTATTAAAAGGCGAGCCAGGGCACCCGGATGCAGAAGCACGTACAAAATTTGCAGTCGATACTGTAAAAGAAAAAGGTATCCAAGTAGAAGAATTAGCAATGGATACTGCGATGTGGGATGCAACAAAAGCTACTGAAAAAATGGATGCGTGGTTAGCTAAGTATAGTGACAAGATTGAGTTTGTTATTGCTAACAACGATGGCATGGCGTTAGGTGCAGTTGCTTCTCTTGAAAAAGCAGGCTATTTCTCTGGCGATAAGTTCATGCCAGTAGTAGGTGTTGACGCGATTCCAGAAGCACTTGAAATGATTGAAAAGGGCAAAATGGTGGGTACTGTCTTAAACGATGCTAAAAACCAAGGTAAAGCAACAATTGAGCTTGCAACTAATGCAGCAAACGGTAAAGACGTATTAGA
>Ga0182747_1002341_pt1 | contig 13353 bp, 14 predicted proteins | sample eDN3rd30CBELigBY_FD_128526 | JGI IMG/M metagenome (GOLD analysis project Ga0182747, IMG submission 128526) | Enriched backyard soil microbial communities from Emeryville, California, USA - eDNA 3rd pass 30_C BE-Lig BY (version 2) (version 2) | ecosystem: Environmental > Terrestrial > Soil >...
ACGATGATTATGACGCCGTGTATGAGGAGGCGTTGACTGAAGCGGACGCGGCGAAGTCGGCCGAACTGTTCATCAAGATGAACGACATCCTGTTCAACGACTACGCGGTGATGCCCCTGGTACGGTATGGCTCCAAGGCGGGTGTTTCCAAGCGATTGAATCAGGAGAACCTGGCGCTCAGTGGGTACGAGTTCAGCTACTGGAATGTGGCGAACTGGAATCTCGTAGAGGGAGCGGAGTAATCCCTACCTGGGCATCGTGCGCGTGAGTTTATGCGTGAGAATCTTCCGCATTCGGCTCTTTGGCGTCAGATGTTGTCGTATCCTCGCCTGGTGCTATTGCATCGGGGCCAAACCAAGCAGCTGTCGGGCCATGTGTCCGGCAGCTGCTTTTTGCGGTTCCCTGGAAACGCGTGAATACACGTCCAGCGTCACGGAGGCGGATTTGTGATCCCGCGTTTCACCTCTGTTGTGCCATCATGTGGGGCTGCGTCACCGCGTGAGGCCGACGATCATGCACGATACCGGCGTTTTCACTGTGGCCCGGTGCTGGTAGTGGCCGGTTTTCGTGTTCTTCGAGCTTAAGGCTGGTCACGACGTCTTGCCGAAGTAGGAGATAAGCGGAGGCGCAACGGGCGTTGCGAGATAAAAAGCGGCCCCCGCCAGCTCTGGCGTTGGTACCGGTCATGCGATAATCTGGGTGTGGAGTGTCGGGGGCTTTATACGCGTACCCCAGCGGACACCTCTGGCGCTCCACACCCCCACGAGACATGAATAGTATGGGCCATTAATCGCGATTTCGCAATGCAGAGCGGTGAATGATCATTCGTATGTCAATGAGCATTCAAATACGGGCGGGGTCTTTCAGGTATGCTATTTTCTGTCACCTTACCGGCGTACCCTGGTCGTTAAGTGACTCCACTTACGATTGAGATCACCGGGATTCCGTGCCTCTTGCGTTAATGTCATGTCATAATCGCATGATGAGACGTCGGACCTGTACGTTCGGCCCAGCTTGATGGTGGGTACGTCCTGGCACAGCGAACCGGTGCTTCACATTGCCTGTGACAATGATGTTCCGTTCACGCATACACGGCGAAATTGGGCCCCAGGCGCTTTACATTGCTGATTTCAGGGCGCGGTGGTGTCGATCGTGCCTTCGATGATGACCGGGTCGCCGTCAATCATGTCATCGGTACCCTGCTGACCGAAGGCCTTTGCGCGTTCAGTCGATTCATCCGCTCCGGCCTTGTCAGCGAAGATGCCGACGGAGATCCAGCTGTGCTGGTCGTCATCGGCGATCACGAAGTAGGTGATGAACCCGGGCACCTGCTCCACGATAGGCAGGAATCCCTCCGCAACCGACTGTGAGATTTCCGATGCCAGGTATTCCTCTTTCACCTTCCGGACCCTGGCCACGGCGTAGGTTCCCTTCAGGCTTGCCTGGGCCTGTGGGGTGGCGTCCTGAGCTGCGGCCTGGCTTCCCAGGCCGATGAGTCCCAACAGTGCCAGGGAGCCCCCGCCGATGGTGCGTAGCGCGTCGCGTCGCGTGCTGTCGATTCCATCCGTCATGTCCTCTTCCTTTCTCTGCCGTGTATTCGGTTGGTGATGATCCTGATGATGAGTATAGAGCCGTGGTGGTGAAAACGATACAGGCGAGCCGGAACAATATCGTTACAGGCATATTGAATCCGGGTGAGGTGGCGCGAGCGGCCAGAGTTCGGGACGACGGAGCGGGAACGTCTATTTATCCGCTCGTCTCCGTCCGGATGCGGGGTCATGGCGCGTGCTGGATATCTCTACATGGTGGAACTTCGCCTCGGTTGTCTTTGTGGGTTACTCATACAGGTAACTCACGAGTTGACTCTGGCCACGAAATGGCACAAACTGGTTGGTATTCCAAGGTGTTGACATCAAGGAGGATGCGTATGTCCGCCCAGAGAAAACCATCCAGCTCAGTTGTTAAGATCAGTTCCTCGACGCATGCCATGCTTCAGGATATCTCCCGAAGCGAACAGCGGCCCATGGGGGAGATTGTTAACGAACTGGTTATGCGATACGAAGAAGAACAATTCTGGACCCGAATCAGGGAACAGTTGGCCCGGCTGAAAGCTGATCCAGTGGCCTGGCAAGACTATATGGATGAGTTGCGCGAGTGGGACGAAATGGCTGGTGACGGGCTGGAAGACGAAGACCCGTATTACACACCAGAGGAAGAGAGGGAGATCCTTGCCAACGCACAACGCAATCAAGGCGGGTGAGGTATGGGATGCCCGGTTGGATCCCACAGTGCGGCCGGAGCAAGGCGGGACGCGTCCGGTCATTGTCATTTCAACGGACTGGTTTAACGAATCGGAAAATTACCTCTTCTTCGTGGTCCCAATCACCGGGACAGACAGAGGTATTGACTATGACATTAAACTCAAAGGCCGGGAAGGTGGGTTAAGCAAGAACTCGCTCGTGATGTGTGACCAGGTCCGCTCAATCAGCGCATTACGCTTCATCAGGAAGCGCGGTGAGATTTCCAGTGAAAAACTTGCTTCGATCCGAAAAATGGCGGGACGCATGATCGATGCACACCGTCTTTTCGGGGGTAATCCTCCATATACAGGGCATTGATCGCTCGGACGCTTCTTCTCAACAAGAACAGAAGCCTGACCTTGGCCGCAATATGGTGAGGGTTTCTCCGGCGTTTTGTGTTGTGGCGGGTTCGACCGGAAGCGTGGTGTGAGTCCGTGGGCATCCGTGGGCAAGTGATCTGGGCCGTGAATGTGAGCGATTTCACAAGGGTGGCCGCAATCGGATATGATGGAGGCGACACGTCCGTGTCATCAACCCCATGGTATTCGCGCGCGGCCATTCCAGGGTTCGCGGCAGAAAGGTTCATTTCGTATGTCTCACATCCCGACGTCGGGGCCATTTCGTGCATTGTTCGAACAGTTGAAGTCAGGCCAGATTTCGCGACGCGGTTTCATCGAGCGCTCGACCGCACTGGGTATGGGCGCGGGCCTCGCGATGTATGTCTCGGGGACGGTGGGTGCGCAGGATGCGTCGCCGGAAGCGTCCGCTGCGGCCTCCACCGCTGGTGAACTCCCGACCGGGGGGACGGAGAATCAGGAGCGTGGCGCGGGCGGCGACCTGCGGATCATCCAGTGGCAGGCGCCTTCCCAGATGAACGGCGTGGTGGCCACGGGCGACAAGGACAACCTGGCGGCCCAGTTCGTCAGCGAGTCGCTGATGGTGCGGGATATCGAGGGTCGGCTGGTGCCGGTGCTCGTGACCGAGGTGCCATCGGTGGATAATGGCTTGCTGGCCGAGGATCTCAAGAGCGTCACCTTCACCTTAAAGGAAGGCGTGCTCTGGAGTGACGGCGAGCCATTCACCGCCAATGATGTCCGCTTCACCTGGGAATGGGCGATGGACGACGCCAATGCGGCGGTGCTCCAGAATATCTACGCACGTATTTCCGATATCGAGGTGGTGGACGATCTCACCGCGACGTTGACCTTCGCCGAGCCGAACCCGACCTGGGCCGATGCCTTCACCGGTTCTGGCAGCGGTATCGTGTTGCCGAAGCACGTCCTTGAAGGGGCCGACCAGGAGAAGCTGGACCAGTTCCGGGTGAATCCGGTCGGTACGGGACCGTATGTCGTTGAGGAATTCAGCGTCAATGACCAGGTGACGTATGTCATCAACGAAAACTACCGGGAGCCGAACAAGCCGTTCTTCAGCCGCGTTGTACTGAAGGGTGGCGGTGATGCCGCTTCGGCAGCACGTGCCTCGATCCAGACGGGCGAGTATGACTTTGGGTGGAACCTGACGATCGAGAAGAATGTGCTCGATGCGATGGTTGCGGATGACAATCCGGGCGAGTTCTTCATCGCCGGTGGTCTCAACATTGAGCGGATCAACATCAACTTCTCCGATCCGAACACGGAGGTTGACGGCCAGTTCTCCGAGATGAACACCCCGCACCCAATCCTCTCCGATCACGCCGTTCGCCAGGCGTTGACGTTGGGAATCAACCGCGAGCAGATCTCCAACGAGCTGTACTTCGGTATGGAGAGCGAGCCGGCGGTCCAGAACATCCTGTCCGGGATTCCGAGCATGGAATCGCCGAACACGGAGCTGGTCTACGATCCGGAGCAGGCAGCGCAAATCCTGGAAGATGCGGGCTGGACGCTTGACGGCAAGATCCGCAAGAAGGATGACATGGAGCTTCGTCTCCGCCTGTACACCACCACGAGCGCCATCCGTCAGAAGACCCAGGCCATCGTTAAGGCAAATCTCGAGCAGATCGGCTTCGGGATCGATCTGGACCAGGTCGATGGGTCGGTCTTCTTCGACAGCTCACCGGGGAACGATCAGAACAACACGCACTTCTACACCGACCTGAACATGTTCACGTCCACCGTGGCTGCCCCGCCGCCGGTTTCCTATATGATCCGCTGGTACGCGGGTGAGGATCGGCAGGAGATTGCCCAGAAGTCGAACAGTTGGGCCGGACGCAACTTCCAGCGCTACATCAATGATGAGTACGACGCGATCTACGATCAGGCGGCGACCGAGCCGGACATCGAGAAATCAGCCGAGTTGTTCATCCAGCTCAACGACATCCTGTTCAATGACTACGCGGTGATCCCGCTGGTGCGACAGGGCAAGAAGGCCGGTATCTCGAAGCGCCTGCGAAACGAGAACGTGGCGCTCAACCCCTTCGAGTACGAGTACTGGAACATTGCGAACTGGAACTGGGCTGAGGACGCGGAATAACGCTGATTCTAAGTGTTCGTGCGTGAATTTCGTCCGAATTCTCGCCTTTCCCCCCAGATGTTGTCGTGTCTGATGCTACTCCAGGAAGCCGCCGGGAGCATATCCCGGCGGCTTCTTGCTGGGATGCTGCCGAGACGTGCAAATACTTGGATCGGTTACCTAATGCTGTGCCTCATTCATGATGCGCGACGGGTGTGTGCTGAGCATCAGGAGGATCCCACGCTTCGCGCTGGACAGGCTATTGAACGCGACGTGCTTCTCGGCCACCAGGCGGTCTTCGCGTTCACGTCGGTGGGTGAGCCCATCCCATGGGCGAAAAGCGCAAGCGCCCCGTTCGCTACAGATGATCCGCAGGCGGACAAGGATTCTGCAATCGGTTCTAAAACCGTTCATCCATGAGCGCGGCGGGAATCTCGCTTCCTGGGCAGAGCTTCACGCGCTTCTGGAAAAGAATCATCTTGGGATCCAGCATCCCAGACGCGGCAATGGTCGAATCGATGGCGAGATACGCATGAACGTCGAAGATGACCTCCTGGATTGGAGCAATGAAGCGCAGAATGACCGACGCGATCCCGTTTGAGGTATTGGCGACAGACGCAGGCTTCCAGCTCTTGTACGAAACCTGATACTCTTGAGCTAACGCAAGGTCGGTCAATCGCAGATGGTTGAAGAGATCTTGCAGGAGGCGATGCTGCATGAACGTTTTGGAAGCCCCACGCGATAATCTCGTGTGTGAACTGGACAGATTGCTGGGTGGCGAACTGCCAATCGGTGCCTTTATCCAGCGGTTCAACAGTGTCGAATGGGAAGACCTGATGGATGAGGATTCGGCGGCACTGCGGTCGGTTTGGGACATCCAGAATATCCTTTATCAGATTGAGTCACATCCAGAAGACTTCGATCGTGAAGAGGCCCGTCGGCAGCTTCGGGGGATTCAGTCGAACCTCACGCCAACGTCAGTCAGGATGATCTATACGATCATTACTCCGGTGCAGCTGTTGCTGACCGGGCGTTCGACGCAGGGTCGTCTTCGATATCTAACCGAACGACCGAGAGAACTCGTGCCCCCAATGTCGTCAAGATGACCGAGGAACCAGATTTCGGGATGTGAATCCCGGATAAAGGGCTCTTGAGGAGTAATTCTGGAGTTCCATGTATTTGGAGCTCTCCAATGGTTGAGATGGTTTCGCCCCTTCCGTTGATGATGCGAATCGAGAGTGTTTCCGGGTATTCGGTCTCCGGGGCCTCTGGAATACCAGTGAGCTTCAGCACAAATTCGCCATCCAGCGCGACGTGGTTGGAGTCATCCCCCTCTGAGCCGAAGCCGCTCACTATCCGAAAGAGCGTGATTGCCCCACTATTTTCTGTGATCACTTGCTCACAGATCGTCGCGATCTGAACAAACGGACCGCGATTCTCAAATGCACCAGGGTTCATTGGCGGCTTCCTCTCAAAATAGTCACCTTTCTCCGATTCTTTCTGCACTGATTTTGAATGACATATTTGCCTGGATAGCTTGGCCTTATAAGATTTGTATTCCTGAAGTTGCTCTCTATACCGTTAGAGACGTGCGTTCCGCTGTGTCATTGCAACATCAGCAACGTCTCCAGGTGACTTCTTCTGGTTACCCAGTTGCCAGGGATTTGAGTTGTTGTCGGAATCACCACGTCAGGATCATACAGATACTGAGTCATGAACGATTCGAACCTGGCTATAGCATTCAGGTTGAACCCCCCAATTATAAGGGAAAGCAAATGGTTCCCGAGCCGTATCAAGATGGTTGCGAAACCATCTCCTTCACCGCGTGGGCCCGAGCATGGCACGATCACCTACGGTGGCGACACGCCGACCGTCGGCACCACGCGCGATATCCAGGTGCTCGGCCCTCTCGCATTCGATTACGACATCGACCAAGGGGAAATCTACCAGCTTGAGACCATTCCGGACCGGAAATGGGCATCCGCCGCTACCCGTTGATGTGCGTGAAATGGAACGGCGACGTCATCCGCGCAATCGGATACGAGGTTCGTCACAATGGGAAATTGAAAGATGCGCAAATCTTCAGTGTCATGACCAGAGGGCCGGGGTGGATTTCCATCCCGGCCCTCTGCTGTTGTCATCGATAGACATGTTGCCCTGGCGTACGTCATTGGCGGATGTACTTAAGTACTCAATATATTTTCAGAAAATAATTAAGTATTGACATCTATTTATACGGCCACTAGTCTGGTTTCATAAATTGGTATCTGGCGTTATATGAATAGCGTGAGGTTCGTGGACGTTTGCCGGGTGCTGGCGAGCATCCGGGTGGCGGTAGCCTTGTTTCTGGAGGAGGTGCGTGATGAGTCTGGTGCGACGGTTCGGGCTCGTGGTGATGGTGCTGGCGGGGCTGGTGCTGCCTGGGCTGGGTGGCGTGGCTGCCGCCCAGGATGCGAGCTGGTGCGATCAGGTGTACGGCGCAGAGGCGGGAACACGGTTTGAGGGCTACACCGTGGTCTACGGATCGGGTGGCTCCGGCAGCCAGATCGTGCTGGGCACGGATGGGGATGACTATCTCTCGGGTGGCTCCGGGAACGATATCCTGTGTGGCTTCGGTGGTAACGATGTGCTTGATGGGGGATCGGGTAACGATATTTTGGTTGGTGGTAGTGGGCTGGATGAATTGTATGGCGGGAGTGGGAATGACACGCTGTATGGGACGGAGATGGATTACGTGCTCGATGGCGGGTCCGGGCGTAACGATGTGATCCTGGGTGCTGTGAGTGCCACGTTCTACGTCACATTTAGTGGCTGCCACGTCGTCGAACTCGGGGTTGTCGTGGATGGAACCGATAATTCGCTTGGAACATACCCCGGTGCTTGTTTAGATCTTCCCCTGTCACCGGTAACCATACCGGGAGTCAGCAGACAGTCAGAGATTGTCTTCCATCTCGCCGATTACAATTGTGACGGGGCTGTGTTTTACTCGAATGGGGACCATGGACTTGTGACCTCAACATCCTCAGGCTTGCAGGTGGATATCTATGATGCTGGTGGTGATTGCCTTAACGTCGATCAACCATCGGTGCCGTCGAGTGGGGAAGGCAACGCAAGTATTCAGGTCGTGTTCAATGACTAGCGTCGTTTCCCGGGCCTCCGCGTAGGGCGAATTCATATCTCAAAGCTTGCCGGGGGCCGTCACTCGCATTTGGCTGAGGGGCGCAAGACAGGGTCCGGGTGGTCATTCCACCCGAGTCCTGCGCATTGGGGATAGTGAAAACGTGTTTACGGATGGTTTCCGGGATTCAGGCGTTGATGCAGATCATCCATCGTTGCCAGGAATTCAGCTTCCAGGTCGATGTGGAGCTCTGATGCAAGCACGATGATCGACCAGAGGCAGTCGGCCAGTTCGTGCCCGAGTTTCCTGTCGAGATCATCGACGTGGCGGAAATTGTTCCTGGCCATGATCAATTTGGCCAAATCCCCGACATCACCTACGAATCCCTGCATGTATTCGGCGGTTGTCCACTGGTGATGGCCGTTCCGGGCGTTGGCTGCATGATAGAGCCGTTGGACGTCCAGTGCTTTCCGTGTCAGATCGCTAAATTCCATGGTTTCCCTTCCTGATCGATTCGTATCCCGAAATCCGCCTAGCATACCTGAATCGTGGTTCGGTGCTTTCGGATTGTCGTGGCTTTCTGTGTACGGGGCGGGATGGGTGCGGTAGGCTGATGAGGATTGGATACATGCTTCACAATTCCGGGGGATCTCTTTTATGGCAGCAACATTTCCTTTCCATCGATTCCAGGGGTCGCATCGGGAAGTCGGGCGGCAGTATGGCGAATCCTGTGCGGCATTGATTCATCAGCATCGTGATCTGGCGTTGAACCGGCTGCAGGCAACATTGGGAATCCCCGCCGAAGTCGCGCTGGCGCGGGCAATGACCTACCGCGATGCCGTGAGGAAGGACGCCGCGTTCTTCGATGACGAAATCGTCGGGATGGCGGAGGGCAGCGGTCTGACCCTGCCGGAGGCGTACCTGCTGCAGCTTCGGGCCGAGGTTGGCATCGTCACGGAATCCGGGCTGGCGGAGGAGCCGGGCGACGAGTGCACCTCGTTCGCGATCCAGCCGGAGGCGACATCCGATGGTGTGGCGATGGTGGGGCAGAATGCCGATTTACCAGCGTTCTACCGTACCATCGGGGTGATGGCGGAGATGGTGTTCGACGATATGCCGTCGATCCTGATGCTGATGCCAGCGGGACAGATGTCGTATCTCGGGATCAACGATCGCGGTGTCGGTGTTTCGGCGAACTTCGTGACTTGCGACGGCTGGCGGGTAGGGTTCCCGCGGTATTTTCTCTCCCGGCTGGCGTTGACGCAGGAGAGTGTCGACGGCGCGGTTGAGGCCATCCGTGGGGTGACCCGGGCGTCATCCCGTAACCTGATCATGGTTGACGGGCACGGCGTGGCGGCCGATATCGAAACGACGCCGACGCGCGATGTGCGGATCGAGCCCCGGGATGGCGTGTTGGCGCATGCCAATCATTACGCATCGCCCGATTTGGCGGACGAGGAACGATCCAAACCGAAGAACCAGGCAAATTCCCGGCAGCGCGAGGAAACAATGTGGCGATTGCTGGAGGAGCGTCGAGGCGAGCTGAACCCGGACATGATGCAGGAGATCCTGCGGGATCGGGGTGCGTATCCGGATTGCCTGTGTCGGTTGCCGGACGACAATCCGGCCAGCGATACGATGACCTTCGCCTCGATTATCGCGCAGCCAACCGAGCGCCAGATGTGGGTGGCTGTCGGGCCTCCGAACGAGCACGAGTACCGGCACTATGCATTCGGGATGCCGGTTGATGCGTAAGGGATAGGGCGCCGGGCCGGGGCTGAATGTCGAATGGGGTGCGTTCGCGGTAGGATACGGATGACAAATACGCGTTTGTTGAAAAGATTCCCCAATGCTCTCCAGAGAAGGATGGGGATGATAAGACTGAAAGGTTGTCCTTATGACCCGTTCCCACTCGTCCGGCCCATTCCATAAACTGTTTACCCAGCTCAACGCCGGTGAGATTTCCCGCCGTACCTTCATTGAACGGGCGACCGCGCTTGGTATCGGTGGCGGAGTCGCCATGTATGCGGCCAGCGTGGCGGCGCAGACGCCCGCTGCCTCACCGGATGCTTCTTCCTCCGGCGGTGGTGCCGGGATGGCCAGCGGCACACCTCGCCCGACCGAGGGTACCGAAGGACAGGAGCGAGCGTCCGGTGGCGAGTTGAAGATCATCCAGTGGCAGGCGCCCTCCAGCATGCTGGCGCACGCGGTTGGTGGCGACAAGGACATCCTGGCGTTCAGCCTGGTGCTGGAACCGCTGATGCATTATGGCGAGGATGCCGGGTTGCTCCCGAACCTGGTGACCGAAGTCCCTTCCTTCGAGAACGGGTTGCTGGCGGAAGACTTGAGCAGCGTGACCTTTCACCTGCTGCCGGATGTCCTCTGGAGTGACGGTGAACCGCTTACGTCGGCCGATATCCGGTTCACCTGGGAATGGGCGATGAACCCGGACAACGCTTCGACCTCCACCGATGTCTTCAGCAAGATCGCCAGCATTGAGACGCCGGACGACCTGACGGCAGTGGTGACCTTCAACGATTCGAATCCGCTCTGGTACGCCAGTTTCTCGGGGAACGCCCAGGGCTCTGTCCTGCCGGAGCATGTGCTCAAGGACGGCGGGCAGGAAGCGAATACAGCCTTTAGCCTGAAACCGGTCGGAACCGGGCCATTCGTAGTCGATGAGTTCAGCGTCAACGACCAGGCGTATTATTCGGCGAACCAGAACTATCGCGAGCCGAATAAGCCCTTCTTCGCCAATGTATTGCTGAAGGGTGGTGGTGAGGCATCGGCGGCGGCGCGGGCCGTGTTGCAGACCGGGGAATACCACTTCGCCTGGTATTTGCAGGTCGAACCGAACCTGCTGCGCGATCTGGAAGCTGCCGGCAAGGGCAAGCTCATCGTGTATCCGGGGGTTTACGCCGAGCGCATCCACATCAACTTCTCCGATCCGAACACCGAGGTGGATGGCCAACGCTCGCAGAAGGACACGCCGCATCCGTTCTTCTCCGATCCGGCGGTACGCGAGGCGATGCGGTTGGGGATCCAGCGGGACAAGCTGGCGAACGAACTCTTCCTTGGAGGGGATCAGGAAACGGCTGCCAAGGATGTCATTTCCGGTATCCCCTCACTGGTCTCGCCCAATACAACCTGGGAGTTCAATCCCGAGAAGGCCGCGCAAGTCCTGGAGGACGCCGGCTGGGTGATGGACGGCAACGTCCGCAAGAAGGACGGTATCTCGCTGGAGATTCGATACGTCACGACGACGAACCAGGTCCGCCAGAAGATCCAGGCGGTCGTGAAGCAGGATCTGGAAAACATCGGGTTCAACGTCAGTATCGAAAATGTCGATGGTTCGATCTATTTCGACAGCTCGGCCGGGAACGATCAGAATACCGGACACTTCTACTACGACATGAACATGCACCAGACAGGCGCTGGCGCACCAACCCCGATTGCCTTCATGGAGAACTGGTATGCGGGGCCGGATGGCAGCAACATCTCCCAGAAGGAGAACAACTGGTCCGGTCAGAACACGCAACGCTACCAGAATCCGGATTACGATGTGCTGATCGAGTCGTTGCAGTCGGAAACAGACCCCGCCGTGCTGACCGAACTCTTTATCCAACTGAATGACATCCTGGTGAATGACGGCGCGGTGATCCCGCTGGTGCAGGTGGCCGAGAAATCCGCCGCGGCAACCTGGCTGAACGAAGCGAACTTCAGCTTCGGACCGTTCGGCTATAACTACTGGAATATCGCTAACTGGAACCGCGTCGAGGAATAGGACGCGGCGCAATTGAGCAAGCACGTAAACAGGACCGGGAACATGACGTTCCCGGTCCTTTTCGCGTGCTTCGTCGTTTCATTTCTCCCAACTCGCCATCCATCCCATGCATACAACCGACCCTCTCATACCGAATCCGGATGAGCACTTGGTGATGTGCGAGCGCTCGCTCCGTAGTCTCGATGCCCTGTGCCCGGGACTAGCGACCGCAGGTCGATCCCGGGTTATCCCCAACACGTCATCCGGATTCCGTATTACGCGTGCTGCGGAGTTCGGGCTTCTCCCGAATTCCGCCCGCTTTGTTGGCCGTATCTTCGTAGAACTGGCCCTCGCCGCTGCGGACAATGGCCGATCTCCGTAGGACATCCGCGTGTTTTCTATCGGAAACTGGCCACAAGGGCCAGTTCTACGAACGAATCTGATGGCAAACAGGGCGCGAATGCAGCCATCAACCCGAAAGACGCAGCACGCGTCTTGTGGCCGGTTTCGGTGTCCACTCTCGCCACTTCGTGACGGCTGGTCGTGAGCAGGCACGCAGGATCGGGCGACGGCGTGCTATTGGCACTCCTTCTGTTATCGCGTCTAAATTCAGATTTCCCATGACTTTACCAACGGTTCATGACTCCATTGACAAGGCGATTCACTCTCGCTAGTATTACGTGAGACGATATATCGTTGAGCGGTATAGCGACCGACGATATACGAGGGTGATCCGGAGGTGTTGTGAGCAGCAATCGCATCGATACAGGACGATTTGGGGAGCCATCTTTGCTGATCCTGATCAGCCTTGTCGGGGAGCCGCGTCATGGGTACGCCATGATGGAGGACATCCTCGCGTTCTCCGGGGTGAAGCTGGGGCCAGGCACGCTTTACGGCGCGTTGGCACGGCTGGAAAAGCAGCAACTCATCGAAGCCGTGCCCTCGACCGACCGGCGGCAGCCGTATCAGTTGACCCAGGCCGGTATGAACGCCCTTGAGGAACATCTCGATTCCATTCATGCCGTGATGACGGCGGGTCTGCAGCGTATCCGTGCCACAAGACAGGATCACCCATGAACGCCAGCTGGATGCTTCGTTTTTACCCACAGGCGTGGCGAGACCGGTATGAAGACGAATTCCGGGCCATGCTCGATGATCAGCCGACGGCGCCCTCGGATATGTTCGACATATTCCTGGGCGCCGTGGACGCGCACCTGCGGCCACAGCTGGACGGACCGGACACCTCGCCCGGCGTGACAGCTCCGGCACGGCACGAACCGTTGCGCCCGCCCGGGGTGCAGGCCTTCTTTCTCGCGCATGTGACCTTGTACATCATCGTCAATATCGCGCTGGTGATTCTCAATCTCCTGACGACACCGGATACCTGGTGGTTTCCGTATGTCCTCTGGGGCTGGGGAATGGCGCTGGTCGTCCACGGTGGGTTTACCTATCCATGGAAGAGTTACTTCGGGGCGCATCTCGCACTCTACACGGTGCTCAATGCCGGGTTGATCGGGATTAACCTGCATCTTGGGGGCTCGGCCTGGTCGATTTGGCCGCTGGTGAGCCTGGGGGTGCTGCTGGTAACGCACGGCCTGGTGGCGTTTCGCCGGCTCTCGATCTTCCAGGCCTTCAAGCTCGCCACGATCCTGGCCTGCCTGGAACTTGTCTTCGTGGTGATCGTGGTCGGCCGGGATGTGCTGTGGCAGATGGTCCTTGTCGGC
>Ga0182747_1002342_pt1 | contig 13350 bp, 9 predicted proteins | sample eDN3rd30CBELigBY_FD_128526 | JGI IMG/M metagenome (GOLD analysis project Ga0182747, IMG submission 128526) | Enriched backyard soil microbial communities from Emeryville, California, USA - eDNA 3rd pass 30_C BE-Lig BY (version 2) (version 2) | ecosystem: Environmental > Terrestrial > Soil >...
CGCGCGGCTTGATGAGCGCGTGAGCGGGCAGGGCATTGGTCTGTCGGTGGTGCGGGAGTTGGCGCAGCTCAACGGCGGCAGCATCACGCTCGATGAATCGCCGCTCGGCGGCGCGCGCATCGAAATCCGCCTGCCGCCGGTTTGAGAGAAATCCCAGGCAGCGATTTCTGTGGTCTGCCTCCTTAAGCTGATCTTGGTCGGCTCGCGTGCGTCTTGCTATCCATTCGCTGCTGCGCCTCGACGCAGCGCGGCTCGACGCGATACAATTCTTCGGTTAACGACCGGAGAAATGAAGGATGTTGAAAGCCTACCGCGACCACGTCACCGAACGCGCCGCACTGGGCATTCCGCCGCTGCCCCTGGATGCCAAGCAGACGGCCGAACTGATCGAGCTCATCAAGAACCCGCCCGCGGGCGAGGCTGACTTCCTGCTCGACCTGCTGACCCACCGCGTGCCGCCGGGCGTCGATGACGCCGCCAAGGTCAAGGCTTCGTTCCTGGCCGCCGTGGCGCATGGCGACCTCCAGGTGAGCCTGATCTCCAAGGCCAAGGCCACCGAGCTGCTGGGCACCATGCTGGGCGGCTACAACGTGCATCCGCTGATCGAACTGCTGGATGACGCCGAAGTCGCCGGCGTGGCCGCAGCGGCACTGAAGAAGACGCTGTTGATGTTCGACTACTTCAACGACGTGACTGTCAAGGCCAGGGGCGGCAACGCCTGGGCCAAGGAAGTGATCCAGTCCTGGGCCGATGCCGAGTGGTTCACCAGCCGTCCCAAGGTCGAGCAGAAGATCACGGTCACGGTGTTCAAGGTGCCCGGCGAGACCAACACCGACGACCTGTCGCCCGCGCCGGACGCCACCACCCGCCCCGACATCCCCATGCACTACCTGGCCATGCTCAAGAACACCCGCCCCGATGCGGTGTTCAAGCCCGAGCAGGATGGCGTGCGCGGTCCGATGCAGTACATCGAAGACTTGAAGAAGAAGGGCCACGTGGTCGCCTACGTGGGCGATGTGGTCGGCACCGGCTCCTCGCGCAAGTCAGCCACCAACAGCGTGATCTGGGCGACCGGCGCCGACATCCCCTTCGTGCCCAACAAGCGCTTCGGCGGCGTCACGCTGGGCGGCAAGATCGCCCCGATCTTCTTCAACACGCAGGAAGACTCCGGTGCGCTGCCCATCGAAGTCGATGTATCGAACATGGAAATGGGCGACGTGATCGACATCTTCCCCTACCAGGGCAAGATCGAGAAGAATGGCGCCAAGATCGCCGACTTCACGCTCAGGAGCGAGGTGCTGCTCGATGAAGTGCAGGCCGCTGGCCGCATCAATCTCATCATCGGCCGTTCGCTGACCGCCCGGGCGCGCGAATTCCTGGGCCTGCCCGCATCGACTGTGTTCCGCCTGCCGCAGGCGCCCGCCACCTCCAACGCGGGCTTCACCCTGGCCCAGAAGATGGTCGGCCGTGCCTGCGGCCTGCCCGAAGGGCAAGGCATCCGTCCCGGCACCTACTGCGAACCGCGCATGACCACCGTCGGCTCTCAGGACACCACCGGCCCGATGACGCGCGACGAGTTGAAGGACCTGGCCTGTCTGGGCTTCTCGGCCGACATGGTGATGCAGTCCTTCTGTCACACCGCTGCGTACCCCAAGCCGGTGGACGTCAAGACCCACCGCGAACTGCCCGCCTTCATCAGCAACCGCGGCGGCGTGGCCCTGCGTCCCGGCGACGGCGTGATCCACTCGTGGCTCAATCGCCTGCTGTTGCCCGACACCGTGGGCACGGGCGGTGACTCGCACACGCGCTTCCCGATCGGCATTTCCTTTCCCGCCGGCTCGGGCCTGGTGGCCTTCGGCGCCGCCACCGGCGTGATGCCGCTGGACATGCCCGAATCCGTTCTGGTGCGCTTCAAAGGCCAGTTGCAGCCCGGCGTGACCCTACGCGATCTGGTGCATGCGATTCCGCTGTATGCCATCAAGCAGGGCCTGCTCACGGTGGCCAAGGCCGGCAAGAAGAACATTTTCTCGGGCCGCATCCTCGAAATCGAAGGTCTGCCTGACCTGAAGGTGGAGCAGGCGTTCGAGCTGTCCGACGCCTCGGCCGAGCGCTCGGCTGCCGGCTGCACGATCAAGCTCAATCCCGAGCCGATCAAGGAATACCTGAAGTCGAACGTGGTTCTGATGAAGAACATGATCGCCAACGGCTACCAGGACGCCAAGACACTGGCCCGCCGCATCGAGAAGGTGGAAGCCTGGCTGGCCAGGCCCGAGTTGCTCGAAGCCGACCCGGACGCCGAATACGCCGCCGTGATCGAGATCGATCTTGCCGAGATCAAGGAACCCATCGTCTGCTGTCCCAATGACCCGGACGATGCCAAGTTCCTCTCCGCAGTCGCCGGCACCAAGATCGACGAGGCATTCATCGGCTCGTGCATGACCAACATCGGCCACTTCCGCGCAGCTGCCAAGCTGCTCGGTGGCAAGCGCGATATCCCGGTCAAGCTGTGGGTGGCGCCGCCCACCAAGATGGACCAGACCGAGCTGATCAAGGAAGGCCACTATGCTGCCTTCGGCACGGCCGGGGCGCGCACCGAGATGCCCGGTTGCTCGTTGTGCATGGGTAACCAGGCGCAAGTGCGCGAGGGCGCGACGGTGATCTCCACCAGCACCCGCAATTTCCCCAACCGCCTGGGCAAGAACACCAACGTGTTCCTCGGCTCCGCCGAACTGGCTGCCATCGCCTCGCGCATCGGCAGGCTGCCCACCAAGGAGGAGTACCTCAAGGAAATGGGCGTCATCGACGCCGACAAGGCCAGCGTGTATCGCTACATGAACTTCGACCAGATCCAGGAATATGCGGATGTGGCCAAGGACGTGATGGCTTGATCGTGTGCCGCCCACCATCATCACCATAAGTGCCGGGTGATGATTGATTGCAATGCCGGTCAGCGCTCGAGCGCTGACCGGCATTCATTGCGGCCTACCGTCCTGGTGGCCACTCGAACGCATCCCTGCCGGGGGGTTCCTGGGGCGATTTCTTGTGGCTCAGACGGCGCGTGAAGGCAACGCTGTAGTGCCTGATGCCTTCAGGCCGCTAATCTTGTCTTGCGTCCTTAGCTTTGTCTGCCGCCGTGCCGCCGATGTCGACGTTTGCCAAATCCACGAATGAGGCGCTGCTGACGCTGCGCGAGCAACTGGCGCTGACTCGATATGCGGATCGGCCGCGTCTGGCACGTGAGCTCGACCGGCTGTTCGCGCGAAAGAACGCCGGAGGTGATCTCGAGCGGCTGCTGAGTTCGCTGCAGGCATCGGCCGCAAAGTCGGCTGCGGTGGTGGAGCGGCTGAAGGCACTGCCGCTCAGGCTGGAGTTCGATCCGGGCCTGCCCATTACCGGTCATCGTGAAGAGATCGCGCGCGCCGTCGCTTCGAACCAGGTTGTCGTCGTGTGCGGTGCGACCGGCTCGGGAAAGACCACACAGCTGCCGAAGCTCTGTATCGAAGCCGGCCGCGGCACGTTCGGCCTGATCGGCCATACCCAGCCGCGGCGTATCGCGGCTCGGGCGATTGCGGACCGGTTGGCGGCGGAACTGGGCACGCAGGTGGGTGCGGCGGTCGGTTATCAGGTGCGCTTCACCGATCGCACTGGTCCGGATTGCCGCGTGAAGCTGATGACCGACGGCATCCTGTTGCGGGAGCTGGAACACGATCGCCAGCTGCGTCGCTACGACACGCTCATCATCGACGAGGCGCACGAGCGCAATCTCAACATCGATTTCCTGCTCGGCGTACTGCGGCGGCTTCTGCCGCAGCGGCCGGAGCTGCGCATCATCATTACTTCGGCCACCATCGATCCGCAGCGCTTCGCCGACTTCTTCGGCGGCGCGCCGGTGATCGAGGTCTCGGGGCGGAGCTATCCGGTCGAAGTCCGCTATCGGCCGCTACTGCGTGCCTCCAGCTTCAACGACGAGGGCGAGGCGGAGGATGAGACCGAGCTGTCGCTGCCGGACGGTATCGTCAGTGCCGTGCGCGAGCTGGACCGAAGCGCTCGCGGCGATGTCCTGGTCTTCCTGCCGGGCGAGAAGCAGATCCGTGAAGCCGACGAGGCGCTGAGCAAGGCAAAGCTGCTGCACACCGAGGTGCTGCCGCTGTACTCGCGGCTGTCGACCCGCGACCAGCAACGGATTTTCGAGAAGCACAACGCGCGGCGGGTCGTGCTTGCCACCAACGTCGCGGAAACCTCGCTGACGGTTCCGGGCATTCGCTACGTGATCGATTCCGGGCTGGCCCGGATCAGCCGCTACAGCGTGCGCGGCAAGGTGCAGCGCCTGCCGATCGAGCCGATCTCGCGCGCCAGCGCCGATCAGCGTAAAGGCCGCTGCGGACGCGAGGCCGAAGGCATCTGCATTCGCCTGTTCGCCGAGGACGAGTTCGAGCTGCGGCCGGAGTTCACGCCGCCGGAGATCCTGCGCACCAACCTGGCGAGCGTCATCCTGCAGATGGCGACGCTCGGGTTGGGCGAGCCGGAGGAATTCCCGTTCGTGGATCCGCCGGATACCCGGCTCATCAACGACGGCTATCGGCTGTTGCAGGAGCTGAAGGCCGTCGACGATGCACGCGTCGTCACGAGCCTCGGCCGACAGATCGCCTCGCTGCCGGTTGACCCGCGGCTCGCGCGAATGCTGATTGCTGCCGGTCATCATGGCTGCGTCGCCGAAATGCTGATCCTGACAGCCTTCCTGGCCAGCCAGGATCCGCGTGAACGGCCGTCGGATGCGCAACAGCAGGCGGATCAGAAACACGCCACGTACGCCGACCCACGCTCCGATTTCGTGACGGTGCTGAACCTGTGGAAGAACTTCCACGAGCAGAGCGCAGCGTTGTCCGGCAATCAGTTGCGCAAATGGTGTCGTGAGAATTTCCTGTCCTTCGTCCGCATGCGCGAATGGCAGGAGCTGCAGCGACAACTGAGCGACACTGCCGAAGATCTCAAGCTCGCAGTCAACCAGGTCGCGGCCGAGTACGGCGATCTGCACCAGGCCATCCTGACCGGCTTTCTCGGCGGCATCGGCGCGCTGGATGAGAGACGGGAATACGAAGGTGCCCGCGGCACCCGTTTCGTCATCGCACCGGGCACTGCGCTGGCGTCTCGGCCGCCGAAATGGGTGGTTGCGGCGAGCCTGATGGAGACGACCCGCCTGTATGCACGAATGGTTGCCGCGGTCGAACCTCAGTGGATCGAATCGGCCGGCGCGCACCTGGTCAAGCGTAGCTACAGTGAGCCGCATTGGGTCGAAGAGCGCGGCTACGTTGCCGCATTCGAATCCGCGGCGTTGTATGGCCTGACCCTGACGGCGCGACGACGAGTGAACTACGGCAACGTCGCGCCGGCCGAGGCGCGGGAGATTTTTGTCCGCGAAGCATTGATCGAAGGGCGGTCAAGACTGCGCGCCCCTTTCCTGGCGCGCAATCGCGAGTTGCGGCATCAGGTCGAACTGATGGAGGCAAAGATCCGCCGTCGCGACATCCTGGTGGACGAACAGGCGCTGTGCGATTTCTATCTCGCCCGACTGCCCGAGCACGTCAACTCGACGGCTGCGCTGGAGCGTTGGCTGAAGGATCCGCATCATTCCGCACGGCGCGCCCATCCTGACCCGCCTCATGCGCAGCCTCCCGTCGCTCAGCTGAGCATGACGGTAGCCGATCTCATGCGCCGACCGGCACCGGAAATCACGGCCGAGGAATATCCAGACCAGCTGCAAGTTGCCGGCAACGCGCTGTCCATCGAGTACCGGTTCGAGCCGGCATCGTCCCCCGTCGGGGATTCTCCCCTTCGGGAGTTCCGCGGCATCACCGCAGCAGCAGCCGATGGCCTGACGTTGATCGTGCCCGAGCCGCTGCTCAATGCGCTCGATCCGGGCCAGCTCGCCTGGCTCATTCCCGGATGGCAGGTTGAAAAAATCACCGCGGTGCTGCGGGCGTTGCCGAAGCAGATCCGAAAATCGCTGGTGCCGGTGCCCGATCATGCGGTGCGTGCTGCCGCTGAACTGGATCGGCAGAGCGACTTCAATACTGCGCTCGCAACCTGGATTAGTCGCGCGACCGGTGAAACCGTGACTGCCGACGAAGTCTCGCGACTGCCATTGCCCGACCATCTGCGGTTCAACGTTCGGGTCGTCGATCTGCAAGGAGCGAAGATCGCCGAAGGGCGCGATCTCGCCGCGACCAAGCGCAGCCTGCGCAGCAGAGGCGCCCAGCCGGCAACGTCATCGCAGTTGACCGGCGTGAAGCATCGGCGCTGGGAATTTGGACCGCTGCCGACCGAGCAGATGATCGAACGCCGCGGACTGCGGTTTGCGGTCTATCCGACGCTGCGGGATCGCGGCGACAGTGTCGAAATCTTCGAGGCAAGGAGCGCCGACGAAGCAACGGAGCTGTTGCATGGCGGCATACGGCGGCTGGCGATGCTGGCATTGCCCGAGCAATACAAATACGCACGCAAGCGATTCGCGGAGCAACGCGACCTGGTTTTGTTGGGGCAGGGCGTCGCCACCGGGCGGCCGCTCGCCGACGGGCTAGCGGAACGCGCGTTTGAAGAGTGCTTTCTAGCCGCTGAAACTACGCTGCCGCGCAGCGCCGAAGAGTTCGAATCGCTGTTGAACCGACGTCGGGCGGAGTTCGGGGCATTGGTCGACCGTGTTTCCGCGCACGTAATCGAGATACTGCGAGAGGCTCGCTCGGTTCGAGAAAAACTGGGTTCGCTGCAGAACGTGGCGTTCCGAGCGGTCCTCGACGATGCGAAGTCACAGATGGCAATGTTGCTGCCGGCCGGCTTCCCCATGGATATTCCAGCCGTGCTTTGGCCACATCTGCCGCGCTACCTCAAGGCGCTGGCGCGCCGGCTCGACAAGGTTGCCGGCAACGTCAAGCGCGATGCCGAGCTGATCAGCCGGGTGACGCCCTTCACGAAGGCATTGCGCGAACTTGCCACTGGCGGCAATCCGCATGTTCCTCGTCCGGAGTTCGAGCGGCTGCAATGGATGATCGAAGAGTTCCGCGTCTCCCTGTTCGCGCAGGATCTGCGCACCGCCATTCCGGTGTCGGAGAAGCGCCTGTCAGAACAGATCGAGCGGGCTCGTGGGGAAAGTCGGCGGGTGCATTGAAACGCTCAGGCGTCTTGCCTGGCCAGAGCGGGCGACTTCCTACGCATGGCCATCGCAAGCGCCACGAAGGCCAGGGCCAGCGGCACGAAAGACACCCACAGCACGGTATTCCAGCCGTAGGCGGACAGCAGGCCGCCGGATGAGAACGAGCCGATCGCCATCACGCCGAACACGATGAAGTCGTTGAACGACTGAACGCGCATGGTTTCCTCGGGCTGATGGCATTCCAGAATCAGCGTGGACGCGCCGAGGAACCCGAAATTCCAGCCCAGCCCCAGCAGGATCAGCGACCACCAGAAATGCATCACGTCGATGCCGCCCAGTCCGATGGCGGCTGACACGCCCGTCAAAACCAGGCCCACCGTCGCCACGCGGCCGGCGCCGAAACGCACCATCAGGCTGCCGGTGAAGAAGCTGGGCGCGTACATCGCGATGACATGCCATTGCAGACCCAGATTGGCAGAGGCCTGTGAATGCCCGCTCAGGTGCATCGCCAGCGGCGCGGCCGTCATCAGGAAATTCATCAGCATGTAGGACACCGCGCCACTGATCACCGCGGCCATGAAGCGTGGTTGGAGCGCAATCGCCATCAGCGAGCGCCCACCGGTCATCTTCCTTGCCGTGGGCATGGGCAAGCGAATGCCGGACAGGACCAGCGCCGAAACTGCTGCGACTGCGGCTTGCACCAGGAAGGTGGCTGCGAACCTGTGTGGGGGCCACAGGTCCATGCTCCAGGTCACCAGTTGCGGCCCGACGACTCCCGCAGCAACTCCTCCTGCCATGACGACCGACAGAGCACGCGCACGACGTTGCGGCTCCACTCCATCGGCGGCCGCAAAGCGGAACGACAGCACGACGGCCGCATAGCCGCCGCCGCAGAACGTCGCCAGGCAGAACAGCCAGAACCAGCCCGAGATGACGGCAAGCATGGATAGCAGGCCGGTCAACACGCCCACTCCGGTGCCTGCCAGGAAGGCAGTGCGTCGACCATAGCGTTGGGTCAGTGAGCCGACCGGCAGCGTGCACGCCGCCATGCCCACCACGAAGATGGAAATGGGCAGGGTCGCCAGCATGGGCGTGGGCGCAAGGTCGTTGCCGACGATGGCGCCCGTGGCGAAGACCACGACCGAGTTCGCGCCGGCCAGTGCCTGTGCAATCGACAGCCGCCAGACATTGCCGTTCTGGACCTTCTCAGGCAGCACGGCATCGCTCGTTGCAGCAATACTGTTGCGAGTCATTCTTGGGGCCATCCGGCAAGCCGATCGGGCAATAGTATCAGCGTGATCTACCGATGCGGTCCGCTGTGACACCCGCTGCAGCGGGCCACCGGCAGCAAGCGATGGGTGGGTACCAGGCGCTCCCTGGCATGGCAGCTGCGACACAGGCCGTGAAAATCGGTCCGCAGCCGCGCGCGCAGATCCGGATTGCCGGAGTGACACCCTTTGCAGGTCATCCCGCTCTCGGCCCCCATGTTGTTACCGTCCATCAAGTCGTGATGGCAATCGATGCAGTCGATACCGCCGTGCGTATTGTGATCGAGCGATGTCGGCGCAGGTTCGAGCTTGCGACCCACGAACATGCCGGCGGCAGCGATGGCGATAGCGGCAATGATCAGCAGGCGACGCATGGGCTATCGCAGCATCATGTATGTCGACAGCACCAGTATCGCCAGCAGCGTTGCGACCGATAGTGCGTTTCGCGCCAGGACGCGGGTACGTCGTGCATCGTGTTGCGCAAGTGGCTTGGCCGCCGGTGCCGGTTTGCCGAGATAGCGAAAAGCCACCAGGCCGACCGTGGCCGCGGGCAGCAGCAGCCAGATCCAGCTGCGCACATTGCTATCGCGATAGTCCTTGGCTAAGACATGAAGCAGCGCCAACCCTACCGCCAGAATCGCAAGGATTGCATGACGCGCAAAGTTGGGTCGTTGGTCATGGATGGCGCGGCAGTTGCGCCAGGGAATCGTCCCAAGCACCAGCAGCGCGATCAGGCCGCCGCCACCTGCCCATGTCGACACTGAGCCGCCAAGACGCAGATCGGACAGGATCGTCGGCTCCAGCGCGATGAGCGATGCCGCATGAATGACCGCGAATGCGGCAGCAATCCGTCCAAGATAGACATGGCAGAAGTGGAAGAACGTTGCAGGCAATCGTACAAAGCCGCGAGCCCGCGCCAGTGCGATGTTTACCGCCAGCACCAGCATGGCGGCGAAGCCACAGGCGACCACCAGGTTCCAGAGCTTCGCTTCGAAGACGAACGCGGGGCGGCCGAGGGCGACGAGCAATATCACGGCGGCCAGCAGGCCACCGATCACTCCGTAACGAATGCCCGTATCCATCGATCGGCGCTTGGTCAGGCCAGCGCCGAGATCGCTATGGCGCCGGCCGGCGGCGCGAGGCTGTTCATCAATTCAGGAAATGCCTGGCAGGGCGGTCGACTCGATCGCCGGACCGGTGTCCTGCGACCCGCCATCGGCCGCCCGGCTGCCGGCATCGGGTTCGGTGAGATCCAGGACCTTGAAAGCATTCCGCGTCATCGTATCCGCCTTGCGCGCTGGTGACCGGTTCCGGCCGCTCACCACCCTCTGTTGAAGAAACTTCTTGTTGCCGCCGGCGCAGTGCTTGCCGAACGGTTCTGCAACACCTGCAGCAACGGACATTCTCCTGCCGCACGAAACCACGATAGCGTCCGTCGTCGCGCAAGACCAGATCGACCACCGAAGCAATGCCCGACGCGGTGGTTACCTTAAGATGGCCGCGAAAATGCAGCGTCGCCGTGTATGCAGCCATGCCGTTTTGGCCTTTTGCAGTGCGATTCGCCGGTGCTAGGATCGATCGCACTCTTTGAGGAAAAACCGCAACCGCCCGCATGACGCGCAATCCGCACCTGATCGAATGGCACCCGGCCAGCTGGCAGGCCAAGCCGGCGCAGCAGCAACCCACCTATACCGACAAGGCCGCCCTGGACAGCGCAGTCGCGGCACTCTCGCGCCTGCCGCCCATCGTGGTTTCCTGGGAGGTGGAGGCGCTCAAGGAGCAGATTGCCGCCGCCCAGCGTGGCGAGCGTTTCGTGCTGCAGGGCGGCGATTGCGCCGAGACCTTCGAGGACTGCGAGTCCGACAAGATCGCCAAGAAACTCAAGATCCTGCTGCAGATGAGCCTGGTGCTGATCCACGGCCTGAAAAAGCCGGTGGTGCGCCTGGGGCGCATGGCCGGGCAGTACGCCAAGCCCCGTTCGGCGGACACCGAGACCCGCGATGGCGTCACGCTGCCGTGCTTCCGGGGCGATATCGTCAACCGCCCCGGGTTCACGCTGGAAGAGCGTACTGCCGACCCGCAACTGCTGCTGCGTGGCTATGAACGGGCCGGGCTGACGCTGAACTTCGTGCGTTCGCTGATCGATGGCGGCTTCGCCGACCTGCATCACCCGGAGTACTGGGACCTGGATTTCGTGCGGCACTCGCCGCTCAAGGCAGCCTACGAGAAGATCGTGCACTCGATCTCCGATGCGCTGGACTTCTTCGAGGCCACCAGTCGCCGGCCGATCCACGAAGCCAATCGCGTGGATTTCTTCACCAGCCATGAAGGCCTGCATCTGCATTACGAGCAGGCGCAGACGCGCTTCATCGAGCGCCAGCAGCGTTGGTACAACCTGTCGACCCACATGCCCTGGATCGGAATGCGCACCGCCGCACTGGATGGCGCGCACGTCGAGCTGTTCCGCGGCATTTCCAATCCCATGGGGGTGAAGGTCGGTCCTTCGATGAGCGCGGAGTGGGTGCAGGGCCTGGTTGCCACGCTCAATCCGAACAACGAACCGGGCCGGCTGGTCCTGATCCATCGCATGGGCGTGAAGGACATCGAGAAGCGTCTGCCGCCGCTGATTCAGGCGGTGCGCGCCACCGGCAGCCCGGTGCTGTGGATCTGCGATCCGATGCATGGCAATACCGAAACGTCGAGCTCCGGGCTCAAGACCCGCCGCTTCGAGAACATCGTGGCGGAGCTGGAAGCCGCGTTCCGCATTCATCGCGAGATGGGCTCATGGCTGGGCGGCGTACACTTCGAGCTGACCGGCGAAGACGTCACCGAATGCACCGGCGGCGCGCGTGGCCTCACGGATGCGGACCTGGCGCGAGCGTACAAGTCGCAGGTCGACCCGCGACTCAACTACGAACAAGCGTTGGAACTGGCGATGCGAATCGCGGGACTGCATCCGCCGAAGAGAAGGTGAGGGGAGGCTCGCTGGCGTAAGTGCGCGTCCATGCGGGCGATCGTCTTCCCGAAATCGCCGGCGAACCAATGCAGACGCTTGCAAGCGCAGCCGCCGTCGGCGACGCCTAGCGCTTGCTCATGAACCTGCGCAGCTCCTGCTCATCGACCTCGCGCCATTCGCCCGGCGCCAGCCCTTGAATCGTCCACGGACCGACGGACCAGCGGATCAGTCGCAGCGTCGGCAGCCCAACCGCTGCGGTCATGCGCCGCACCTGACGATTGCGTCCTTCGCGAAGCGTCAGTGAAATCCAGCTGGTCGGAATCGCCTTGCGCTCTCGGATCGGCGGATTGCGCGGCCATAGCCAGTCGGGTTGGTCGATCAATTGGGCTTCGGCCGGAAGCGTCAGCCCGTCGTTCAAATTCACGCCATGCCGCAGCGGCTCCAGCGCAGCATCGGTCGCCACGCCTTCGACCTGCACCACGTAAGTCTTTGCGACCTTCCAGCGCGGATCGGCCAGCCGCGTCTGCAATGCGTCCCAGTCGGTGAGCAGCACCAGGCCTTCGCTGTCGTAATCCAGCCGCCCCGCCGGATACATGCCAGGCGCGTCGAGCACATCCTTGAGCGTGGCCTTGCCGTCCTTGCTGGTGAACTGGGTCAACACCTGGAACGGCTTGTTGACCAGCAGCAGGCAGTGCGTGCGCATCGCTTTAGCCGTTGGCGTCCGCCGGCCGCTGCACCAGATCGATGAATCGTTGTACCGCGGCCGAATTCTCTCCGGGGCGACAGGCAAGAATCAGCGGCGCCTTCAGACCCGGGCTGTCTGACAGTGGACGATAGATGACGCCATCCATCTGCAGCCGCTGCAGCGAGGCGGGCACGATGGACACACCCAGGCCGGCGGCAACCAGATTCAGCGTAGAAATGATTCGCGGCGCTTCCTGCCCGACGCGCGGGCTGAAGCCTGCGCCGCGACATGCAGTGATGATCGTGTCGTACAGACCCGGTCCGCCCGGGCGCTTGTAGAGAATGAAGATCTCATTCGCCAAGGCCGACAACGGCAGGGCATCGCCGCTGGGGTTTGCGAGCGAATGAGCCGCGGGCAGGGCGACCACCATGTCCTCTTCCAGCAGCGGTCGCACCACCAGCCCGACCACGTCCGCCAAAGGTGAGCGAATGAATGCGGCATCGATCTCTTCGTTGTGCAGACCCTGCACCAATTCGCTGCTGCCGCTTTCTTCGAGTACCAGGGAAACCAGCGGCGAGATCTCGCGAAAGGCGCGAATCACGCGCGGCACGAAAGGATGAAACGGCGCTGAACTGGTGAAACCGACGACAACGCGCCCTTGTTCGCCGCGGGCGGTTCGTCGCGTGGTCGCGAAGGCGCGCTCGACCTGATCCAGGATGGCCCGTGCCCGTTCCAGGAATGCCTGCCCGGCATCGGTCAGCTCGACGCCGCGCGGCTTTCGGCGAAACAGCTGGACATCCAATTCACGCTCCAGCGCGCGAATCTGCTGACTCAGAGGAGGTTGCTGAATCCCCAGCCGTTCGGCGGCGCGAGTGATGTGCGCCTCTTCGGCGACGGCGACGAAATAACGCAGGTGGCGGAGTTCCATGTGAGCATATTTATAAAATATCGATCACTAATTTACCATATATTTTACGTGAGGAAAGCTCGCGCGTAATCTCCGCGCCGCATTGCAACGGGTCATGGATTGGTTCCTGGCCCGCGCGGCAATGCCCCCCTGAGCCGCAGCGCTCACCAGCACAGGAAATCGTCATGTCCTACGCATCCGCACTTGAACACGTCCGCGCCGTCAAGGCCAAACTCGGCGGCACCTGGGGCGCCATCCTCCCCGAAGATGCGGCCCGCATGATCGTCCAGAACCGCTTCCGCACCGGCCTGGACATCGCCAAGTACACCGCCGCCATCATGCGCCGTGACATGGCCGCCTACGATGCCGACAACGGCAACTACACCC
>Ga0182747_1002347_pt1 | contig 13344 bp, 16 predicted proteins | sample eDN3rd30CBELigBY_FD_128526 | JGI IMG/M metagenome (GOLD analysis project Ga0182747, IMG submission 128526) | Enriched backyard soil microbial communities from Emeryville, California, USA - eDNA 3rd pass 30_C BE-Lig BY (version 2) (version 2) | ecosystem: Environmental > Terrestrial > Soil >...
CCGTTGCCCGGAGTCCGGATGTCCACGCCTGCCACGATCCCGACGCGTGAAACGCTCTCCCCCGCGGGCGCAGCGCACGCCATCGGCGTCCCCGACGAAGTGCCGGCACCGCGGACATGGCGGTCGGCCGCGGCATGAAGGCGCTGATCTTCGCCGCCGGCCTCGGCGAACGCATGCGGCCGCTGACCGATACGACGCCCAAGCCGCTGCTGGAAGTCGGCGGCAAGCCACTGATCACCTGGCACCTGGAAAAGCTCGCCGCAATCGGCGTGCGCGAGGTGGTGGTCAACATCTCATGGCTGGCCGACCGGTTCCCGCAGGTGCTGGGAGACGGCGCACGCTGGGGGCTGCGACTCATCTATTCGCACGAAGGCCCGGTGCCGCTGGAAACCGGCGGCGGCATGCACCACGCCCTGCCGCTCCTTCGTGGCGACGACGATGCCCCTTTCATCGCGATCAACGGCGACATCTGGACCGATTACGACTTCGCCCGCCTGCCACGCGAACCGGCCGGCGACGTGCACCTGGTGCTGGTCGACAACCCGCCGCACAACCCGCGCGGCGACTTCACCCTCGTAGCGAACGGGCAGGTCGCCAGCGACGGCGACGAGCGCCTGACCTTCGCTGGCATCGGTGTCTACCGCCCTGCGCTGTTCGACCGCTGGCGCGACGTGATCGGTGACGCGCCAGGCGCCGACGCAGCGCCGCCTCGCTTCAGGCTCACACCCTTGCTGCGCGCAGCGATGACCCGGGGCCGCGCCAGCGGCGAGCACCACCAAGGACGCTGGACCGACGTCGGCACGCCGCAACGGCTGGCGGAACTGGACGCAGCGCTGGCCTGAGCCGCGAGGCGGCGCTCCCGGCATACGCACGCTGCGACGCTTGCGTGCCTCCGCGCGTACCTTGATGCAATGTCCGATCCCTCTGATGCCAAGGATGACGAAGCGCAACTGGTCCGCCGCGCGCGCCGGGGGCAGGAAGCCGCGTTCGCCGAGATCTATCGCCGCCATGCGCGCGCGATCCACTCGCTCGCGCTGCGCCTGACCGGCAACCACGCGACCGCCGAGGACATCACCCAGGAATGCTTCCTGAAGATGCTGCAGTTCCTCGGCGGCCTGCGCGACGGCACGCCGCTGCGGCCGTGGCTGAAACGGGTGGCGGCCAACGCGGCGATCGACCGCATCCGCCGCGACCGGCGCCTGGTCGCCATCGAGGACGACGACGCACAGCCCGATAACGGACCCGATCCGCTGCTCCACGCCGAATCCCTCGGCCTGCTGCGACGGTTGAGCCCCACCGAACGTACCGTCGTATGGCTGCACGCAATGGAAGGCTGGTCGCATCCGGAGCTGGGCCGGCGCTTCGGACGCAGCGAGAGCTGGTCGAAGTCGATCGTCTCGCGAACCCTGGCACGGCTGCGGCTGGAACTGGATGAAGCACACCCCCATGACAACGAATGACGACATCCTGCAGGAGCACCTGCGGCAGCTGCCGGAAGCACCGCTGCCGGACGACCTCTGGTTGCGCGTCAACGGCGCACGCCGGCGCGGCCGCCAGCGACGGCTCGCCGTTGCGGCCACCACGCTGGCGGTGGCCGCGGTCATCGCCTTTTCGCCTCTGATGCAGCCGTCCGCGCCGGAAAACGCGCAACCTGCATCCACCGTGGCAGCGGCCGCTCACGCGCCCCGCAAAGCGGGTCCCGACGACGTGGACGCCGAACTGCGCGCGCTCGATCGCGCCCTGCAGGCCGGTTACGCCCGCAATGCCAGCGACGCCGAACTCGAACCTCTCTGGGCGCAGCGCCGGCAGCTGCTCGCCGGCAACAACGCCACCACCAACTCCCCGCTGCCCCGCAGCCTGCGCATCTGACCCGAGGATTTCCCCATGTCCGTCATCCGCGGCTTCACGCTCCTCGTCTGCCTCGTCGTCCCCGGCCTGCTGCTTGCCGCTGACAACGGCAAGCAGGTCGAGGCGGAAATGGACGCCACCCTCCTGCACCTGGCAGAGCGCGGCGCGCTGGGCAATTTCGACCAGCCGCTCGTCATCGCCCGCCCGGCACAGGTGCGCTATGAACTGGGCGCGGTGGTGGACGTGCGCAAACCCGATCCGCAGGGGCTGGAAGTGCTCGCGATCACACCCGATGGCGCCGCAGCGCGCATGGGCCTGAAAACCGGCGACCGGCTGGTTGCGATCAACGGCCGCCGCCTCGACGGCCAGGCCGCGCCCGCAACTTTGCTGCGTGACGCGATGGCGGCGAGCAACGGCAGCGTGCGGCTGCTGGCAGCTCGCGGCAAGACGCGCGTCGAACTCGCCGGCAGTGCCGATGCCGCAGCCGTCCCCGCCTACCGGCTCACCATCGGCGAAGCCACCGCGAACCACGCAACCGGCTGCGGCTATGTGACCTATTCCGCGTTGCCGCCGCGCAGCAAGGGCCTGTTCGAGGCGTTCATCAGCACCATCGACGGCCGCAGCACGCCGCCCGGACTCGTCAATCGCCTGCGCGTGGACGCCGGGCGCCACGTCCTGACGGTGCAGGAGCTGATTCCCGAGCATCGGCTGCTCCCCTCCCAGAACATGCAGCGTTCGTTGATGCAGCGGCAATCCATGGCGCGCGCCTACAAGCCGTTGGTCGTGGACATCAAGCCGGACACCGACTACCGGATCGGCGCGCGCCTGCGCAAGGAGCGGTTGGACCGTGACAGCATCCGCGCCAACGAGTACTGGGAACCGGTGGTGTGGGAGCAGCGCGCCGCCAAGTGCCGGTGATCCGCCACCAGTCGCCCAAGGGAAATCTGCAGACCAGGGGAGATGCAACATGTCGGGACCACCAGCCATTGCATCCGGGCTCGGGTTGGCACTCGCGCTGTCGCTGCTTCCTTCCGGCTACGCACTGGCGCGCGACGACGGCCGGGCACCGCGCGTCTTGACCCTGCAGCCCCCGGTCGAACGCGAAGTGCGCGGCAATTACATGGGTGAGCCCGGCATCGATCCGGGCATCCTGACCGAGGGATTCCTGTCCTCGCACCCCGACATCCGCTGGCGGCGCGAGGGCCTGTACTCCTACAACCGCAAGGAATACGACATCGCGGTGGCGCAGTTCCTGCGCGCGGCGCGCCATGCCGACAAACCGTCGCAGGCAATGCTGGCGGAGATGTACTGGGAGGGCATCGGCGTGCCGCGCGATCGCGAGCTGGGTTACGCCTGGATGGACCTGGCGGCGGAGCGGATGTATCCCAACTTCGTCATCCTGCGCGAGCGCTACTGGCAGAAGCTGGGCGCGCGCCAGCGCCGCGACGCGATCGAACGCGGCCAGGCGCTGCTTGCCGAATATGGTGACGATGCGGCGAAGCCGCGGATGGAGCGACAGCTGCGGCTGGCGAACCAGCAGGTCACCGGCAGCCGCCTTGGTTTCGTCAACCCTGGGCTTTCGGTCATCCCCGTGACCGGTCCCCTGAGCGGCGTGTCCCTTGCCGGTGAAACGTTTTACAAACCCGAGTACTGGCGGACCAACAAGTACTTCGAGTGGCAGGACGAAATGTGGCATGCGCCGGCCCGGACGGGGCACGTGGACGTCGGCGACCTGCAGCCCGTCCATGACGACGCCAAGCCCGACCGTCCATCCCGCAGCCATCCGCCGGAGCCTGCCGGGTAGCGCACGTGTCCTTACCGGCGTCCCGGCATGCCGGGCCGAACACCGAAACCCCTGCGAAGGAGCACACGCATGAAAACGGCAATCGCCCTGATCGTCCTCGCCTCGTTGCCATCGCTCGCCAGCGCGGCGCCCCAGGAGACGACGAAGCGAACGCCGACGGCCTCGTTCAGCACGCCGGACACGCCGGTGACCGGGCGGATGGTGCTGCGCGAGTCGACCGGCGACGCGCTGGCCACCCAGACCCAGGCGCTGCTCACGGCACGGCCTGACATCCGCTGGCGCATCGCGGGCGAACAGGCCCGGTCCGAAGGCCGCGACGAGGAAGCCTACCTGCGCTTCCAGCGAGCAGCCCGCTATGGCGACAAGCAGGCCCAGTCGATCCTCGCGCGCATGCACCACGATGGCTCCGGCGCCGTGCGCGACCCTGCGCTTGCCTTCGCATGGATGGCGATTGCGGCCGAGCGCGGCGACGGCACCTACGTCCAGCTCCGCGACCGCTATTGGCGGCAGCTCGATGCGACGCAGCGCACGAAGGGCGAGGCCCATGTGCAGGCACTGCAGGCCGAGTACGGCGACGCACAGGCCGTCCCCAGGCTGCGACGGAGCATCCGCACGGCGCGCCACCAGGCAACCGGCAGCCGGCTCGGCTACGCGGGCGCGCTGGAAGTCACCACGACCAATGGCAGCAGTGATACTTCCGGCACTTCGCTGTCCGGGCCGGAGTACTACGATAAAAAGTACTGGCGCAGCCCGCAGTCCGCGGCCAACCAGGCGCCACCCCCGCCGGCCGGCACCTCCAAGGGAAAGAACAGTGGGCAATGAACTTCATTTTCGTGAAGACATCGGTCCAGTCCACCACGGTGGTGCCGGGCTTCCTGCCCGCCCCGCCACCTCGGCCAGCCCGCGCCATCGTGCGCTAGCCGCATGGATGTCGTCGTTCCTGCTCTGCCTTTCGTTCGCGGCCACGGCGCAGGCGCCGGCAAACGCGCGCGTGCTGACGGCGCAGCCGCCGCCCGAGCGCGCGGTGTACGGCAACTACCTCGGCGAACCTGGCATTCCGCCGGAAATGCTCACCTCGGGCTTCCTTACCGCGCATCCCGACATCCGCTGGCGGCGCGAAGGCGCGTATTCCTACAACCGCAAGGAGTACGAGCTGGCACTGGACCAGTTCACGCGCGCCGCGCGCTACGCCGACAAGCCCTCGCAGGCGATGATCGCCGAGATGTACTGGAAAGGCCTGGGCGTGCCGCAGGACCGCGAGCTGGCTTACGCCTGGATGGATCTGGCGGCCGAGCGCATGTATCCCAACTTCGTGATCAAGCGCGAACGCTACTGGGCACTTCTCGACGCCGACCAGCGCCGCGACGCGATCGAGCGCGGCCAGCAGCTGCTGGCCGAGTACGGCGATGACGCCGCCAAGCCGCGATTGGCGAAGGTCATGCGGCAGGCGAAGCGGGAAACCACCGGCAGCCACGCCGGCTTCGTCGGCGGCGGCCTGCGGATCACGCCGATGACCGGGCCGCTGGCCGGCACCGGCATGACGATAGCGCCGGAGAAGTACTACGCGGCCGAGTTCTGGGATCCGCAGGCGTACTTCGTGGCCCAGGATGCCGAATGGGGCTCAACCAGGCATGGACAGGTCGATGTCGGCGAACTCGAGAACGTGCCGGCAACGGAAGAAGCCACGCCTGATCCCGAGGCAACGCCCGAGCCCTGAGCGGCCGTCGCGCTGCCGGGGTACCCGCCTCCCGGGAATGCATCGGCCTGCCCTCGCCCACGCGGGCATGCCGGCGCGAGGCACCACGAGCCGCGACTGCGCTATTGCGTTCCCTGCCCCGTCTCGCTGCCCAGCACCTGGCGCAGGAACGGCACCGTGATCCGCCGCTGCTCGGCGAGCGACGCGCGGTCAAGCCGGTCGAGCAGCCGCGCCAGGCTTGACAGGTCGCGGTCGACGCGGCGCAGCAGCCAGTCGATCGCGGCCTCGTCGATCGCCAACCCGCGCCGTTTCGCACGCAGCCGCAGCACCTGGCGACGGCCACCGTCATCCAGCGGCGCAAGTGCGATGCGCGGGCACTGCGACAGCCGCGAGCGCAGGTCGGGCAGCACGAGCGGCAGCGCATCGGGTGCGGCTCGCGCGGTGTAGAGCACGGCGATGCCGGCGTCGCGGGCGCGGTTGTGGAAGTCGAACAGCGCGACTTCGTCCTCGCGCCGGCCCGCGACCAGGTCGAGGCCGTCGAGCGCGATGAACGGGGTGTCGTGCAGCGCATCGAGCGCTTCGCGCATCCGCCCTGCGGCGGCCGCGAGCGGCAGATACGCGCTGCGGCGCGTGGCAGCCTGCGACGCGGCGCAGGCAGACAGCGCGAGATGGGTCTTGCCGGAGCCCGGCGCGCCCACCAGGTACAGCCAATCCGCGGAATGTCCGAGGGCCAGCGCCTCGATCTGCGCCAGCGCCCCGGCCGGCGCGGCGACGAAGCCGTCGAACCGCTGGTCCGGCGGATAGCGCAGCGCCAGCGGCAGCTGCGCGGCCGCCGGGGCGTCCGCGCGGCTCACGCCTTGCCTTCGCCTTCGTCGCCCGTATCGCCCGCGCCGCCGCCACCGGGAACGATGATGCTCCCGCCGCTGGCGCGCTCGGCCGGGACGACGATGGCCGGGGCCTGCCCTGCGTACAGCCGGCTCTGGGTGTAGCGCACGTGTGCGTAGCGCAGCAGCACGTTGGCCACCGCCGCCACCGGCAGCGCCAGCAGCATGCCGAGGAAGCCGAACAGCTGGCCGCCGGCCAGCACGGCGAAGATCACCGCCACCGGATGCAGGCCGATGCGGTCGCCGACCAGTTTCGGCGTCAGCCAGTAACTCTCGATCACCTGGCCGACGCCGAACACCGCCAGCACCCCGGCCACGTGCTTCCAGTCGCCGTGCTGCACCAGCGCGGCGAGCACGCCGAACACCAGGCCACTGGTGGGGCCGAGGTAGGGCACGAAGGTCAACAGGCCGGCGACGATGCCGATCAGCAGGCCCAGGTCCAGGCCGATCGCCCACAGGCCGATGCCGTACATCGCGCCCAGGATCAGCATCACCGTGAACTGCCCGCGCAGGAAGCCGCCGAGCATGTCGCTGGACTCCGCCGCCAGCTGCGACACGACGCGCAGGTGGTCGCGCGGCACCAGCGAAGCAGCGCGTTCGATAAACACGTCCCAGTCGCGCAGGAAGAAGAACGTCAACACCGGGATCAGCACCACGTTGGCCACCATCGCGAACACCGCGAAGCCCGAGCGCGACAGGTAGCCCAGCGCGGTGGTGGCGATGCCGCCGGCGCGGTCCCAGTGCACGCGCAATTGTTCGATCAGGTATTCCGGGTCCAGCCAGGTCGAGAGCTGCAGGCGCGTGCGCTGCTCCAGCCACGGGATCGCGGTGCCGGCGAACCACTCGCGGTAGTGCGGCAGCGATTCGACCAGGGTGACGACCTGGCGCTGCAGCGTCGGCACCAGGATCAGAAGCGCCAGCGCCAGCAGCAGCGCCATCAGCGCGAACACCAGGATCACCGCGGTGTTGCGCGAACGCCCGGCCCGTTCCAGCCGATCGACCATCGGGTCGCCCAGCCAGCCCAGCAGCGCGGCGACCACGAACGGCGTCAGGATCGGCCCAAGCAGCCACACCAGCCAGCCCGCGGCCAGCGCGACCAGCGCCCACTGCAGGCGCTTGAGGAAGCGGGCGATGTCGCCCGCGGCGGTGTCGTCCATCGGCAGCGTTCTCAGAGCAGGCGGAAGACTGCGGGGGCGACCACTTCGCCCGGCGTGGATCCTTCACCGACAGCGCCGACTTCCATCAGCACCTTGTCGTCGAGCATGCGGCGAAAGCCCGGCAGGCCGGTGAGCAGGTCGAGGTCGACCTCGAGCCCCTCCGGCGTCGCCCGCAGCGGCGTCATGCCGCGCACCACCGACATGCCCTGCAACAGCGCGGACAGGCGCACATAGTCGGCGCCGTCGTCGATCCCGGTGAAGGTGACGCGATACTTGCCCGCGGGCCCGGCCGGGCTGTGCTTGGCATACCGCTTGGTCAGCGCATCCGCGGCCCCGTCGGCGCCGCCGGCCATCGCCCGGCGCGCGTCGCCCTCGCTGTTGCTCCAGCTCGACAGCACCCGGCCGTTGTCGATGAAGGTCCAGTCCGCGGTCCAGCCGCCCTTGCTGCGATAGAGCTTCCCGACCAGTTGCATCGGCGGGCTGTAGCGCGAGGACAGTCGAGCGATGGCCGCGGTGTCGCCGCGCCAGATCGCACCCACCGCGGCCTGCTCCGCGGCGCTGCCCGAAGGCAACCCGAGGCTGAAACCGCGTGCCTTGGCCCGCTGCAGCACCGAACGGGCCACGTTGTTCTGCGCCAGCGCCACCAGGCGCGGCCCGGAACCGTCATCGATCGCCAGCCACAGCACCGGCTTGGGCCGCGGCGCCGGCCACACCGGCAGCCCCAGCGCGGAGGCGAGGCCATCGATATCGTCCTGGCGGAAGCGCACCACCAGCTTGGTGCTGAAGCTGGGCGCGCCGCTGGCCGAAACGCCTTCGTCCTGGCGATAGTCGTAGCCGTCCACGTAATCCCCGGCGCGGCGCAGCTCACGGCCAACGCCCGGCCTGGACGCCGCACTGCGATCGCCCGACAGTTTCGCCAGCACCTCGGCCAGCGCGCGCGAGAAACCGGCGTTGCGTTCGGCCTCGCCCTGGCTGTTGACCGGCACCTCGGCGGCATAGAGCCCCTGCGCGATGGCGCGGTCGCCCTCGACGCGCTGCGCGCGGGCGCCGGTGGCGGCCAGCATCGTGGCCAGCAACAGCGCGGTCGCCCACGCCCACCGGGTTCGGATTGATCCCTGCATCGTTCCTTCCTGCCTGCACGCCAGTTGAAATGGTGCCACAAAGGCGCCCCCGCGATTCCGTGAACGCGCGGCCGGACCGCATCACCCGGCAGGGCGAGCCTGAACCGTCCGGCTGCCTGCCAGACGCGGCCCAGGCCGCCCCGGCTGCTAAAATTGGCGCTTTCCCAGCCCAGCGAGCCATCGTGACCGGCACCAATCCCCCAGCACCCACCCCGATGACCTACCGCGAGGCCGGCGTCGATATCGATGCCGGCAACCAGGTCGTCGAACGCATCAAGCCGCTGGTCAGGCGCAGCTTCCGTCCCGAGGTGATGGGCGGGCTGGGCGGCTTCGGCGCGCTGTTCGACCTGTCGGGCAAGTACCGTGAACCTGTCCTGGTCTCTGGCACCGACGGCGTCGGCACCAAGCTCAAGCTGGCGCAGCAACTCGGCCGCCACGACAGCATCGGCATCGACCTGGTCGGCATGTGCGTCAACGACGTGCTGGTGCAGGGCGCGGAGCCGCTGTTCTTCCTCGACTACTTCGCCACCGGCAAGCTCGACATCGACACCACGGTGGCGGTGGTCGGCGGCATCGCGAAGGGCTGCGAGATGGCCGGCTGCGCGCTGATCGGCGGCGAGACCGCCGAGATGCCCGACATGTACGCGCCGGGCGAATACGATCTCGCGGGCTTCACCGTCGGCGCGGTGGAAAAATCCGAACTGCGCGACGGCGGCCGCGTCGAAGCCGGCGACGTGCTGCTCGGCATCGCCTCCAGCGGGCCGCATTCGAACGGCTATTCGCTGGTCCGGCGCATCTTCGACCGCGCCGGCCGACCCGGCGACCTCGACCTGGGCGGCATCCGCCTCGAAGACGCGCTGATGGCGCCGACCGCGCTGTACGTCAAACCCATCCTGGAACTGCTGCGCGGCGACAACGGCGCCTCGATCCACGCCATGGCCCACATCACCGGCGGCGGCCTGACCGAGAACATCATCCGCGTCGTGCCCGATGGCCTGGGCCTCGACATCGAGGCGTCGGCCATCGTGCTGCCGCCGGTGTTCGACTGGCTGCAGCGCGAAGGCGCGGTGGCGGACTCGGAAATGTGGCGCACGTTCAACTGCGGCATCGGCTTCGTGCTGGTGGTCCCCGCATCGGCGGTGGCCGCGGTTGAATCCGAACTCGACCGCCTCGCGCTGTCGCACCGCCGGATCGGTGAAGTCGTCACGGCCAACGGCGGTGGTGAACGTGTCCACATCGGCTGACAGCGCGCCCGAATCCCGAATCCCGAATCCCGAATCCCGGTCTTATCGCATCGCCGTCCTCGCCTCCGGGCGCGGCAGCAACCTCCAGGCACTGCTCGATGCGATTGCCGATGGCAGCCTGCCGGCGCGGATCGTGGGGGTGTTTTCCGACAAGCCCGCAGCCGTGGCCTTGCAGCGCGCGCGCGATGCCGGAATCCCGGCGCGGACGCTGAGTCCCCGGGCATTCGAGAGCCGCGCCGGATTCGACGCCGCCCTGTTCGCGGCCGTGGACGAGGTGCAACCCGACCTGATCGTCTGCGCCGGCTACATGCGCCTGATCGACGGCGCGGTCGTCGACGCCCGCCGCGGCCGCGTGATCAACATCCACCCGTCCCTGCTGCCGGCCTTCAAGGGCCTGCACACGCACCAGCAGGCGCTGGACGCGGCGGCGACCGAGCACGGCGCGAGCATCCACTTCGTCACTCCCGACCTCGACGGCGGCCCGGTGATCGCGCAGGCACGGGTGCCGGTGCATCCCGGCGACGACGCCGACGCGCTGGCCGCACGCGTGCTCGAACGCGAGCATCCGCTGCTGGTGGAGACCCTGCGCTGGTTCGCGGCGGGCCGCATCGAGCTTGCTGAAGACGGCGTTCATGTCGACGGCCGCGCAAGCGTCCCGCTTCAGCTGGCAGCCAACCTGCGCTTTGCATGATGTCGACCCCATGAAGCCCTTCCCCGCACTTGCCCTGCTGGCGCTGCTGGCCTGCCTGCCTGCACGCGCCCAGGACACCACCGCGCCACCGGCCTCCGTCGCCGTCGAGGCCGAACAGGCACAGCCTCGCCCGCTGGAGCCGTTCGTCGCCACCTACGAGGCCTTCAACAAGGGCGACCTGGCCGGCAGCGCGACCATGCAGGTCGTGCACAACGAAGGCTCCCAGTGGCGCGTCGACCTGGGTATCAAGGGCAACCGCGGTTTCGCCGGCATCCTCGGGCTCAACATCCAGCAGAGCACGGTGTTCGACGACATCGATGGCCAGTTCCGCCCGCTGACCCAGAGCACGATCCGCAAGGGCCTGTTCCTGGGCAAGAAGATCAACGGCGTCTATGACTGGAGCACCCGCAGCGCCCGCTGGCAGGGCAGCATCAAGGACGAGCGCAGCAAGCCGATCGCACTGCACGACGGCGACATGAGCGGCCTGCTGATCAACCTTGCGGTGATCCGCGACGCACGCCCCGGCGCGCGCCTGCAGTACCGGTTCGTCGACGGCGGCCGCGTCCGCGACCACGTCTACCAGGTGGCCGACCAGACCGAAACGATCAAGGTCGGCGAGCTGAGCTACGACGCGATGCGGGTTTCACGCGTCAACGGCGGCAACGATGAGACCATCTTCTGGGTCGTCAACGGCGTGCCGACGCCGGTGCGCATGCTGCAGCGGGAAGATGGCCGTGACGGCATCGACCTGCGCCTGATCGAATACCAGGGAATCCAATGATGAAGATCCTCCGCAAGAACAGGAAGTCCATCCTTTCCGCCGCCGCGCTGCTGCTTCTCGCCAGCATGCCGGCGCTGGCGATCGAGCCGTTCACCGCCAACTACCAGGCCAGCTACATGGGCCTGCAGGGCAACGGCAGGATGACCCTGGAGCCGCAAGGCAACGATCGCTGGAAGTACACGCTCAGCATCGGCAGCGGCGGCATCAAGCTCGACCAGAGCACCGTGTTCGAAGACCACGACGGCAAGTGGCGCCCGCTCTCGGGAACCGACTCGTCACTGCTGCTGATCAAGAAGACCGACAAGCAGGCGACCTACGACTGGGGCAAGGGCGTTGCCACATGGAGCGGCGACGTCAAGGCCGAGCGCGCCGGCCCGGTGAAGCTGCAGGCCGGCGACGTCGATGCGCTGCTGCTCAACCTCGAACTCGCCCGCGACGTTCCCGCAGGCAAGCCGCTTTCGTACCGGATGGTCGAGGACGGCCGGGTCAAGAAGCTGACCTACAAGGTCGTCGGCAAGGACACCATCACCGTCGGCGGCAAGCCACGCCCCGCGACCAAGGTCTCGTACGCCAGCGGCAACAAGGAAACCGTCGCGTGGGTCGTCGAAGGCCTGCCGGTACCGGCGCGCATCCTGCAGCGCAAGGACGGCAAGGACGAGATTGACCTGCGGATCCAGTCGGTGCAGTAGAGCCGTTCCCGGATCGCAGTGCCGTTCCGGGAATCGTGCGGTCTGATCCGTCCTCTTCGAAGACGGGTTTCCAGCAGGGGAACGCCTGCTCGTCCAGCGCCTCTGGCATCACTTGCCAAAGCCCCTGCCCCTCGCCTTCCAATTTGACGGCAGCCGTCGGGTCATCCTCAGACCTTGGGACTTGGCTTTTCTTGCTTTTCCGCAAACAAATCTACGCCGCAGCTCCGCAGACCCGGAGGCGCCGCACGTCCTGTGCGGCGCCCTCCGGGTCCGCAGGAATGCGGTGTGGATTCGTTTGCGGGAAAGAGCAAGGGCAAAGCAAAAGCTGGGAGCTGGGAGCTGGGAGCTGGGGGCTGGGGGCTGGGGGCTGGGGCAATGGAACGGCTATTGCCGGCTACCCATGACGCATGGATCCCGCGTCAGTCTTCCTGCCCGGAAAATGTCGTCCGGCAGTCCACCCGGATCGGCTGGCCATCTTCATGGCCGCGCCAGAAGAAACTGTGGCATTCGCGCTTGCCTTCGCGCGTGCTGCGCACGGTCACCGCGTACCACGACTGCATGGCTTCGCGCGTGGACACCTTGCCATCGCCGTTCCAGTCCATGTCCCGCGTGGCGATGCCCGAGGTGAACGCCAGGCCCGCATGCCACGCATAGCCCGAGTACAGGACCAGCAGCGCGAGCGCGCCGAACAGCAGCTTGCGCCGCAGCGGGATTCCCGATGGCCGGCCGGCGGGCTGCATGCTCAGTCGACGCGGCGGATCCGCGCGCCCAGCCCCGACAGCTTGCGCTCGATGTTCTCGTAGCCGCGGTCGAGGTGGTAGATGCGGTCGATGGTGGTGTCGCCCTCGGCGACCAGCCCGGCGAGGATCAGCGACGCCGAGGCGCGCAGGTCGGTCGCCATCACCGGGGCGCCGCTGAGTTTCGCCACGCCGGTCACGATGGCGCGGTTGCCTTCGACGTGGATCTCGGCGCCCAGGCGCGCCAGTTCCTGCACGTGCATGAAGCGGTTCTCGAAGATCGTTTCGTCGATGGTGCCGACGCCGTCGGCGATGCAGTTCATCGCCATGAACTGCGCCTGCATGTCGGTGGGGAAGCCGGGGTGCGGCGCGGTGACGATGTCGACCGCCTTCGGCCGGCGCCCGCGCATGTCGACGGTGATGCGGTCGCCACGCGTGCCGACGTCGGCACCGGCCTCGACCAGCTTGTCGAGCACCGCGTCGAGCGTGCCGGGGCGCGCGTGCGTGGCGGTGACGCAGCCGCCGGTCATCGCCGCGGCCACCAGGAAGGTGCCGGTTTCGATGCGATCGGCAACGACCCGATGGCTGCCGCCGTGCAGGCGTTCGACGCCCCGCACCACGATGCGGTCGGTGCCGGCACCCTCGATGTCGGCGCCCATCGCCACCAGGCAGTCCGCCAGGTCGACGATCTC
>Ga0182747_1002348_pt1 | contig 13343 bp, 9 predicted proteins | sample eDN3rd30CBELigBY_FD_128526 | JGI IMG/M metagenome (GOLD analysis project Ga0182747, IMG submission 128526) | Enriched backyard soil microbial communities from Emeryville, California, USA - eDNA 3rd pass 30_C BE-Lig BY (version 2) (version 2) | ecosystem: Environmental > Terrestrial > Soil >...
CTTTTGCCTCGTCAATAGTAGACATCGCGTTGACCGTCCATTCTTCCTCTAACGAAATCCCTTCACCAGCTAACGATTGTTTGAATCCCTCTAAACGCATGCGTCCGCTGGCTCGATTTAATTCGGCTATGATCGCAATATCCGTATGTCCTTTATCTAATAAATAACGGCCTGCCATATATCCACCTCGTACATCATCAGTAGTAACAATGTGTGATGAAAAACGGAGGTTATCAATTGAAAACATTAAATGGGGGATATTTTTTCTTTGTAGATTTTTATATACCTTCCAATCTTCCTGCTCTGTCGCGATAATAATCCCGTCAACTTGCTTTTTTAATAAAAGATCCAAATATTCCTTTTCCCGCTCAATTTGGTAATCAGTGCTACACATAATAATTGCATAGCCCATCTCGCGTGCATTGTTTTCCAACGCCCGCCCAACTTCTGCAAAGAAGGCATTTGAAATATCAGGAACAAGAACTCCAATCGTATATGTTTGCTTTCCTGTTAATGCCGCTGCAACACTGCTTGGCTGATAGTCAAGTTCCCGCATTATTTCAGTCACTTTTTTTCTGGTTTTTTCACTGATCCGACCTGAATTATTAACTACCTTTGATACGGTTGCAATGGAGACCCCCGCCTTTTCAGCTACATCGTAAATCGTCGGCTTCATCCACTTTCAAACTCCTTCTAAACTGTCCTATTTTGATACCATTTTACCATGAAGGAATTTTGGGGGTAATACCAGGACTAATTATTTTGAAATACTCTTTAAGAAATCAAGTTGTTTTTGAGCATTATCCTTCGTAATAACTTGAATTCCACTGTCGATGCGGTTTGAGATCTTTTTGCCATCAGCTACTTTTAAAGCATTTTCAACACCTTGGTATCCCATATTATATGGACTTTGTGCAATAGTACCAGCAAGACCTCCGCTAAGAATTGATTGAACTGCTTCTTGAGTACCATCAGTACCGATTACTTTAATATCCAAGTGTTTTGCCTGAACCGCACGCAATGCTCCAAGTGCCATATCATCATTAGCTGCAAATACACCTTTTACGTCACTGTGTTTCTCAATAATATTTTCCATAACTGACAATGCTTTTGCTTTGTCGCTATCGGCAGGCTGTTGTGCAACGACTTTTATTCCTTCTTTAATAAGTTCGTCCTTAGCACCTTTAATCCGTTGGTCAGTCGCAGGGTTACCGAGTGCTCCTGCAATAAGGACAACTTTATCACCTTTGTGAAGCATGGAACCAAGCAATTTACCTGCTTGAGCACCTGCTGTTGCATTATCCGTACCGATGAAGGTAGTTTTGCCATCAAATGTAGCGTCTGAATCAATTAAAAGCACCGGTATTTTCGCTTTTACCGCACTGGTTAATACTGGTACAACCGTGGTTGGCTGCGATGGAGATACAACAATTGCACTTGGTGACTGGCTGATTTGGTCTTGAATCATGTTAACTTGTTCCATAACTTGTGATTCAGCTGATGGTCCTACTACATTTACATTAACCCCCAGCTTCTTACCTGCTGCCTCAGCACCAGCCTGGACATATTGCCAATAAGGGCTTGATAATGTTTTTAATACAACAGTGACGCTTTTATCGCTGTTATTACTTGCGGTTGCGCTGGTACTTTTACTAGTACTTGATGAACAACCGGCGATAAATGTCATGCAGGATAAGGCTACAGCAGCACCAACTAATTTAATTTTATTCGTATTCATTTGTATTCCCCCACTTTTCCTGTTTTTAATGAAGTTTTATGACTACCACATAGTGATAAAGAAGTCGCGTTTTGTATAGATATTTGGCGAACAAGATACAAACAAAAGAATTACTTTTTCTTTGCTCTGCGTTGACGGATTACGTCTACATAAACTGCCGCGATGATAACGATTCCAATTACAGCCATTTGCGAGTCTGCAGAAACGTTCAGAAGGTTTAAACCATTCCGAAGAACAGCAATTGTTAATGCACCGATTAATGTACCTGAAACTGTACCAACCCCGCCAAAGAAACTGGCGCCACCGATGATAACAGCTGCTATCGCATCAGATTCATAGTTAAGTCCTGCAAGCGGGAATGCTGAGTTAACACGTCCTACCATTACTAACCCTGCAAGACCTGCCATCAAACCACTTAATGAATAAACGATCATAAGCACACGATCAACCTTGATCCCTGATAGACGAGCGGCCTCCGGATTGCCACCAATCGCATAAATATAGCGGCCTGTCTTAGTTCTTGTGAGGAAAATATGAAAGATTACATAAACAACAATTACTAGAAGAAAGCTTACTGGAATCGGACCAACGAATTGGTTTCCAACAAATTGAATCATAAGCGGGAAACCTGCAATTGGTGCAGCCGCAGTTACAATAAGGGCAATTCCCCGGCCTATAAATTGTGTTCCAAGAGTTGAAATGAATGGGTGTGGTAAATGCAGTTTTGTTAATAAAATTCCATTTATCCAACCGAAGAAAGTGCCTACACCCAGACAAACAATGATTCCGATAATCGGGTTCATGTGCATGTTGACGGTTACAATTCCCATAATCATAATCGATACTGCAAGAATTGCACCTACTGACAAGTCAATCCCAGCAGTCAAGATTGCCAAAAGCATTCCGATCCCAAGGAGAGCATTAATGGAAGATTGACTGGCAATATTCATGAGGTTATTAACCGTTAAAAACTTATCTGACAGGGAAGAAAGGATTACAACCAAGATGATAAGAGCTAATAGAGGTCCCAGCTTACTGATTACTTTCTTAAATGTGTTTTTATCTTTTGGTAATTCGGTTTCAGATTTTGTTACGACTTGAACTTGACTCATTTTTTCATCCTCCTGTAGCCGCTTTCATTATTCTCTCTTGTGAAGCTTCTCTAATCGGCAAATCTGCTGTTAATTTTCCCTCACTCATAACTAACACTCGATCACACATCCCAAGAATTTCAGGAAGGTCTGATGAAATCATTATGACGATAGAACCGTTTTCAACTAATTGATTCATTAAACGATAGACTTCAACTTTTGCACCTACGTCTATTCCTCTTGTCGGTTCGTCAAAAATAAATACCTTTGCCTGGGTACATAACCACTTGGCGATAACAACCTTTTGCTGATTTCCTCCACTCAAGTTCCGAGAGTGAAGTTCAATGTTTCCTGGACGAATTTTTAACTCTTTCACATAATTTACTGCTTCTCTACGCATTGCTTTTAAATCGAGCAATCCTGTATTTCCTTTAAACTTATCCATATTAGCTATGGCCATATTAAAGTCAAGCGTCATATCAAGCAACAGGCCTTCACTTTTGCGATCCTCTGTTATAAAGGCAATTCCTGCGTTGATAGCGTCCCGTGGAGATTTAATCCGGATTTCCTGACCATCAATAAAGACCTTCCCGCCTTTATGTTGATCAACACCGAAAATCGCTCTGGCCAATTCGGTACGTCCTGCGCCAACAAGTCCTGAGATCCCTACAATTTCGCCATATCGGACTGAAAAATCAACCGGCTCATTTGTGCCTGCTACAACTAAATTTTCAACCCGGAATCCTTCTTTTCCCAAATTAAAGGATTGCTTTGGAAATTTTTCATCCAGTGAACGTCCAACCATTAATTCTATCCAGAGGTCGGTTTCAGTTGTTTTTACTGGTAAAGTTGCAATTTTGAATCCATCACGTAGAATGGTAATTCTGTCACCAAGGTGCCTAATTTCTTCAAGACGATGGGAAATGAAGATAATCCCGATTCCTTTTTTCCTAAGTTCTTCGACCACCTTATATAACTGTTCTACTTCCTGGGCGCTTAAGCTGGAAGTCGGCTCATCCATAATAATTAATTTCGCATCCAGTGCGATCGCTTTCGCAATCTCAACCAGCTGTTGCTGCCCAATGCCTAGTTTCCCAAGCTGCTCATCTGCAAGTTTTGGGTCCTGCCCAAGCAACTCCAAACAGCGCTCTGCTTCTTTTCGCATTGCTCTGCGGTTAAGCAAGGACATTTTGCCGCCGTGTTTTAATTCTCTTCCAAGAAAGATATTTTCATATACTTTTAGTTCTGGAATAACATTCAGTTCCTGATAGATTGTCGCAATACCTAATGTCATTGAATCAACCGGGTTATTTAGGTGAACCAGGTTCCCTTCCCAGTAAATTTCTCCAGCATCCTTTTGATAAGCGCCTGTTAAAATTTTGATTAAAGTTGATTTGCCTGCTCCGTTTTCCCCAAGCAACACATGAACTTCACCAGCTTTTACATCGAGGTCGATCCCCTTTAGTACATGGTTTTGATTGAAGCTTTTTTTAATTCCTTTTATTTCGAGGAGGCTCCTTGTATGTACAACCATATCTGATCCCCTTTCTTCGTTTTCCCCTAAATGTAACGAGAACTTTTTAGGTAAGCGCTTTCCCTTTATCTAGAATTATATCATCATATTCTCAATATGCAACAATATTTTGAATATTCTTTGAACATATTTTGGATAAATGTTGTAAAAATTTTAAAATACTACCATCCTAATGTTTAATATTTGTCATAACAGATCCGTTTGACAATGACCAGTAGGCTTTTTCCAGATAGTGTGCCATTTGAATGGAGTGATCTGAATTATATACTGGATTTTCCTTACTAAGTATACAGTCTTGGAAATGTTCAACCTGTCTTAAATATTGATCATCTTTCAATCTTTCAAAAAGAATAACATTATTATTTTCATCTCTGATAGTAATTTTTCCGCATTTATCATCAGAAACGTCAGGCCGAAAAGAGGAATCTACTGTTATGGAACCTTTTGGTCCTATTACTTCATAGCGATTAATAAATGGGAGTTCTATCGAAGCGGACACTTCAGCGATCCGATTTTGTTCGTCTTTTAAAACACAGACGGAAGTTGTATCAACACCGTATTCAGGATGAATCTTTCCGCTCATAGAGATTTGAACTGGTTTAAAGCCGATCATTTGAGTTACTGCATGAAGTCCGTAGCAGCCTACATCCCTCATAGCACCTCCGCCCAATTCCTGATTTAATCGAATATCCCCCTGATCCTCGAGCATCCATGAGAAATGGGCTTTGATATGACTGTATTCACCGATGACTCCCGAGTTGATTAACTCTTTTGCACGGTCATGCTGACAATGAAATTGATACATAAACGCTTCCAAAAAAACTACGTTATTTTCTTGTGCAGCATGGTGGATTGACTCCATTTCGGCTTCTGTTAATGCAGCCGGCTTCTCCAGAAGAACGTGCTTGCCATTTTTCATTGTTTTTACAGCCCATTCAGCATGCAATGAATTGGGAAGTGGAATATACACAGCATCAATGGATGGATCCTCAATTAGTTGTTCATACTTTTGATAAACAATAGGAAAATTAAAGCGCTTAACCTTATCAGAACTCTTTGAAGCAATAGCAGTTACCACTGCACGGTTTGAACGGCGTAATGCCGGGACAAGCTCATCGTATGCTATATTAGCTGCACTTAAAACTCCCCATCGGATTTTTCTCATAGTTTTCCTCCTTATTTTAAATCTATTAAGAAATTAATATATTACAGATTTATTAGGTTAAGCGCTTTCCCTATTAATAATAACCCCTCACAAGAGAGAATTCAATATTTATTTTAAAAGTATTTGTAATTTTTTGAAAGTTTTATTAAAATAATAAACTTAAAGAAAATCAAGTCAACAGGTTATGTTTCACGCTTACTGTTTTTAGCCAAATGAATCAAGAAAAACAACGGTAAGTAGGGAAAAAAAGATATTCGAGAATATTACACGCGTACATGACTAATGTTTTTGTTTTCAAGTATTTCGCCAAAAGTTAACCAAAAGATATATCAACATGAGCACCAGCCTATTCTCAAAAAATAACAGTGGGAATGGGCTGGTGTTTTTCACATGACCTTTCGTTCTTCTACGAATTGTAATATCTCTCCATTCGACCTTTTAAATGGATGGTTTTATGGCCAGTGATGCCCTGCCTTAAAGTTTCTCATGGAAAAATTTTATTTTTTGGCTGTGTTAAATTTAGCTGTTGATTGTCGAATAATTAATTCCGGAGAAAGTAACAAACGTTCCTTGTTCATCTTTTCCTCCTTCATTTCCCCGATTAACAATTCAACCGCTTTCGCTCCCATTAGTTTAATCGGCTGTGATATGGTTGTTAACATTGGGGATGTTGTGGTAGAAAGCACAGTGTTATCAAAACCAACAACCGATAAATCTTGTGGTACGTTTAAACCAACTTCCTTAGCAGCCTGTAATACCCCTGCTGCTAATAAATCATTGCTCGCAAAAATTGCTGATGGCCTCTCTTTCATTGAAAGAATTTTTTTTCCGCTTTGGTAACCTTTTCGAATGGTTGCTTCTGTTTTTACAATAAAGCCATCCGGTATCGGTAAGTCCGCTTCAAGCATTGCTTCCTTAAATGCATCCATCCGCGCGGTATTACTACGAACATTTTCGATGATGATTGCAATTCTTTTGTGGCCCAAGGAAAGTAAATGGGAAGTTGCTAAATATCCCCCTTTATAGTCATCCACAGTCACAGTATTTACGGATAATTTTGGAATATCTGAAGCTAATAATACCATCGGGAATCCTTTATCCAGCATCTCTTCAAGTAAATCCGGACTTCGGAAAGCAGATGCTACAACCAGACCATCTATCCTTTGACTGGTTAACAGCGATAAATAGCTCTTCTCTTTTTCAGAATCATTATCTGTATTGCACATCATCACGTTATATCCAAAATCATGACTTCGGTCTTCAATACTTCTTGCAACTTCTGCATAAAATGGATTCGAAACATCCGGAACTAGTAGGCCGAAAGCTTTTGTTCGCTTTCCCCTTAATGAGGCTGCAGCTACATCGGGAGAATAATTAAGTTTTTTCATTGCTTCCCATACTTTTTTTCTGGTCTGCTCACTAATGCTGCCAGTATGATTGATCACCTTCGAAACAGTTGTTGTCGAAACACCTGCTTCCTGAGCGACACTATGAATGGTTACCTTCATAATTGACCCTTCTTTCCCAGTAACCTTTTTTATGTTGTGATTATAACACTTTAAAGCCATGAACATCAGAAAAATAGACAGTGCTGCCCTAAAGCAAACTGTCTAAAAAAAGAACCTATTTATGAATTTAATTAGATGAAAAAATTTTATAAGGTGATTGAACAGTTATCAATTCTCCTGTTTCAAACGACTCTTTACAAGCATAACCAAGAGCTGTTGATAATACTCCATCTTCAACCGTAACATTAGGCTGTCTCTTTTCTCTGACACAAGAAATAAACTCTTCGACCTCACTTAAATAGGCTTGTTCAAATCTCTCTAAAAATCCATCCGAGCATTCCTTTACAGCACCAGATTCATCAAATACCGTGACCATATTTTTTTCAGGAATGGTTCCAATTCGTAATGTACCTTTTGTACCAATGATTTCTGTTTCAATATGATATCCATGTGCACAGTTACGTCCGGCAATAAAAACGCCCATTTTATTTTTTTCAAATTTCACTAAGGCAGTCCCTGTTTCTGCATCGTTCAACTCCGCTATTTCAGGATATCCATAAGCGCCGCCAATTGCCCAAACTTGTTTAGCTTCAACGTTTAATAACCATCTGGCAAGATCCAAATCATGAATAGCCATATCTAAAAACAAACCGCCACTGTAATTATTTTTTGCAAATTGCATAAATCCATGTATTGCCTTTGCAGGATCAAAACCATAACAGCGAATTAAGTATGGCTCACCAATTTTGCCTTCCTCTATTTTCTTTTTCGCATATGCATAGGACTTGTCATATCTTCTCATAAAACCGAGCATGAATACTCGGTCTTTATGCTTGTTCACTACTTCTTGAACGCGCAATGCTTCCTCCATATATAAACCAAGCGGTTTTTCACTGAATACATGAAAACCTGCATGTAATGCTTTCTCGATTTGTTCGCAATGAAACCCTGACGGAGAAGCAATAAAGATTGCGTCCAGTTCTTTATTTTTTAGCATTTCATCATAGCTGGTATATGCGTATGGTATATCCCATTCCTTTTGGACTTTTTCAACTTCTTCTAGAATCACACTGCAAACAGCATACAATTCGCAATTTGGTATGCGAAACGCTAAATTCTCTGCATGTTGTCTTCCTAATCTTCCTAATCCTACAATCCCTACCCTAACCTTTTCCATCGTAAATCCCTGCCTTTTTTTGGATTATTGTTAAGTAAAACGTTTTCCTTTTTTCATAAATATTAGGAATCTATTAAACCTCTAAAGCAAAAAATATTGTAGATTATACCTGAAAGAAAATGATTATATTTTTTAGGTAAACGTTACCCTTTTTTACGATTATATTATCCATTTATACTCAAGTCAACATTTTATTTATTAAATCGAGGAAGAAGAGAATCCTAATTATAAAGACCTTTTTAAGTAAACTTTCCTAAGAAATGATATTCTCATCATTTCTTAGGGGTAGGGTAAACGTTACCCTTTCAGATATCCACATAAAAAGCAAAAAATGAGGCTTGAACATAACTAGCTTTAAATAATAAAAAAGGTGAATTTGAGCGCACTCAAATTCACCTTTTTCTATTATTTTTGCGTGTAAATCTTCTATTACCTTAGTTGGTGGCAGTGAATTTTCATAAAATTACTGCCATTAACGCGAGTCCTATTTTGTTTTCTACCCCCGATTTTCCTCGTACAGAAAATCGAGTAAAACACAAATTAGCCTTCAAGAATCCAAAAACTGGCTCCATATCGATTTTACGTTTTCGATAGAATCATTCGTTACGATGAAAATTTTGTGTGATAACTTTATTTTATCAGAAGTGGTCCTTAATTTTATTAAAAAAATAATCAAAGCCTGTGAAGTTTTACTCCTCGTAAAATTCACAGGCTTTTTAGATTCTAGAGAGGGGTTTGTCCCAGCCTCATTGATTTATCTTGAATTATTTAGAAGCCTTCTTATGTTTTTTATTACAGCAATTGCATTGTCCGTACAAAGTGGATTTATTTTACACATACAACTTTAAAACCCAGCTACCTTCACATGAGAAGATTAGCTGGGTTTCTTAATTATTAACATTCAATTATTATAGAACTATTCGGATCCGTCTAGTAAGCCACTGCTCTTTGTTCAGCAATGGCGCCCGTTTCTTGAACAAGGAAAGTGATACTCTTGCTTTTCAAGCATCGCACTTGTAAATTTAATTAGCAGCAAATAAAATTTTAATAGTTAGAAATTTCTACTAGATCACAATCTGGATCCCTAGTATAAATAGAAGCTATTGATCCTAATGCTTAAAGCTACACTTTGCAACTTTCATCGCTTCTTTAATATATTCCGCTGATTGATGAAGCCATTCAAGTTCTTGGGAGTCGAGAGCAATTTCTAATTGTTTTTCTATTCCATTTCTCCCGATGACACATGGCATACTTAATGCAACATCTCCATCGTATCCATATTGTCCGTGTAAGGTTGTGGACACCGGATAAACACTACGTTCATCCAGCATAATCGCTTTTGCTAGAGTAACAGCAGCTTGGGCAACCCCTGCATTTGTCCACCCTTTCCCATTTAACACATCAAAGGCTGCCTTAACAACTTGTTTTTTAATACCTTCCCGGCTTAATGATTCTTTTCCTTGAAAAACTTGGTCTAATTCTTTTTCACTAAACCCCTGCACACTTAAACGGCTTAATACCGGGAAAGCGGTATGGCCGTGTTCGCCCATCATATAAGCTGTTACACTTTTTGGATCGATGTCATAATTAGCAGCAATTATTTTGCGAAGACGTGCAGAATCAAGCATCGTTCCAGTTCCGAATATTCGTCCTTTTGAATAGCCAAATTCATTTTCTGCTATGTAGACCATGGTATCTAATGGATTTGTTATGAGAATAATGATTGCGTCTTTTGTGTATTTCGTAATTCCCGTCATGACTTCACGAATTACCTCTGAATTGACAACAGCTAATTGTGCCCTGTCCGGCATCGCATCTTCATCACTTTTTACCATGCTGGGACCGGCAGCACAGATGATTACATCTGCATTTGCGCATTCGGAATAATCTCCGGCGTATACCGTTGTATTTGACATATATGTCAGAGCGGTTGCATGTTCTTGGTCAAGAGCTTCGCCATAAGCAACCTCCTTATCAATATCAATGACAGCTATTTCGGCAAATAGTCCCAATTTCATGGCATCCGCCAGAACATAAGAGCCCACATGTCCTACTCCCACAACTACTAACTTATTTCTTTTCATCGTTTCCCCCCCAATCATAATATATAAAATTTTAACACAATTTAGAAAATACTAATAATTTTTAATTAATTGGTGCAGTTACACCAAAAAAACTTTTTCAGGTCCTATAGCAGTAATGGAATACCTTGTGCGTTACACACATCGTATTGCCATTTCAAATAATAGAATAGTTTCTGCCTTTTTGGGCGCAAAACTTCCGATTGTCTCCTGAAAGAACCGTCCCTATGGTTTTTTACTATTCTGCAAAAATTCTAAAAATTACATTGAAAACGTTTACTTTGTAATATAATTGTTATTTAATATAAATATATTTCAAATTTTCAAAAAACTAGGAGGTAGAGTAATGAGGAAGATTGTAAAACAGTCATTTCTATTGATTTCTGTACTATTACTTGTGGCTTTAGCAGCTTGTGGTAAAAGTACCGAAACTTCAGGAAAGGATTCAGCGAAAGACGGGGGACAGGCTAAGGGTTTGAAAGCAAAAATAGGAGTGATCACGTATTTAAGCGGTCCTGGTGCAGCTTATGGTGAAGCAATTACGAGTGGTTTTAAGTTAGCACAAAAAGAAATTAACGCAAAGGGCGATGTAAACATTGAACTTGTGATTGAAGACTCCGCGGGTAAACAGGAACAAGCTTTAGCAGCAGCTCAAAAACTAATGAGTGATGATGACATTGTTGCCCTTTTAGGACCTACTTTAAGTACGGAAATGAACGTTGTTGGGCCTGAGGCGGATTTAAACGGAATTCCAATTATGGGTACATCAACAACTGCTGTGGGAATTCCACAGATTGGCGACTATGTTTTCCGAAATTCAATACCTGAATCACTTGCCATTCCGGCATCGATTAAAAAAGCAGTCGATAAATACGGTGCGAAAAAGGTTGCCATTCTTTATGGTAATGACGATGTGTTTACAAAATCAGGCTTTGATACGATGAAAAAAGAAGCAGAAAAGATGGGGCTTGATGTTTTAACGATTGAAACCTTCCAAAAAGGACAGTCCGACTATAATGCTCAATTAACAAAAATCAAGGGCCTTAATCCAGACTTGATTTTATGCTCGGCTCTGTATAATGAAGGTGCGGTTATCATGGATCAAGCAAGAAAAATGGGGATTAATGTACCTTTTGTAGGAGGAAATGGCTTTAACTCTCCGCAGGTTATTGATATTGCAGGAAAAGCTTCTGAGGGATTAATTGTTGCCACTCCATGGTTTGCGGAAAAGGATGATCCGAAAGTAAAGGACTTTGTTCAAAAATTTGAAAAAGAGTACGGCAAGAAACCTGACCAATTTGCTGCTCAAGCCTATGATGCTCTGTATATTTATGCGGAAGCGTTGAAGAATGCAGGTGAAGCTGACAGAGATGCATTTCGCGATGCACTTGCTGAAATCAAAGATTTAGACGGTGTACTTGGTAAATTCTCCTTTGATAAAGAGGGAGACGTTGTCATGGACCCAACCGTACTCATCATCAAAGACGGCAAGTTCCAACTGTTTGAATAAAAAAGTAGTAAAGGGTGAGATGTCTTGTTTTTAGAGCAGCTAATTAACGGAATTACACTAGGAAGCATCTACGCCATCGTTGCTCTTGGGTTCACACTGGTTTTTGGGGTTCTGGGCATCATTAATATGGCACATGGTGAAATATTTATGTTTGGGGCTTTTATAGGAGTTATCGTTACGAGTACGCTTGGGCTGCCGCTTTGGGTGGCCTTTGCCGCTGCGATCCTTGTAACGGTCATTTTGGGCTATTTGCTTGAGCGCTTTGCACTAAGACCACTCCGTGGGAAGCAAGGCGTCTCACACCTTGCTCCATTAATCAGTACGATCGGCGTGTCGATTTTACTTGAAAATCTTTCGCATCACTTATTCGGAGCAGGAAATCATCCTTTCAGTAATGCGTTTGCTGAGATTCGTTTCCAGATTGGCTCCATCACCATTTATGCAGTTCAAATCTTAATTTTTGTCATTTCGATTGTTTTAATGATGGCTCTTTCGTATTGGCTTTCCAAAACGAAGGCTGGAAAAGCGCTCCGGGCAACAGCAGAAAATTTGGAAACTGCTAGTATCCTGGGGGTCAATACAAAACGAATCATTACGCTAACGGTGATTATTGCATCAGCAATGGGAGGTATCGCTGGGATTTTAGTCGGTATGGCCTTCAACTCCGTTAACCCGCAAATGGGATTATCAATGGGGCTTAAGGGGCTTGCCATTATCATTTTAGGCGGAATGGGAAATGTGAAAGGTGCCATGGCAGGAGGATTGATTCTTGGATTGTCGGAGACGCTGGTTGTAGCGTATGGAGATTCGGGATATCGTGATGCAATTGCCTTTATCATCATCATCATCATTCTTTTATTAAGACCTCAAGGACTTTTTGGGCAAAAGACAGCTGGAGCGGGGAGGCCATGATATGCTTGGAGAATTAATCAATCCCTACTACCTACAAGTCGGTTCCTTTATTTTGATCAATATTATTCTTGGCTTAAGCATATACGTTACTCTTTCTTCCGGACAGCTCTCTTTAGGAAATGCTGGGTTTATGGGAATCGGAGCCTATACATCTGCTATAATGACTATCCATTATGATGTTCCCATCATTCTTGGTATCATTGCCGGTGCTGTCGTTGCCGGGATCGTCGGCATTTTGATTGGAATACCGTCTCTTAGGTTAACAGGTGTTTACTTGGCGATTGCCACTTTGGGATTTGGAGAGGTCATCCGAGTATTCTTTGTAAACTGGGAATCTGTTACGAATGGAGCCATCGGAATTTCCGGTATTCCGCAAATCGGCAGAGAGTTATTCCGGATTTTTCGAGAGGCTGGATTTGACCCGAGTACCCTCGGCTTAAGAAATAATCAATTTGTTTTTTTACTTGTCCTCACCATTTTGTTAGTTATTAACCTTTTCCTTATTTGGTTTTTGATCAGACAAAATAAATCCCGTGTGGGACGGGCCTTCGCATCGATCAAAATGGATGAAAAAGCTGCCGAAGCCATGGGAATCAATATTACCTATTATAAAGTTTTATCCTTTGC
>Ga0182747_1002354_pt1 | contig 13331 bp, 10 predicted proteins | sample eDN3rd30CBELigBY_FD_128526 | JGI IMG/M metagenome (GOLD analysis project Ga0182747, IMG submission 128526) | Enriched backyard soil microbial communities from Emeryville, California, USA - eDNA 3rd pass 30_C BE-Lig BY (version 2) (version 2) | ecosystem: Environmental > Terrestrial > Soil >...
GAAGAAAAGCCGTTGGCTTTGTTCGACGAGGATGAAGATCGGCCGCTCGCGTTCTTCGTGGAACAGCTTGGTGTGCGGCTCCTGGGTACGCGCAGTGACACGCCAGTCGATGTTGCGCACATCATCGCCGGCCTGGTAAACGCGCACCTGGTCGAAGTCGACGCCGCGCCCACGTAGCCTGGAATGGTGCAGGCCCACCAGCGGGCTGCGTTGGCCAGGCTTGGAAAACAGCTGGATTTCGCGCACGCGGTGGCGCATGTCGATCAGCTCGGCAAGGCCAATGCGGATGCCATGTTCGGCCAGTTGCGCAGTGGGCATGGGGTCAGGCAACGGCGACGACGTCGAGGATGCGCTGGACCACGCGGTCCTGGTCGATCCCTGCCGCCTCGGCCTCGAAGGAGAGGATGATACGGTGGCGCAGTACGTCGAACAGCACTGCCTGGATGTCTTCGGGGCTGACAAAGTCGCGCCCGGCCAGCCAGGCGTGGGCACGCGCGCAGCGGTCCAGCGAGATGGAGCCGCGCGGGCTGGCGCCATAGGCGATCCAGTCAGCCAGCTCGGTGTCGAACTTGGCCGGGGTGCGGGTGGCCATGATCAACTGCACCAGGTATTCCTCCACTGCGTCGGCCATGTACAGGCCAAGGATTTCCTTGCGCGCGGCGAAGATGGCCTGCTGGCTGACCCGGCGCTCAGGCTTGGTCTCGCCGCCCAGGGCTTCACCCCGGGCTTGCGCCAGGATACGCCGCTCTACGGCGGCGTCGGGGAAGCCGATTTTTACATGCATCAGGAAGCGGTCGAGCTGGGCTTCGGGTAGCGGGTAGGTGCCTTCCTGCTCGATCGGGTTCTGCGTGGCCATGACCAGAAACAGCGGCGACAGGTCGTAGGTGCTGCGGCCCACACTGACCTGGCGCTCGGCCATGGCTTCGAGCAGCGCCGACTGTACCTTGGCCGGTGCGCGGTTGATTTCGTCGGCCAGCACCAGGTTATGGAAGATCGGCCCCTGCTGGAACACGAAGCTGCCGGTTTCCGGGCGGTAAATCTCCGTGCCGGTGATGTCGGCCGGGAGCAGGTCGGGGGTGAACTGGATGCGATGGAACTGCGCTTCGATGCCTTCTGCGAGTTCTTTGATGGCTTTGGTCTTGGCCAGGCCCGGTGCCCCTTCGACCAGCATGTGGCCGTCAGCCAGCAGCACGATCAATAGCCGTTCGACCAGTTTTTCCTGGCCTAGGATCTGGGTAGAAAGAAAAGTGCGCAGCGCGATCAGCGCTTCACGGTGTTCCATCGGCGACGGTTCCTGGTAGGGGGCCTGAGGCGGCTTGAGGCAGCAGCCTTGGCAAGGGGGATACTTTAATCTATCCGAGGGGGCGGCGACCAATGGCGGCGGGTAAATTTATCGTTGCAGTCGGGCCTGCGGGCAAAGAAATGTCCTACGTATGGCTGGCGATTGCCTGATGTTCCGTGACGGCGTGCTGGCGCCTGCTTGTGCTTTTCGGACAAGCAGAAGGCACGACGATGAAAATGAGCAGCGGCAGCACGCCAAACCTTACGCCGGTCAACCTGCGTTTTGGCGTGTTCTTCGATGGCACTGGTAACAATCAGCACAATGCCACGGCGGTGGGCGATCAGGGTGAAAAGGGCGGCAGCTATGGCAACGCCTTGAGCAACGTGGCCCTGTTGCATGCGTTGTATCCGTCTGATGCGGCCAATGCCGACGGGCCGCAGGCGTTCTTGAAGCGCTATGTGGAAGGCGTGGGCACGCTGGCGGGTGAAGCCGACCATGTCTACGCTTCGGCCACCGGGCATGGGCGCACGGGGGCCGAGGCGCGGGTCGCCGAGGCGTTGCAGGGGATGGCCGAGCAACTGCAGGCATGGCGCCGGACGCATCCGCAGGCAAAGCTGGAGCGGATCGAGTTCGATCTTTTCGGTTTCAGCCGAGGCGCTGCGGCGGTGCGGCATCTGGCCAACCTGTTGCACGAGGACGCGGGTAGGCTGTTGTCGGTGGCGTGCGAAACCTCGATCAACTTTATCGGCCTGTTCGACACCGTGGCGGCGATCATCGCGCCCTTACAGGGTGACTTCGACCCGGCAGACGGCCGCCACGGTGGCTTGCGCCTGGGCCTGGGTGCGGGTATTGCCCGGCACGTGGTGCAACTGGTGGCCGAGGACGAGCGGCGGCATAACTTCCCGCTGGTGCGCAGTGGCCACGATATCCTGCTGCCGGGCGTGCACTCGAATATTGGTGGTGGTTACCCTGAGAGCCTCCTGGAGCAGGTGCTGCTGTGCAAGCCGCAGTCCCAGCGGGTGCCTGCAGGCATGTGCGTCGAGCAGTGCCGCGTACATGCCAAGGTGAGTGCCTTGCTGGCTTCGGCATTTGCCGACATGGGCGAACCCAGGCCGCGAGTGATGACCTGGGAGGAGCCGATTGCCGGCGGGCGGCGGGACGAGGCGCAAAAGCAGGTCTATGCGGCGGTGTACCGGGAGCGGCAAGTGGCGGGGCACTTGTCCCGGGTGTACTTGAGCGTGATGCGGGCGTTGGCGGTGCGCGCTGGTGTGCCGTTTGCGCCGTTGGGGGCGCAGGCTGAGCATCGGCTGCCGGAGGAGTTGTTGGGCATCAGCCGCAAATTGCATGCCTTTGCCTTGGGAGAAACTGGGCAGGTGGGGTTGAGCGAGGAAGAACAGCGGCTGTTGCGCGACAAATACGTGCATGCGTCAGCGAACTGGAATGCACTGAAGGGCTTGCGCAACAGTGTGCTGGATGTGCTGTTCGTCAATCGACCGGGAGCAGGCGGGCGAGTGGCGCATGCCAACCCGGTGCAATGAATGATTGTTCGTGGCCTGGTAATGTTGCACCGGGTCCTACTGGGCGCGCGCCAAGTGTTCTGTCGCGCGTCTCCTGGCTGAATACGTCTCCTGTGCCAGGGTCAGCAGCACTGTCAGCAGCATGAACACCACCGATGCGATGAAAATCCCGTTGGGCATGCGCTGATCGAGCATCCAGCCGAACGCCACCGGCCCGATGGCGCCACCGATGTTGAACCCGGTCGACACCAGGCCGAAGGTTTTGCCCTCGGCCCCGGGTGGCGCCGCCGCCTTGACCAGCATGTCCCGTGATGGGGCGATGACCCCGGTGAGCAAGCCAATGGCGCCCAGTACGGCCACCAATGCCCAGCCCTGCAGCAGCCCCAGCGCCACCAGAGCGGTCAGCGCAGCCGCCAGCGCGAAGGCCAGTGCCGCCACCAGGCCATGGCGCCGGGTACGGTCGGCCAAAGCGCCTCCGCACAGCACGCCGGCTGCGCTGCTCAGCAGGAAAGCGGTGAGCGCGGCGTTGGCCCAGGCCAGTGTCAGGCCTTGGCCCTGGACCAGGGCGGCTACGGAGAACTTCTCAATGGCGCTGGTGCTCAGGTTGAGCAGGATGAACAGCACCGTCAGCACGCCGATCATGGGGGTGAGCAAGCGTACGCGGCCTGTTGCTGCGGCCGGGCCTGCGTCTTGTTTGTTGGCAGGCCTGGCGACCCGGTAAACGCCACTGCCTGGTATCGATATCAGCAGCAGCGCGGCTACCCCGAATACCGCGCCCGCCGCCAGGGCTGCCCGCGTGCCGAGCGCCGCGGCGATGCCGAGAAATACGGCTGGGGTAACGGCCGAACCGAGGAAACCGGCAAAGGTATGAATAGAGAACGACCGCCCCAGGCGTGCGGGCTCGATGCCGTTGGCCAGCAGCGCATAGTCGCCCGGGTGATACACACCATTGGCCAGGCCAGCCATGGCCATCGCCACCAGCAATACCGCGTAACCGGGGCTGGCCGCCAGCAGCACAAAGCTGAGGCTGCCCAACAGCAGCCCGGCCTTGAGCATTTTACGTGCACCATAGTGGTCCACAGCGTAACCCAGCGGGGCCTGCACCAGCGCGGAGACGATGTTGAACACTGCCAGGGCTACGCCCAGCTCTACGAAGCCCACGCCCAGCAAGCCGGGTAGCACCGGCAGCAGCGCCGGGATCAGCATGATGTGCACATGGCTGACGAAGTGCACGGCAGCAATTTGGGTCAGCAGCTTGGGGCCAGGGTGGAGCATGTCGATAACCTGTTGAGTAGAGTCCGCCATTGGCGCACTGCAAGGTGGTGGAAAGCCCGCTTAGTGGGAGGTGCCCCTCAAACCGGGCAGGCGGCCGTTCAGTACAACATCGGCCAGCAGACCAATGACCAGGCCCCAGAAAGCCCCGCCAATGCCGAACAGGCTGATGTTGGCCGCCGCCGCCAGGAAGGTGATCAGTGCTGACTCGCGTGAACGGGCATCGGCCATGGCGCTGGCCAGGCTGGCGCCGATGGTGCCCAGCAGGGCCAGGCCCGCCAGGGTGGTGATAAAGGTGCCCGGCAAGGCCATGAAGACACTCGCCAGGGTGACCCCGAACACCCCGACGAGGATGTAGCAGACACCGGCAGCGATGCCCGCCACCCAGCGTTTGTCCGGGTTTTCATGGGCTTCCTTGCCAGTACAGATGGCTGCGGTGATGGCGGCGATGTTGAACGCGTGTGAACCGAAGGGCGCCATCAGCAACGAGCCGATGCCCGTGACGGCGACAATCGGGTTGGCGCTGGTCTTGAAACCATCGTTGCGCAGCACCAGCATGCCAGGCATGTACTGGCCGGTGAGGGTGATCAGGAACAATGGCAGGGCCACGCTGAGGGCCGCATTGAGGGAGAAGGTGGGCGCGGTGAAAACCGGTGAGGCGAATTCCAGCCGCAACGTCGTCAGGCCCACTTGCCCCTGCAGCAACAGGTAGCCCAGGCCCAGCAGCAATATGGCGACCACGGCGTAACGGGCGGTGAAGCGTTTGAAGGCCACATAGGCTGCAATCAGCAGCCCGGCGAGGGTAGGGTCGACCGACAGGCTGGCAAAGGCACCGATGCCAAACTGCAGCAGGATGCCGGCCAGCAGGCCGGCGGCAATGCCGCCGGGCACGACGCGCACCAGGCGCTCGAAGCACCCGCTCAGCCCCAGCACCACGAAGCCGGCGGCCGACAGCAGGTAGGCACCTATGGCCTCGCTGTAGGGCACGCTGGCCAGGGCGGTGACCAGGAACGCGGCGGCAGGCGTGGACCAGGCTGTGATGACCGGCTCGCGGCTGTACCAGGACAATGCCAGGCCGCTGAGGCCGACGCCGATCGACACCGCCCAGACCCACGATGACGTCAGCTCCGGGCTCAGCCCGGCCACTTTGGCCGCCTGGAACACCAGGATGAACGTGCCGCCGTAGTTGACGATCACCGAAACGAGTCCGGCAATCACCGGGTGAAGGATGTCTGTCAGCCTGAGCGGGGTTGCAGCGCTTTGTGCAGGCGCGTCCATGGTTGCCTCTGGTAATGGTCAGATCAGGTGCAGCCTTGTGCTGCGAAGGGGTAATCCGACTGCAGCGTCATTGGCCCTTTCACCGCACAAGGCTGTTCCTGAAGAAAAAGGCTCCCCGACAGCGACAGGCTGCCGGGCAGGTTTGTGCGTCAGTTGGTCAGCGCCACCAGCAGGCTTTTCAGGTGGTTGCTGCCTTGCGCATCCAGCGGCTGCAGGGGCAGGCGTGGGGCGCCGACATCCTGGCCGAGCATTTTCAGACCGGCCTTGATGGTGGTCGGCAGGCCACGGCGGGTGATGTATTCCAGCAGTTCGTACTGGCGATAGAACAACGCACGGGCTTCGGCCAGATCGCCTTGTTGTACGGCGTCCCACAGCGCCAGGTTGAGTGCCGGGATCAGGTTGGGCGCGGCGGTACACCAGCCAGTGGCACCGGCCACCAAGGCTTCCAGGGTCAGCGGGTTGCAACCGTTGTAGAACGCCACCTGCCCATCTGTAGCCGTGAACAGGCGGTGCATGCGCTGGATGTCACCGGTGCTTTCCTTGACCATGGTCACATTGGGCACTTCGCCGAGGATACGCAGGATCAGTTCCACCGACAGGTCGGTGCCGCTGGTCCCCGGGTTGTTGTAGAGCATGATCGGAATGTCGATGGCGGCGCCGACCGCCTTGTAGTGGGCGATCACTTCGGCTTCGGTGAGCTTCCAGTAGGAAATTGGCAGCACCATCACCGCCGTGGCGCCGCAGGCCTGTGCCAGGCGGGCACGCTGCACGGTGCGGGCGGTGGTCAGGTCGGAGACGCTGACCACGCTGGGTACGCGGTCGGCAATGCGTGCCTGGCTGAAGCGCACCACGGTTTCCCATTCGCTATCGGACAGGTAAGCCCCTTCGCCGGTGCTGCCCAATGGCGCGATGGCGTGCACGCCGTCTGCGATCAGGCTATCGATGGACGTGCCCAGGGCATCCAGGTCGAGTGTGCCGTCTGCCGTGAAGGGAGTGATGGTGTAGCCGATAACGCCGCGAATTACAGATGTAGACATGACCAGGCACCTTTGCCGTTGTTGAGGAAAGAGTACAGCTTCGATCAGCCCAGGCAGTCGCCATGGGCACGCAAGGCGCGGCGCGCGTAGTAGCTGAAGGCGGCGCCGTGACGTTTGGGGGTGGAAATCCAGTCGTGGGCTTCTTTGCCCAGGGCTTCGGGGATGGGGCGGATGTCACCGGCGCCCATGGCCAGCAGTTGCATCTTGGCTGCGCGCTCGAACAGCAGGGCGAGCACGCAGGCTTCCTCGATCGAACGGCCAGCGATCAGCAGGCCGTGATGGGAAAGCAGGATTGCGCGCTTGTCGCCAATCGCCTTCGCGATGATTTCGCCTTCTTCGTTGCCCACCGGCACACCGGGCCATTCCTCGAGGAATGCACAGTCGTCGAACAGTGGGCACAGGTCCATGTGCGAGATGGCCAGCGGAACTTCCAGCATCGACAAGGCGGCGCTGTGCAGCGGGTGGGTGTGAATGATGCAGTTGACGTCGGGGCGGGCGCGGTACAGCCAGCTGTGGAAGCGGTTGGCCGGGTTGGCCATGCCACGGCCTTGCAGCACCGTCAGGTCTTCGTCCACCACCAGCAGGTTGGAGGCGGCGATTTCGTCGAAGCCAAGCCCCAGTTGCTGGGTGTAGTAGGTGCCAGGTTCCTGCGCGCGCGCAGTGATCTGCCCGGCCAGGCCAGAGTCGTGGCCGCCGTCGAACAGGATACGGCAGGTGAGGGCGAGCTTTTGTCGCGCGGTGTAGGTGTTGTCGGCCAGCGCCGTCAGCATCTGTTGCTGGGCGAGTTTGACAAGCTGGTCCTTGGGGGTGTGCATGGTGGTCGTCATGGGCGGTACCTGCAAGGGGAAGAGTGTATGGATGACTGATCGGCGCGAAGGCGACGCCAGGACACGGCGTTGATCATAATGACACAAGGTGTCATATGCAAGCGATGTGTCATCCTTGACTCAGGTCGTCAAAGCACCCGTGCCAGCGCAATCTGTTATGGCGTGCATACGTAACTGGTATTACTTGCCCCGGCTTCCCGCTGTTTAGCATCGACCTGGTCTTAACCGTCGACGAGAACAACAACGTGAACCTTGGAACCCTATCCAGTCGAAGTGCAAGATACTGGCCTGAACGTCTGGCGGTGATCGACCGCCATACCCGGCTGACCTTCGCTCAGCTCGAACAGCGGGCCAACCAGCTGGCCTCGGCCTTGCTGGCACAGGGCATCGCCATGGGCGAGCATGTGGCCATCCTGGCGCCCAACCGCGCCGAACTGGTGGAAGCAGAAGTGGCGTTCTACAAGGCCGGCCTGGTCAAGGTACCGGTCAATGCGCGTCTGGCACCGGATGAGGTGATTCAGGTGCTCAACGACGCCTGCAGTGTCGCGCTGATCGCCGATGCGCAACTCGCCCAGGCGTTGCTGGCCCGCAGGCACGACATACCTTCGGTACGCTTGATCGTGACCCTGGGTGAGCGGGGCGGTGACATCACCTATGCCGCACTGCTGGCCCAAGGCAGTAGCCAGCCAATCAGCTGCGACCTGCCTGACGATGCCCTTGCCGTTTTGCATTACACCTCTGGCAGCTCTGGTGTGCTCAAGGCTGCGATGCTCAGCGTGGGCAACCGCAAGGCGCTTATCCGCAAGAGCCTCGCCAGCCCGACCCGTCGCGCCGCCCCGGGCGATGTCATGGCCCACGTTGGCCCTATCACCCATGCCAGCGGCATGCAGCTGATGCCGCTGCTGGCGGTCGGTGCCTGCAACCTGCTGCTGGAGCGCTACGACGACCAGCTGTTGCTCGAGACCATCCAGCGCGAAGGCGTGACCCGGTTGTTCCTGGTGCCTGCAATGATCAATCGCCTGGTCAACTTCCCCGATGTCGAGCGTTACGACCTGAGCAGCTTGCGCCTGGTGATGTACGGTGCCGCGCCGATGGCGCCAGCGCTGGTGAAACGGGCTATCGAGGTATTCGGGCCGATCCTGGCCCAAGGTTACGGTGCTGGCGAGACCTGCTCGCTGGTAACGGTCCTGACCGAACAGGACCATCTGTGCGAGGGCGGTGACTACCGGCGCCTGGCCTCGTGCGGGCGTTGCTACTTCGAAACCGACCTGCGCGTGGTCAATGACCACTTCCAGGACGTCCAGCCGGGAGAGGTGGGCGAAATCGTAGTCAAGGGGCCGGACATCATGCAGGGCTACTGGCGTGCACCCCACCTCACTGCCGAGGTGATGCGCGACGGCTACTACCTGACTGGCGACCTGGCCACGGTGGATGAGCAAGGGTATGTGTTCATCGTCGACCGCAAGAAAGAAATGATCATCTCCGGTGGCTTCAACATTTACCCCAGCGAGGTCGAGCAGGTGCTCTACAGCATGCCGCAGGTGTTCGAGGCGGCGGTGGTGGGGGTGCCTGACGAGCAATGGGGCGAAGCGGTGCGGGCGGTGATCGTGCTCAAGCCGGGCATGGCGCTGCAGGAGCAGGACGTCATTGAACACTGCGCCCAGGCCCTGGCCGGTTTCAAGAAACCACGTGCGGTGGACTTCGTCAGCGAGCTGCCGAAAAACCCCAACGGCAAGGTGGTACGCCGGCTGATCCGTGACGCCTACTGGCAAAACAGCGAACGCCGTATCTGACACGAGGAACGACCATGTATCAGCCAAGCGAAAAGGCCCAGCAGATAATCGAGGCCATCAGTGGCTTCGTTCGCAACGAAATCCTGCCCCTGGAACAGCAAGCCGGTCTCAGCTGGGCAGAGCCGCACCCGCGGGCGGTGCTGCAGCAGGTATGGCAGCGCTCGTGCGAGCAGGGCTTCTACAACATCATGCTGCCCGAGGCGATAGGTGGCGCCGGGTTGAGCGTTTCAGACCTGTGTGCGGTCAAGGAAGCGACGGTGCTCACCGGCTCCATGCTGGCGCCGCATATTCTCGGTGAGCTTTCCGGGCCGCCCCGTATCGGCCATCTGTTCAAGGTGGCGAGCCCGACCCAGATCGAGGCGTTCCTGCAGCCGGTGTGCCGTGCCGAAAAGGCCGTGTGCTTCGCCCTGACTGAAAGCGAGGCCGGCTCTGATGCAACGGCGATCAAGACCTCCGCACGGCGGGAAGGTGAACACTATGTGCTGAACGGCACCAAGCGTTACATTTCAGGTGCGCCCTATGCCGACATCGCCGTGCTGCTTGCGGTGACGGATCCCGGGCGCGGTGCCCAAGGGATTTCGGCGTTCTTCATCGACCTGAGCGCACCGGGGGTAAGGGTTGAGAGCGATTATTCGGTCATGTCCGGCGGTGGTGCGCATGGTGACATCATCCTTGAGGACGTAAGGGTGCCGGCGGCCAACCGCATTGGTGAGCAAGGGCAGGGTTTCAAGCTGGCGATGGGGCGCATCACCCTCAACCGTCTGCTGCATTGCCCCACCTTGCTGGGGCTGGCCGGCCTGGCACTGAACCTCTCGATCGACTATGCCCGCACGCGCAAGCAGTTCGGCCAGCCTATCGCCATGTTCCAGTCGATCAATCACATGATCGCCGACATGGCCACCGAGCTGCATGCTGCACGCAGCATGGTCTACGCCACGGCAGCGGTGAATGACGCCGGCGGCAATATCCGCACCCAGGCCCCGATGTGCAAGCTGTTCGTTTCGGAGACGGCCTTCCGCATCGCCGATCGTGCCGTGCAGATACACGGCGGTGCCGGGCTGCTGCGTGGCAACCCGGTGGAGTGGATATTCCGTGCGACACGTATGATGCGCATCCTCACCGGAACCAGCGAGATCCAGCGCAACACCATCGCCAAGGGCGTGCTCATGCCTGAGCAATGACGCGGTATGCCCGGCCCGTGGCGGCCGGGCTCTCCAGACAAGAACAATAACGAGAGATCATCATGACTCATACTGACACCCCCGCGCGTGCAGGCACGGCCTGGATGATTGCGGTACTGCTGGCGCTGTTGATGCTGGTGAACTTCCTGGACAAGGTGGTCATCGGCCTGGTGGCGGTGCCGATGTCCAGGGAACTGGGCTTGTCCCCTGCCGAGTTCGGCCTGGTAGGGGGCGCACTGCACTGGTTCTTCGCCATCTCGGCGGTGATAGGTGGCTTCATGGCCAATCGCCGGCCAACCCGCACCCTGTTGCTGGGCATGGGCGCGTTCTGGGCGCTTATCCAGTTGCCCATGTTGTTCGTCAGCTCGCTGTGGGCGATCGTCGCCTGCCGGGTGCTGCTGGGTATTGGTGAGGGGCCGGCCTCACCGGTGGCTACACATGCCTTGTACAAGTGGTTCCCCAACGACCGTCGCAACCTTCCCGTCGCGCTGTTGCATACCGGCAGTGCGCTGGGGCTGCTGGTAGCGGGTGCCATGATCCCATGGATCAGTGTGCACTACGGTTGGCGCATGAACTTCATCGTGTTGGCGGTGATCGGCGCGGTGTGGTGTGTGCTGTGGTGGTGGCTGGGCAGCGAGGGCAACCTCGACCGCATTCGCCCGGGCCAGCTTGAAGAAGGGCAGGCCTCTGTTCCCTATCGTCGTCTGCTCGGTGACCGCACGGTACTGGGCAACTACTTGTGCCACTTCGCCGCCAACTGGTCCCTTGCGTTGACCTTGACCTGGGTACCGAGCTACCTGGAAACCGGGCTGGGGATCGACCCGATCATGACCGGCCAGGTGTTCGTTCTATTCGTGGTGGTTACCACGCCGCTGAGCCTGTTCATGGCTTGGCTGTCGCAGCGAATGATGCGTGCCGGGTTGGCCACACGCTGGTCGCGCGGTGCGTTCGTTTCAGTGTGCCTGATCGCCAGCGGGCTACTGTCGGCGGCCTTGTTTCTGCCCGGTCTGAGCAACGCCGAGCGGATCGTCAGCCTCACTTTCAGCGGCGGGCTGGCGCTGGTGATGTATTCCGTGGGGCCTGCCATGCTGGCGGAGTTCACGCCCAGCGGGCAGCGCGGCGGCATTCTGGCGATCGGCAACGGTATCGCCTCGTTGGCCGGGCTGTCGGCACCGGTGGTCACCGGTTTGCTGGTGCAGGGCGCCGGGGCCGGGCACACGGCAGGGTTTGGCCAGGGTTTTCTGGTGTGCGGCGCGGTGCTGGTGATTGCCGGGCTGATCGGGCTGGCCTGGATGGACCCGCAGAAAACCCGGCAACGTCTGGTGCAGGTGGGCACGGCTGCGCCAGCCCAAGCGTGATGTGCACAGCGCTCAGAGGCTCTGCTCCGCCAGGGCCTCGCGCTCGATCAGGGTGCCTTTCCAGCGCTCGCTGCGCACCGCATCCACCAGCAGTGCGCGCACCAGGTCGCGCATGCAGGCGGCGGCGAACGACAGCGGCTTGTGCTGCGAGTAGGCCAAGGCGATGGTGCGGGTGATGCGTGGTTCCACTATCAGCCGCGCACAGGCAGGCGCGGCCAAATCCAGCAGCGGTGGCCAGTTGCTGATGGTGGCCGCCAGGCCTGCACGGACCAGGCTGGTGATACCGGGGGCCGACTGCTGTTCGTAGCTTGAGTCCAGTGTCACACCGGTCTCCATGGCAGCCTGCTCGATGCGCCTGCGCAAGTGCAGGCTGCGGGGTGGCATTACCAGGCGGCTCGCTGCGGCCTCAGCCAAGGTGATGGGCGACTCGTCAGGGCCGTTCCCAGGTAGGCCGACCCAGTACAGGTCTTCGGAAAACACAGGTTCGGCGACCACATGGGCAAGCTCTTCGGCGTTGGGCACCACGCCGAAATCCACTTTGCCCAGCTCGATCGCCTGGCCACCTTCGCGGCTCAGGCCATCCCATACGGTGAGCTTGATACCAGGGAAGCGTGCCTGGGCCTGGGTAATGATGGCCGGCAACAACAGTGCCGAGGCAGTGGCGGGAATCGAGATGGCCACGTGCCCCTTGGGGTTGCCGCGGCTGGACTTCAGCTCGTCCTTCACCGAATCGAGTTGCTGCACGACCGATCGGGCCACTTCGTACAACTGCCGCCCGGCATCGGTCAATTCGATACCGTCATGCTGGCGCGCCAGCAGTTGCATTTCCAGTTCGCTCTCCAGCAGGCCTATCTGTCGGCTCAAGGCGGGTTGGGCGATGAACGCCTGACGTGCGGCATTGGAAAAACTGCCGGCTTCGACAATGGCAATCAAATAACGCAGCTGTTTCAAAGTCATCGTGATTCTCAGGCTATGCCGAAGTGATATGGCAACCATCGGGAGACGCTATTTGTTCAGCCCCGGTGGCCTACTTAGTATCGGTAAGCAGCAAAACGAGGATAACAGAAACGTTCGAATAATTACCCAAGCCCTTTCCTACAGGCCTTTGCGCGGTATTTCAGCACTAACTCGCAACTCACTCTCGAATAAACACAATAAGAGGTTAAGAGTGATGGCATCTCGTATTTACGGTCGCTCGGGACCGTTGTCGGTACTTGCCTCATCAGTACTTTTTTCTGCGTCTGCCTGTGCCGCTCAGTTTCACTGGGGTGAACTAGAGGGGCAGTTCGACTCGGCGCTTTCCTTTGGTACCAGCATTGCGACTGCCAACCCTGACCCGGCCCTGCACCTCAGTGCCAACAGCGATGACGGCCGCCTGAACTTTGCCTCCGGCGACGTGTTTTCGGCGGTGTTCAAAGGTACCCATGACCTGGAGCTCAAGCACGACAACCTGGGGGTGTTCCTGCGCGGTACCTACTGGTACGACACTGCCCTGCGCGATCACGACCAGCGCTTCAAGCAGGTCGAGGACAACAACCGCAAGCGTTCGGCCAAGACCGCAGGTAGCCAACTGCTCGACGCCTTCGGTTATTACCTGTACGACATCGATGGCCAGCCAGGTTCGGTCAGGCTGGGCAAGCAGGTGGTCAACTGGGGGGAGAGTACCTTCATCCAGGGCGGACTGAACGTCATCAACCCCTTCAACCTGGCGGCCTTGCGCCGCCCCGGCTCGGAAGTGAAGGACGCGCTGGTGCCGGTGAACCTGTTCTACTTCACCCAGAACCTC
>Ga0182747_1002355_pt1 | contig 13330 bp, 8 predicted proteins | sample eDN3rd30CBELigBY_FD_128526 | JGI IMG/M metagenome (GOLD analysis project Ga0182747, IMG submission 128526) | Enriched backyard soil microbial communities from Emeryville, California, USA - eDNA 3rd pass 30_C BE-Lig BY (version 2) (version 2) | ecosystem: Environmental > Terrestrial > Soil >...
GTTAGAAAATCTTTTATGTTGATAAATCCGATGATGTTATCACGATCCCCTTCGAATATTGGATATCGTGTATATCTTTCCTCTGAAACTGTGTTTAATAGTTCTTCGAAAGAAACATCATTATAAAAACCTACTATCCTCGTTCTAGGAACCATGATTTCTCTAGCGATTCTTTCATCGAATTCAAACACATTATTTACGTAATTTAACTCGTTTTGATTGATTTCTCCACTTTTATAACTTTCTGTAAGCAACAATCGTAATTCTTCTTCCGTATGTGAAAGTTCATGCTCACTTGCTGGCTTCATACCAAATATTCCAATCAATATTCGCGCAGAACCATTAAGGAACCAGATGAAAGGAAATAGAATCTTATAAAATACCATTATCGGTTTTGAAAACATTAATGTTATTTTTTCCGCTTTTTGAATTGCAGCCGATTTTGGTGCCAATTCTCCAACTACTACATGGAAGAATGTTGCCAAAGCAAACGCTCCTGCAATCGTAAAATAGTGTACATAATCAGGACTGATTCCAATTGATGTAAATAATGGATGCAATATAAATTCAAAAGTAGATTCACCAACCATACCAATACCTAAAGCAGTAACGGTAATACCTAGTTGGCAGGCTGATAAATACTCATCCAAGTGAGTTGTTACATGTTTAGCTGCTATTGCACTTTTATGTCCCTCTTCCAATAATTGATCTATACGTGAATATCGAACTTTTACAATTGCAAACTCCGTTGCAACGAAAAATGCGGTTAAAATAATTAATAAAACAAAAATGGTTAAATTTATTGCGGTCAACTAGTCGTCTTACTTAGAAGTAAGACTCCACCTCCTATTAAAAAATATGTTTCTAATTATATATTTTCGAATTTTACAAATATTTAGTGTAAGGTTCCCAAGAAACACACCCCAATTCATACCAATCTTAGTATTAGGATACAGATTAATTATTTCTAAATCAAATATTCTAGTCTACTATACAAAATATCTACATAATTTATTTATTTTCTATTTTTTTATTGGTTATAATGAATCCTTATCATGATTTTATTCGTAGGTGAACTTTTGTCAAAACGTATTTTTCATATACTGTAAGCAGGAAAAAAATCTATTAAATCTGTCAGGGAATAAATTTATACATAAACTGCATACAAAACCATAATGGAAATAAGTAGTCTAGTCCAATAGGGACATTTTTTAAAGTATAAGCACTATTAATGATAAATATCTTAATCTTTCGTGTATTTACATAACTGTTATTAAATTGCAAAAATCCTTTTCATTTAATGTTTACAAACTTATACTACTTATTAACGGGGAGTTTTTTACTACATAGGAGTCGATGCTATTGAAGAAAAAAGACATGCACGCATATACATACGCTTATGAATCAATTAGAGATCAAATTCTTAATGGAAATATTGAACCAGATATCAAGTTAACTGAAGAAATGCTTGCAGAAATGCTAGGAATAAGTAGAACACCAATACGTTCTGCAATTGCAAAACTAGAACAAGAGGGCATTATTCGAAACAAGCGAATTTTTATACCGACCGAAACTGATATTCGCCATATTTTTCAAGTTCGTATGTTGATAGAGGGATTTGCTGCAAAATACTGTTCTAAAAACATATCAGAAGTTGCTTTAAATCAATTGAAAAAGTGTGTAGAGGTTGGAAATCATAGTTCCACTGAAGATATCTTGAAAGCAAATCAAGTTTTCCATCAAATTCTTGTGCAAGAAACAAAAAATCCTCTAATGATTGAAATCATTGATCGAATGCAATCAATCATTTTCCTATTTAGAAAAACAGTTGTTGGGGAAAAAATACCTCATTTAATAGAAGGACATGCAATGATTTACAAAGCTATTGAAGAACATAATGACCAGCTAGCTGAAGAACTAATGGTTGAACATTTAGAGAAAGATTTAGAATTTAGTATTAATCGATTAAATCATTAACTTCATATAATTAAGACGACTTAAGAAATTTCTTAAGTCGTCTCTTTATTAATTAGTTAAATTTCACCATGTGATATTTTTTCTTTCCACGACGGATAATTGAAAATTCATCCTCTAGACGATCTTGAGAACCGACAACATAATCTAAGTCAGTTACTTTTTCACCGTTAATTGAAATGGCACCATTTGTAACATCTTCACGTGCTTGACGTTTAGAAGATGAGATATTTGCCTCTACTAATACATCGACAATGTTTTTATCTTCTTTAGGAAGTTCAGAAGAAGGAACATCTTTAAATGCATTTTTCATTTCACTTGCTGATAATGCTTTTAAATCCCCAGAGAAAAGAGCATCTGTTATACGTTTTGCTGTTTCAAGTGCTTCTTCACCATGGATTAATCGAGTCATTTCTTCTGCTAGTGTCTTTTGCGCCTTACGTAAGTGTGGCTCTTCCTGAACAGACACTTCTAATGCCTCAATCTCTTCTCGGCTTAGGAATGTGAAGATTTTTAAGTATTTAATAACATCAGCATCTGCAGAGTTAATCCAGAATTGATAAAACTCATAAGGAGTTGTTTTTTCAGCATCTAACCACACTGCACCACCTGCAGTTTTACCAAATTTTGTACCGTCAGCTTTTGTAACAAGAGGTATCGTAATACCATAGGCTTTAGCGTCTTCATCGTGAGTTTTACGAATTACTTCAAGCCCAGTAGTAATATTGCCCCATTGATCAGATCCACCCACTTGAATACGTACATCATAATGATTGTATAAATGATTAAAATCTAATCCTTGAATTAATGTATAGGAAAATTCTGTAAAGGAAATACCTGTATCAAGGCGAGATGCAATTGTATCCTTAGCTAACATGTAATTTACATTGACTAGTTTTCCATAATCGCGTAAGAAGTCAATGATGCTCATTTTCCCTACCCAATCATAGTTATTAACTAATTGTGCACCATTTCCATCTTCACCGAAGTCAAAAATTCGTTCCATTTGTGCCTTTAATCCAGCTACGTTACGAGCAATTTGTTCTTCCGTTAATAGATTACGTTCTTCTGAGCGTCCAGAGGGATCTCCAATCATCCCTGTTGCACCACCAACTAATAAAATGGGACGGTGACCTGCTTGTTGGAAACGGCGTAAAGTTAACAGTGGTACGATGTGACCGATGTGCATTGAGTCAGCTGTTGGATCAACACCTACGTATAAAGATACCTTTTCCTCATTTAGTAGTTTTTCCATTCCTTCAGCATCTGTTTGTTGATATAACAAGCCTCGCCATTGTAAATCTTCAATTAGTTTATTTGCCATTTGAATTTCCTCCTTATTATTATCCTTTTAAAATAGTGGATGAGTTATCCCTATAGAAAATAAAAAAGCCCTACATACAAATTATTAAAATTTGCATGCAGGGACGTTTACATAAATTGAACGCGGTACCACCCGGCTTGAAGAATATATAAAATTATTCTTCCACTCATCGATGTCCTATCGCGACATACACGTACAAGCTCCAAGAACGTAATTCATGTTCTCATTATGACTAGCTTGCACTAACCGCTAGCTCTCTTAACAGGGAATGAAAACATTACTTCAATCTTTTCAATGCTTGAAAACTATATAGATGATTGTTATTTTACTTGTTTTTTTGACATTGTCAATTAATTGATTACTGAATATTAGAATTATGCTATAATAAACAAGATTTTAGGGGGTCGATAAAGTGGATGAAATAAAAAAGCGGATCGAACAACTCAATGAAAAAATCGAACTACTGTCTACTTCAGAGCGTACACGCCCACTTCGAATTGGTTTAAGAGTTGTATGGAATTTGTCATTACTATTTTTATTTATAATCATAATAGGATTTGTGTTTGTCTCAGCAGTTGGTGCTGGGTATTTTGCTTCCTTAGTAAAGGACGAGCATCTACAAAAAAAGGATGATATGCTAGCACAAATCTATAACTATGAAGAAACAAGTGAAATCTACTTCGCGAATAATATTTACATAGGTAAACTTCGTACAGATTTAGAACGTCGAGAAACCTCATTAGATCAAGTATCACCGCTTATTATTAATGCTGTACTTGCAACAGAGGATGAATACTTCCGAGAACATAACGGTATTGTTCCAAAAGCTGTAATTCGCGGATTATTACAAGACTTTTTAAATACAAGTACACAAACTGGAGGTTCTACCTTAACCCAACAGCTCATTAAAAATCAAATTTTAACAAACGAAGTATCTTATGAACGTAAGGCTCGTGAAATATTACTTGCCTTAAGGCTTGAGAAGTTTATGACAAAGGATGACATATTAGAAGCATATCTTAATATTATTCCTTATGGTCGAGGTTCATCGGGGCGTAACATTGCTGGTGTTGAAACAGCAGCAAGAGGTATTTTCGGTAAAAGTGCTTCAGAATTAAATTTACCACAATCTGCATACATTGCTGGTATTCCACAAGCACCATTTGCCTACACACCTTTTACACAAGCAGGACAATTAAAAGACGCTAAAGGGTTAAAACCAGGTATTGAACGAATGAAGATTGTATTATCTCGTATGCTTGAAGTTGGTTACATTACAGAATCCGAGTATAATCAAGCAATTACGTATGATATTACCAAGGATTTCCGAGAGCCTGAAAAATTGGCGAAAGACAATTATCCATGGATTACGTATGAATTGGAAAGTCGAGCAAAACGAATTATTGCCGATATATTAGCTGAAAAAGATGGAATTGATCCAAAACGGTTAAATGAAGAAGAGAATCTACTTGAAAAATATAAGATTCTAGCAGATCGTGATATTCGTTCTAAAGGTTACCGCATTTATTCTACAATCGATAAAGATATGTACGATGCAATGCAAGAAGCTGCAGAAAGCTTTAATTATTACGGTCATACATTTACTCGGACTGAAGTGGATCCAGATACAGGTGAAGAATATGAAGTTCAGATTCCTGTACAAGTGGGTGGAATGTTAATAGAAAATCGAACTGGTAAAATACTAAGCTTTGTTGGTGGTCGTGATTTTGAGTTAAGTGAATTTAATTACTCAACTCAAGCAAATCGATCGAACGGTTCAACTATGAAACCACTACTTGCATACGGGCCAGCAATGGACTATGGAATGATTGGTCCAGGTAGTCCAGTAGTGGATGTGAAGTTTACTCTCCCAGGATATGAACCTTCAAACTATTTAGAAAATGAAGAAAGAGGGATCATCTCTGTAAGGGAAGCATTAGCTCACTCACAAAACTTAACTGCATTAAGATTATATGATTCTATTCGAGATCAAAATCCTGTTACTTATTTGGAAAAACTAGGATTTTCCCAATTAGTACCCGTTGATTATGAAAGCTTATCTATTTCAATTGGTGCTATGACAGTTGGTACAACAGTTGAGGAAAATACAAATGCTTATACAGCGTTTGCGAATAATGGTCAATTTATAGATGCCTATATGATTGAAAAAATAGTAGATTTAGATGGAAATATTATTTATGAGCATAAATCAGAAGCTGTTGATGTCTATACACCTGAAACAGCATATATGATTACAGACGCTTTACATGATGTATTAGAATACGGTACTGGTGCAAGAGCAAAGAGTATGTTGAAATTCTCATCAGACTTAGCAGCAAAAACTGGTACGTCACAAAATTATCGAGACGTTTGGTTTGTAGGATACAATCCGAATATTTCACTTGGATTATGGATGGGCTATGACGACAAAAAAGAAGCTCGTTCGTTAAATCAATTTAACAATACGTACTATCAACCAAGTACACGTGTTAATATGCTTTGGGCAAATTTAATGAATGCAGTTTACGATGTTAACCCAGAACTTATAGGCACATCTGAACAATTTACTCCTCCACCTGGAGTTGTGAATGCTTCATTCTGTGGTATTTCTGGATTAGCACCTTCTGATGCATGTACAGCTGCTGGTCTTGTAAAATCTGATTTATTTAATCGAAATTTCTTACCAACAAAACCTGATGATAGTCTTATACAATCAACATCTGTCATGATAGACGGAAAAGCATATGCAGCATTAGATTCCACTCCAAGAGAATTTGTAACCGAAAATGGAATCGGTTTAAACCCTGATTTCATTCAACGAATGCTTGGTAGATTAGGTGGAGATGGATCCAAATTACTGCCTAAGGATACTTCATATGGTGGTACTGTTGTTTCAACATCAACTTTACAACCAGATAGTGGCAATCCACCTGCAGTTAGCGTAACGTTGAATGGCAATGGAATTACTTGGTCTAAATCCCAAGCAAATGATGTCATAGGATATCGCGTATACGATGTAACCAATGGCGATCGCACTTTAGTCGCAACCATTAAAGATGGTCAGGAACTTCATCATTCAGTTACAAATAATAGTTCATATATAGTAGTAGCTGTTGATATTACTGGACTAGAATCAGCAAATTCAAACATTGTTACGCCTATTCAAACAGAGCCATCAAACCCAGAGGACCCAGATGAAACGGATGAGACAGGTAATGGAAATCCTGGAGATGGAAATGGAAACGGAAATGGTCATGGAAACGGAAACGGAAACGGAAATGGTCACGGCAATGGTAATAACAATGATGATGATATTATCGATGATATTATCAATCCTGGACACTAACTGCTTTGGTTCAACAAATAACTATTAAGTAAAATAAATCGCTCCATCATAAAGTAAATGCTTTATGATGGAGCGATTTTTTCATGCCTTTATCCGATTATTAAATTTGGACATTTACTTGCTTAACTAATACATTTTTTAAAATATCTACCGCTTGATCAATCTCTTCGTAGCTTACATTTAATGGTGGTAATAGTCGTAGAACATTAGGACCTGCTCCACAGAGCAACAATCCATTATCTTCAAATTCTCCAATATACGGAGCGACTTCAATATTCCCACAGTCGATTCCAATAAGTAATCCTTTACCACGGACAGTAAATTGCTCTTCCGGAAGTGTTTCTTTAAGTTTATTAACTAAATAGTTCGCTTTTTCATTTATTTCTTCTAAAAATGAATCCTCAAAAACAATATCTAGTACGGTTTGAGATACAGCTACGCCTAAAGGATTTCCCCCATATGTCGTACCATGGGAACCAGGACTAAACGTATCGTAAAGCTCTGAAGTACCTAGAACACCCGCAATTGGGAATCCTCCACCCAATCCTTTTGCCATCGTTACTAAATCAGGTTTTAGTTCAGTTTGTTCAAAGGCAAAACGAGTGCCGGTACGTCCAATTCCAGTTTGTACCTCATCAATGATTAAAAGAATATCATTATTTGAACAAATCTCATGAATTGCAGCAGCAAAATCCTCAGAAATTGGGTTCACTCCACCTTCACCTTGCACAACTTCAAGCATTATGGCCGCTACAGAATCGTCAATCGATTGTTTCAAACTCTCCACATCATTAAATGGAAGATATGTGAATTTATCAACTAATGGACCAAATCCTTTATGAATTTTTTCTTGCCCTGTTGCAGACATAGCTCCAAAAGTACGACCATGGAAAGAATTTTCAAACGTGATAATGTGATTTTTACCTGTATGTTTTCTAGCCATTTTAATGGCTGCTTCGTTTGCTTCAGCACCACTATTACAGAAAAATGCATGCGATAAATGCTGATCTTTCACTAAAGTCTCTGCAAGCTTAACTTGGCTAGGACTATCAAATAAGTTACTAGTATGCCAGATCTTCTCACTTTGCTCTTGCAAAGCTTTCACTAGTAATGGATGTGAATGACCTAAGCACAAAACTGCAATTCCGCTTGTAAAGTCTAAATAACTTTTTCCATTACTGTCTTTAACAATAGTCCCCTTACCTTCTACTAAGCTTATTGGTCTTCTTGAATAGTTGTTAAAAAGTGCGTTCATTTTAATTTACTCAACTCCTGACTAATGATATTTGTTCCTTTTAAACTATCATTTACGATTTGAACAGATGGAATGCCAGCATTTAGTACTTGAATGGCTCCTTGTACTTTTGGAATCATTCCACCATAGATCTGTCCTTCTTCAATCCACTTTTCGATATCAGATGGTGTTGCCTGAGATTGATATACATCATCAATACGGATTCCAGAAACGTCTGTTACTAATAGTAAACTTTCAGCATTTACTGCGAGTGCGACAGCGCTTGCAACGGAATCACCATTAATATTAAGTGCCTGACCTTCCATCGTTACTCCGATGCATGCAATAACTGGAATAAAACCTTGGGAAAGTAGTGATTGTAATAAAAGTGTATTTACTTCAATCACTTCCCCTACATAACCGTAGGTCGTTTGATCTAAATAATCCGCATGGAGTAATAATTGGTCAAACCCACTTAACCCAATTGCAGATATTCCTGCTTTATTTAACTCATATACTAGTTTCGGATTCACTTTACCAATTAAGGTCGATTGAACAATTCCAATGGCACTTTCGCTTGTTACACGAATACCATTTATTGTGTGTGATTCTACATTTTTTTGTGCAAGTTCTTGATTTATAGCAGGTCCACCACCATGAGTAATGATGATATCGTATCCTTGTTCTTGTAGATGTTTAAAATTGGAAAAGAAGGCTTCGTTTAAGCCTTCTAATGTACTTCCACCTAGTTTAATAACAATACATTTACGATCTATATGATGCGTTGATTTGAACGTAGTCATATGTTAAATCGCACCCCCATGCTAATCCTTGACCGTTCCCTTGTTCTAAAGAGACGTAAATTTTCACTTCATTTGCCTTTAGTATTTGAATTAACTCATCTTCTGAAAATGGAACTGGTTCACCGTGCTCAACCATTAAGGCATTGCCAATTTTTATCGTGATTTTTTCTGGGTCAACAGTAGCTCCACTATAACCTACAGCGGCAATAATTCTTCCCCAGTTTGCATCACATCCAAATACTGCGGTTTTTACTAATGGTGATCCAACGACTGTTTTAGCAATTTTACGCGCTTCCACATCAGAAATTGCGCCTTCAACTTCTACTTCAATTAATTTCGTTGCCCCTTCACCATCTCGAGCAATTGATTTTGCTAAATCTTCACTCACTGCTTTTAGTGCACTGTAAAAACTTGGCCAATCAGGATGATTTGGTGATAATGGCTCATTCCCAGCTAATCCATTTGCCATCACAATCACCGAATCGTTCGTGGATGTGTCTCCATCTACTGTAATTGCATTGAAAGTTATATCAGTAATTTCTGATAATGCTTTTTGCAATTCGTCGGATTCAATATTTGCATCGGTAGTAATAAATCCTAACATTGTAGCCATATTGGGCTCAATCATACCTGACCCTTTTGCTGTCCCAGCAATAAGCACTTCTTTACCATCAATAACTGTGCTGTATGCAGTATTCTTCATAACTGTATCAGTGGTCATAATAGCTTGTGAAAAATCAATTGCATGCTCTAACGAATCACCAATTTCAATTTGCTCGACTCCGCTACGTACTGGATCCATTTTCATTACTTCACCAATAACGCCTGTTGAAGCAACACCAACAAATTGAGGGTTAATACCTAATTTATCTGCTGCAAGTTGTTGCATTTCATATGCATCTGCAATCCCTTGTTTACCAGTACATGCATTGGCATTTCCAGAGTTGACGATAATCGCTTGCATTTTTTTACTATTGTAAACAACTTCTTTCGTAACACCTAATGGTGCAGCTTGAATTGCATTTGTAGTAAAAACACCAGCAACGCTGGCAGGAACCTCACTTACTAAGAGTGCTAAATCCTTCTTTTTATGTTTTATTCCACAATGAATTCCAGCAGCTTTAAACCCCTTAGGTGAAACAATATTTTTACTTGAAAGTCTTTTAAGTTCATAACCTAACGTTGACATGTTTTTTCCCCCTAAATAAATAATGGCACTACATCTATACCATGTGATTGAGGTAAGCCAAATTGTACATTCATATTTTGAATTGCCTGACCAGCTGCACCTTTAACTAAATTGTCAATCACACTAACAATTGTTACACGATTTGTCCGTTCATCTAGTTTTACTGAGATATCACAGTAATTCGAACCTTTTACTCGGTTAGTTCCTAAAGAAGATGCTCCATCAACGACTCTTACAAACTGATTATCTTTATACGTTTCTACTAAACACTCAACAAGTTGTTTGTTGGTTACACCGGTGAATGCTGGTGTATATGTAGTTGATAAAATTCCTCTAGTCATCGGAACGAGGTGAGTATTAAATGAGATTGTTGTATTTATATCAGTAAACAATTGTATTGCTTGCTCAATTTCTGGAATATGCTGATGCTCATTTATTTTATAGATTGATAGGTTTTCATTCGTTTCACTAAAATGTGTCGTTTGAGATGGTTTATTTCCTGCTCCTGAAACACCACTTTTAGCATCTATAATTAAATGATTAGAATCTATAAGTTTTTCCTTAATGAATGGAAGAATTGACAACAAAACAGCAGTTGGGTAACAACCTGGGTTTGCTATTAAATTAGCATTTTTTATATGCTCTTCATTCCATTCAGTAAGTCCGTAAACACTTTGCTGTAATAATTGAAAAGGTGCCGGTTCTTTTTTGTACCACTGCTCATACAACTCAGGTTGTTTTAATCGATAATCTCCTGACAAATCAATTAATTTTGGGCCAGTACCTACTAGTGGTGGTAATAGCTTACTAGTTACACCTGAGGGAGTACTTGTAAAAACTACATCAAATTTGGCTAACGCGTCTGGATCTATTTTTTTCAATGAATCATCGTGAATGGTGAATAGATGGCCAAACCGTGATGAAAAGATCGTCCCCTCATCTGATGATGTAAATAATTCAATCTTCTCCACTTCTGGATGGTTATGTAACAATCGAATCAATTCCAATCCACCATATCCAGTTGCGCCAATTATTCCAACCTTCATAACGTTCACTCCTTACATAAGATATTGTTAGTATAGGACTGTATATTTATTAAGTCAACTGTATTTTTATATATTGATTGATTTTTCTTAATTGTTTTACCACTCGAGTTATTTACTTTACAAAACGAGAAAAGTAACAGTAATTCTTTATTTGAAAAATCATTTATTTATTTTCACAAAAAAAGCGAACTCAAGAAGTTTCGAACAACTTCAAATGAGTCGCTTTATAATTAATTTGTATATTTATTAGATTATTCCGTTTTATTATTGAAAGAATGACAGAGAAACTCTTAATGATTAACTACTAATCTTCCATTGTAGAAAGATCGCCTGTTGGAAGTTCTAATTCCCAAGCTTTTAATACTCGCCGCATTATTTTCCCACTCCGAGTTTTAGGTAACTTTTCCTTAAATTCAATTTCACGCGGTGCAGAGTGGGCTGCTAAACCAGTTTTAACAAAATTGCGAATATCCTCCTCTAATTCCTCAGATGGTACAACACCTTCACGCAACACAATAAACGCTTTAATAATTTCACCGCGCACTGGATCCGGCTTACCAATTACGCCTGCTTCCACAACATTTGGATGTTCAAGTAATTTACTTTCGACCTCAAAAGGTCCAATACGTTCTCCCGATGTCATGATCACATCATCAATACGACCTTGGAACCAAAAATAGCCGTCTTCATCTTTGTATGCAGAATCACCAGTAACATACCATTCGTCTTTTAAAAAGTACGATACGTAACGACTTGGATTATCCCAAATCGCTCTCATCATAGATGGCCACCCTTTACGGACAGCTAGATTCCCCATCGTATATGGTGGTACTTCATTTCCTTCATCATCAACAATTGTTGCATAAACACCTGGAATAGGTTTTCCCATAGAACCAGGTTTGATATCCATTGTTGGATAATTACATATAATATGTGCTCCCGTCTCCGTCATCCACCATGTATCATGTATTCTTTGTCCCAGCGTTTCCATTCCCCAACGGATCACTTCAGGATTTAACGGTTCCCCAACCGATAATACGTGACGAAGAGATGAAAGATCATACTGCTCTTGTACCCCTACTCCAGCACCCATTAACATTCGGTAAGCAGTAGGTGCACTATACCAAACAGTTATTTTATATTGTTCAATAGCCTGATACCAACTTTTAGGACTAAATCGGCCACCAATGATTACATTGGTTACACCATTTAACCAAGGGCCAAATATACCATAGGCTGTTCCAGTTACCCAGCCTGGATCTGCAGTACACCAATAGATATCCTCTTCTTGTAAATCTAGTACCCATTTTGCTGATTGATATTGTTGTATCATCGCATTATGAACATGTAGTACCCCTTTTGGCGCTCCAGTAGAACCAGACGTGTAATGTAATAACAGTCCATCTTCTCGATCAACCCATTCAATGTTAAAGTCCTGGGAAACATTTTTGAGCTTCTTGTTGAAATCGATTATTTCATCGGATTCTTTAACATTTTCCCCAATAACAAAAATCGTTTGGAGCAACGGAAGTTTTTCTATGGGTACACGCTTTAGAAGTGTAGGAGTCGTCACCAGTACTTTTGCACCACTGTCCAATAACCGATCATAAATGGCACCTTCCATAAATGCCTCAAATAATGGTCCTACAATCACCCCCATTTTGATTGCACCTAGAATGGTAAAATACAGTTCCGGAGTACGTGGCATAAATACAAACAAACGGTCTCCTTTTTCTAATGTCGTGTTTTGCTTAAACACATTTGCCGCTTTATTTGACATGATTTTCATGTCATGAAAAGTATAAGACTCTTTTCGTTTACCATCGTCAAAAATTAGTGCAATTTTTTCCTTTTTTGCACCTTCAGCATGGCGATCAATTGCTTCATATGCAGCATTAAGCTTCCCCGTAACATACCAACTAAATGCTTGTTCAGATTGTTTCCAATTGAAAGTAGCGACAGTTTCATCATAATTTTTTAAATGATGTGATTGAAGTGATGAAGCCTTCAATCGATCTGTAATTTTCATCCCCATAAAAATTACCCCCTAAACTTTAAAATTAAAACACGTCTTCATATTTCTTTTAATTAGTACTTTAAAGTATTAAAGTTGAAAATGAATAAGATTATTTTACATGATAACGAATTATTATGCGTTAAATATTTTCAATATTTCAAAAATTCAACATTTTTTCGTATTTTCGAGCTTTTTTTAACATCATTTATAATATAATGTTAGTATCATGCTCAGGTGGTGTTCGAGTCTTATGCAACATATAAAAAACTATTATTGTGTCGAAATGGAAACGAGGCATGGGCTAGTCGTAATAGAAGGTCCTGTTTCTCCAGAAAAGCTTAGTCAATACACACTTCATGAAAATTTAACTTCATTTAGACCGCCAGCCCAACAAAAA
>Ga0182747_1002363_pt1 | contig 13315 bp, 16 predicted proteins | sample eDN3rd30CBELigBY_FD_128526 | JGI IMG/M metagenome (GOLD analysis project Ga0182747, IMG submission 128526) | Enriched backyard soil microbial communities from Emeryville, California, USA - eDNA 3rd pass 30_C BE-Lig BY (version 2) (version 2) | ecosystem: Environmental > Terrestrial > Soil >...
ATTTGGGTTGTGTGGGGTGGGGGTGGGTGGGGGTGGGAGGGCTGGGGTCAGGAGTCGAGGGCGGTGTTGTCGAGGAGCCTCGTGGTGCCGAAGCGGGCCGCCACCAAGAGGCGCTGGGTGCCGCCCACCGACGACGCCGGCTCCAGGGTGGCGGCGTCGACGAGGGCGGCGTAGTCCAAGACGGCCTCGGGCTCGGCGGCGACGGCATCGGTCACGATGGCCTCCACCGCGGCGACGGAGCGCTCGCCGGCCGCGACGGCGTCCACGGCCGCACCGAGCGAACGGTGCAGCACCGGCGCGGCGGCGCGCTGGGCCGCCGACAGGTAGACGTTCCGGCTCGACAGGGCCAGGCCGTCGGGCTCGCGGACGATGGGGCAGCCGATCACGGTGACCGGCATCGACAGGTCGGCAGCCATCCGGCGGACGACGGCGAGCTGCTGGAAGTCCTTCTCCCCGAAGTAGGCCCGAGACGCGCCCACCACGGAGAACAGCTTGGCGACGACGGTGGCCACGCCGGCGAAGTGCTCGGGCCGCGACGCCCCCTCGAAGCGGGCGGTGATGCCGGCGACGGCCACCGTCGTCAGGATCGGCGTCGGGTACATCTCGGTGACCGACGGGACCAGCACGTGGGCGACGCCGCACTCGTCGGCCAGAGCCAGGTCCCGCTCGAGGTCCCGGGGGTAGTCGCGCAGGTCCTCGTGGGCGGCGAACTGGAGCGGGTTGACGAAGATCGACGCCGTCGCCACCTCGCACTCCTCGGCCGCGGCCCGCATGAGCGAGGCGTGCCCTTCGTGGAGGTAGCCCATCGTGGGCACGAACCCGACCCGCCGGCCAGCGAGGCGCTCCCGGTCGAGCGCGGCCCGGAAGGACTCGATCGCGGCGTGGACCTCGGGCACGTCAGCCCTCCTCGGTGAGCGATGCGGGGAGGCCGTCGTCGGCCACCAGCCGTCGGGCGGCCGCGGCCAGCGCGAGGTACGCGGCGCGCTCGGACGGGTCGATCGCGGCGATGTGGCGGGCCACGGTGTCCCAGTCGCCGCGGGCCACCGGTCCGGTGAGCGCCTCGGCCGGACCGACCTCGGCCACGTTCTGGAGCGCGCCGGCCGCCAGGTGCAGGTACGCCTCCCCCGGCACACCGATGCCGCCGGCGATGCGGTGGACCTGGCCCATGAGCGCCACCAGGTGGTTCGAGGCCACCGCGGCGGCGGCGTGGTAGGTGGCCCGGTCTTCGTCCGCCACCTCGAACCAACGGCCCCCCAGATCAGCCGCTACCCGCTGCACGAGCGGATCGCCGGCCACGGCGAACCACGAGCCGACCAGGCGCTGGGCGCCGCGCTCGGGGTCGGGCAGGGCGACGAGCGGGTGGAGCGCGCCCCGCCGTGGGTGCGCGGCGAGCACGTCGAGCCCGAGCGAACCGGCGGCGTGGGCGATGACCGGCTGGTCCGACGGCTCGATGGCGGCCGCCACCTCGGCGATGGCGGCGTCGGGGGTGGTGATCAGCACCAGGTCGGTGCCGGCGCCGGCACCGGCGACATCGTCGCCACGGCCGTGGAGCCCCACGACCTGCCACCCGGCGCGGTTGAGCGCGGAGGCGAGCGAGCGCCCCGCCCGCCCGGGGCCGATCACCCGCAACCTCGGCGCCACGGTCACGAGTCCTCCGCCTCCCACCCGGCGAGCGGCTCGACCTGCACCACCTGGCCCTGAGCCCGGGCGAGCACGTCGGGGTCCACCAGCTCCGGTGCCAGGTCGGCCAGCGGGGCGAGGACGAAGGTCCGCTCGGACCACCGCGGGTGCGGGATCACGAGGTCGGGCTCGTCGACGGTGACCCCGTCGATCCAGATGATGTCGACGTCGAGGGTGCGCGGCCCCCACCGCTGCATCCGCACCCGCTGGGCACCCGATTCGAGGCGGTGGCACACCGCCAGCAGCTGGCGCGGCGAGAGGTCGGTCTCGAGCTGGACGACGAGGTTGAGGAAGCGGCCCTGCTCAGGGCCGCCGACGGGATCGGTCTCGTACACCGGCGAGACGGCGACGACCGACGGCCCGAGGGACCCCACGGCCTCCACGAGGAACTGGCGGCGGTCGCCCAGGTTGGACCCGAGCGACAAGAACGCGCGGGTCATGGGACGCGGCGGATCCGCACGCCCGAGGTGGCGAGGGCGTGGGGCACCGGCGGGCGCAGCTTCCGCACCGCGACGGTCACGGCCAGGACGCGGCCGTCGATGCCGAGGACGGCGCCGGCGATCTTGGCCGCGAGGTGCTCCAGCAGCTGCGGCTCACCGTTCTCGACGACCGCCACCACGACGTGGCACAGCGCGCCGTAGTCGATGGTGTCGGCGAGGTCGTCGGACCAACCGGCCAGGCTCAGGTCGGCCTCGACGTCGAGGTCGATCTCCAAGGGCTGGGCCCGCTCGCGCTCTTCGGGCAAGGCGCCGCAGATGCCGGTGACCTGGAGACCGCGCAGCTCGATCACGTCGATCGTGCCGGCCCCCTCGTCAGCCACGGCCCGCCAGCTCCATGGCCACGGCGACCAGTTCCCGGGCGGGCGGCCCGAGCTGGCGCTGGAGCAGGCGCTCGGTCAGCGAGATGGCCTTCGGGCCGGAGGGCACGAGACCCGTCCAGACCAGGTAGCCGGCGATGAGGCCCGACAGGCGGTCGCCGAGCTCCTCGCCGTGGATCAGGACCTTGGCGTCGGGCACGGCGAGCAGCGCCTTGAGCTCCGGGAAGAACGCCTGGAGGTAGGTGGCCTCGTCGTCGTGGTTGCCGAAGGGACGGTGCTGCCAGACGACGCCGAGCTCGTCGTAGTTGTGGAGGTTCGCCGGGGACGGGATGATCGAGATGACCGGCACGAAGCCCTGCTCACGCACCCAGATGATCTCTTCTTGGCGCCGCACCCGGCGGTGGTTCGGACCGTAGCCACCCGGGCGCTCGCACACGGCCAAGCTGCCCTTGATGACCCACCGGAAGTTGCGCGGCTCGATGCCCTGCGCCCATTTTCCCTTCACAGCCACCGGCTGTTCTCCTCTTGCTCGAGGCCGTCCACGGGGGACGGCCGGACTGCGGAACCTGCGGCACCGAGGGCAGCGACGGTGGCCGCCACGTCGTGCACGCGCACCAGGGCGGCGCCGTTCGCCGCGGCGCGCACCGCGGTGGCGACCGAGCCCTCCAGCCGATCGCCGGGAGGCGCCGCGGTGCCGGTCTGGTCAGCGCGCGCCATCGCCGCGCCGAGGAACGTCTTGCGGCTGGTGCCCACGGCGACGGGCACCCCGATGGCGACGAGGCGGTCGAGCGCGGCGAGGAGCTTCCAGTTGTGGACGGCGGTCTTGCCGAACCCGATCCCCGGGTCGATCCACACCTCGGGCACCCCGGCCTCGCGAGCCAGCTCGGCGCGCGCCCGCAGGTAGGCCTCGACCTCGGCGACCACGTCGCCGTAGGCGGGGTCGTGCTGCATGGTCCGAGGCTCGCCCTGCATGTGCATGGCGACCCAGCCCACCTGGTGATCGGCGGCAATGCCGTGGAGGGAGGCGGACACGTCGTTGATGAGGTCGGCACCGGCGGCCACCGCGGCGGCGGCGACCTCGGCCTTGGCGGTGTCGACGGAGACCCGCCCGTGGGGGGCCAGCGCGGCGATGACGGGGACCACGCGGGCGGTCTCCTCCGCTGCCCCGACGGGGGTCGCTCCCGGCCGCGTCGACTCACCGCCAACGTCGATGATGTCCGCTCCCTGGTCGAACAGCTCACGGCCGTGGGCGACGGCGCGGTCGACGTCCACGAAGCGCCCGCCGTCCGAGAACGAGTCGGGCGTGACGTTGAGGATTCCCATCACGAGCGGACGCACGGGCACCAAGGGTACCGAAGGCGTCAAATCGAGATCTTGGCCGGCCTCACGTCGTGTCAGTGCCTCTGGATGAAGCGCATGGCCTCTTCACGGGTGGCGACGTTGGTGCGGAACAGCCCTCGCACGGCCGACGTCACGGTGGTGGATCCGGCCTGCTTGACCCCGCGCATCGACATGCAGAGGTGCTCGGCCTCGATGACCACCATCACGCCCTTGGGGTCCAGGCTGTTCTGCATGGCGTCGGCGATCTGGCTGGTCAGGCGCTCTTGCACCTGGAGACGCCGCGCGTAGCCGTCGACGAGGCGGGCGAACTTCGACAAGCCGATGACCCGGCCGTCGGTCCCGGGGATGTAGGCCACGTGGGCCTTCCCGATGAAGGGCGCAAGGTGGTGCTCGCACAGCGAGTACAGCGGGATGTCGCGCACCATCACCATCTCGTCGTGTTCGGCCTCGAACGTGGTCTGGAGGTGCTCGTCGGGGTTCTGGTGGAGCCCGGCACAGATCTCGGCGTACATGCGGGCGACGCGCGCCGGCGTCTTCTGGAGACCGTCGCGGTCGGGGTCTTCCCCGATGGCGGCCAGGATCTCCCGAACGGCTGCCTCGATGCGAGGCTGGTCGACCGGGCGCTCCGGCTCGCTCACGTGATCCGATCCAGTCCCGACGCGGCCAGCAGCTGCAGGGCGGCGAGGTCCACCGGCTTCAGGCTGCCCTCGGCATGGCTGGTGAGGGTGAGCAGGTACGGCCCGGACTTGACCTCGAGGAGCGACGTGTCGTCGCTCACCGCGGAGAAGGCGCCCTCACCGAGGCCGGCGACGTCGGTGACATCGGTGGCGCCCTTCTTGAGGGCGTCGTACTGGGTGAGCAGCGCCGCCTGATCCTCGCCGAAGTCGCGGATCTCGACGCGCAGGTTCACCGAGTCGCCGTTAGGCTCGGTGCGCTGCCAGCCGCACGCCTCACCGTGGACCTTGTCCTTCGCAGTGCCGATGGCTGCGGGGGCAAGGCGCTTGAACGTCTCCTTGCCGCCGATCAGATCCTTGATCTGCTCGGTGTTGTACGCGTAGCAGATGCCGATGTCCATCGAGCCCTTGGGCGGGTCGGCGAACGAGATCGGCGCCCGGTCGCTCTTCTTCGTGCCGCCATCGCTCTTGCTGCAGGCGGCCGCGCCGAACAGCACCGTCGCCGCCAGCACTCCGAGCCCGAGGGTCCGCATCCGTGACATGGGAGGCGACGCTAGCGCCGCGGGCTGTGGCGGCCCACGTCAGCGGCCCACGTCAGCGGCCCGCCGTCGAGGGCCGCCGGGGCGGTCACGCCAGGTACGAGGCGACGTACGGGAGGTTGCGGTAGCGATCGCGGACGTCGAGGCCGTAGCCGACCACGAAGTCCGGCGGGATCCGGAAGCCGACGTACTTGAGGTCCGGGTCCTTCTTCTGGAGCCCCTCGCGCACGAGCAGGGCGCACACCTCGACGCTGGCCGGGTGACGGGCCAGGAGGTTCTTGCGCAGGTAGGCGAGGGTGAGACCGCTGTCGATGATGTCCTCGACGATCAGGACGTGGCGACCGCTCAGATCGAGGTCGAGGTCCTTGACGATGCGGACGACGCCGCTGGACTTGGTGGCGTTGCCGTACGACGACACCGCCATGAAGTCGAACTCGACCGGCAGGGCGATCTCCCGGGCCAGGTCGGCCATGAACATGATGGCCCCCTTCAGCACGCCGACCAGGAGCGGCGCCCGGCCCTGGTAGTCGGCCGTGATCTCCGCACCGAGCTCCGCCGTGCGGCGCTGGAGCTCCTCGGTGCTCACGACCACCTTGCCGATGTGCGGGTCGCCCTCGTAGGGCCCGGCCGGGGCGTCAGTCATGGGCGGCATCCTGCCATGAGCCGGGGGCGGTGACCGACAGGCGCCCGCGGGACCGGGCGATGCGCCATCCGCCGGCGACCTCGGTGGCGACGCGCTCGCCGCGAGCGACCGCCAGCACCCGGGCGACGGACGCACCGTCGATCCCGTACCCGTCGCCCACGCCGGCCGCCACCAGCCAGGCGCGCACGGCGGCCCCGGCGACGGCGGCGGGAGCGGCGGCAAGGTCGGCGGCGACCGTGGTGTCCAGCCGGGCGGCGGCGCGTCCGATGGCGGCGTCGACGTCGGCGAACAGATCGGCCTGGCGGACCAGCACGGGCACCGGGTCGCGCTCGCCGATGCTGGCCATGAGCGGGAGCAGCTCGTGGCGGATCCGGTTGCGGCGGAACCGCGGGTCGTCGTTCGACGGGTCGTGGACCGGATCGAACCCGAGCGCCACGCAGAGCGCCTCGGTGTCGGCGCGGCGCAGGTCGAGCAGCGGCCGCTGCGGAGACCGGCCGATGCCGACCGCCCCCGTGGGCCCCGCTCCGCGGAGGAGGTGGAGCAGCACCGTCTCGGCCCGGTCGTCGGCCGTGTGGCCGGTGAGGACGCCATCGGGCAGCACCGCGTAGCGGGCGGCCCGAGCCCGGGCTTCGAGGTTCGGTCCGTCGCCCACCTCGACCCGCTCCCGTCGGAACCCGGCGCCGGCGCGCGCTGCAGCCGCCTCGACGACATCGCCCTCGGCTCCAGATCCGAGACGCAACCCGTGGTCGACGTGGACCGCGGTCACCCGGCAGCCGGCGGCGGCCGCCAGGGAGAGCAGCGCGAGCGAGTCGGCCCCGCCCGAGACGGCACAGACCACCTCGGTCCCTGCCGCCGGGAACGACGTGCGGGCCAGCAGCTCGCCCACCAGCGGGTGGGCGAGGTCGACCGGCTCGTTCAGGCCGCGACCGTGGGCACGACGCGGGCGATCCACGCCTGCGGGTCCCGGATCTCTTCGATGCTCGGCAGGTTGGCCGGTTCGATCCAGGCGACGTCGAGCAGCTCGGTGCCGCCTTCCTTCTCGACGGCCTCGATGAACCGCTCGCCCTGCTCGTACTGCTTCATCTTGGCGTCGAGGCCGATGAACTTCTGCAGGAACTTGGCGAAGGGGTTGGCCTGCGCTCGGCGGGCTCGCAGCACGGCACCGAACCGCTCGGCGCTCGGGATCTGATCGGCGCCGGCCCGGTCCATCGTGACGTCGCCGTGGCCCTCGAGCAGGCTCATCAGCCCGGCCACCTGGTCGAGCACGACGCGCTGGTCGGGCGAGGCCAAGATGGCCATCACCCCGCCGTCGTCGAGCGGGTTCTTGCCGTTGCGGGCATCAGCGGCCAGGCGGCCCAGGGCGTCGAGGAAGCGCTTGGGGTCCGGGTCGACGGCGTCGACCGTCTGGCCGACGAGGCCGAGGAAGTGCTCCCGCATCCACGGGATGCCGGTGAACTGGGCCCGGTGGGTGACCTCGTGGAGGGCCAGCCAGTGGCGGAACTCCCGAGGCGGGAAGGCGAACCGCTTCTCGAGCCCGATGATGTTCGGCCCGACGTAGTACACGATGTCTTGGTCCTCGGGGTTCTCGTCCTCGATGACCAGCAGGTCGTACTGGCCGAGCACCCGCGACGACATCCAGCCGAGCACCATGCCCATCTCCGCCGCCGCCACCCGGCTGGCGACCGGCGCGAAGGGGTTGTGCGAGAGGTTCTCCTCGAGCCGGTTCGTGATGGGCCGCAGCAGGCGCTGGAACGAGGCGATGTTGGCACGCACCCACCCCTCGCGGTCGGTGACGCGGGCCCGGGCGAGACCCGAGGCGCTGCGGAGGCCGGTGGCCTCGGCGACCTGCTGTTCGGCCAGCGCCGTCAGCTCCTCGAAGTCCGAGGTGAGCGACGCGTAGTGGTACGACTCCGCGAACGGCTCACGGCCAGCGGCTCTGACCGCGACCTTCTCGGCCAGCGCCCAGTCGACCGCAGCTGCCACGTCGGTCTCAGCTCTGGCCGCGCGGCGGGTACTTCGGCTTCACGACCTTGTTGAGGTAGCCGACGATGGTGGCCACCCCGAAGAGCACGGCTCCCAGGGTGAGCGGCACGGCGATCCAGAAGTGCCAGACGTTCGCGAACAGCATGGAGAGGATCCTACGGTCGAACGGGGCGGACGCGGAAAGCGGGCGCGCTCAGGCCGGCGGCTGCTCGCGCTCGAGGGCCCGGGCGATGCGGGCGCGGAGGGCCTCGGGCACCTCCTCGAAGCACCGGCTCTTCACCACGATCCGCAGCTCCGCCTCGAAGTCGTAGGCCTCCAGGCACGGCGAGCAGTCGTCGAGGTGCTGCTGGATGTGCACCCGGTCGTCCTCGGTGAGCTGACCGTCGAGGTAGAGGTACAACTCCCGGAGGGTCTCGTTGCAGTCGGCCATCGGATGATCCTGGTCAGTGGTCGGTGCCGGGGGCACTGGGGACGGGGGTGGGCTCGGTGTCGTCTTCGTCGTCTTCTGGCCGATCGGCCAGTCCGTGGGTGACGGCGTAGTCGTACAACGCCTTCTGCAGCGCCTTTCTTCCCCGGTGCAGCCGGCTCATCACCGTGCCGATCGGGATGTCGAGGATCTCGGCGATCTCCTTGTACGAGAAGCCCTCGACGTCGGCCAGCAGGACCGCCATGCGGAAGTTCTCCGGCAGGTCCTCGATGGCGCTCTTGACCTCGGCCTCGCTGAACGTGTCCATCAGCTCGTCTTCGGCGCTGCGCCCCGAGCGGGCCGCCTCCAGCCCGCCGAGGCGGCGGTAGAGGTAGAGGTCCTCGACCTCGCCGAGATCGGTCTCGTCCGGGCGGCGCTGCTTGGCCCGGTACGAGTTGATGTAGGTGTTGGTGAGGATGCGGTACATCCACGCCTTGAGGTTGGTCCCCTCCTGGAAGCCGCCGAACCCGCGGTAGGCCCGGAGGTACGTCTCCTGCACCAGGTCGTCGGCGTCGGCCGGGTTCCGCGTCATGCGCAGCGCACCGGAGTACAGCGAGCTCATGAGCGGCATCGCCTGCTCTGCGAACGTCGCTTGGTCGGCCATGGGGGCAAACCTAGCGCCGCCGCCGCTCCCCGCTCCCGGGGACTTCGGCCGTCCCCTGCTCAGGAGGCGGACCGGGAGGATCGTCTCAAGGAGACGGTGGAGGATGGCCGATGACACACTGTGCGAGGCGATCCTGGACGGGAGGTGATGATGACGGAGGCCAACGACCCCGTGGAGCCGGGGACGTCGGAGCGGTGGTTCCGGAGGCTGCTGATGAACATCAGCGACACCGTGTCGATCACCGACGCCGAGGGCCGCCTGCTCTTCACATCGGGAGCGCCGAGCAACCTGCTCGGCTACGACGCCGACTTCTGGTCCGGGAAGGAGCCCATGGCGCTCGTCCACCCCGACGACCTCGACCGGGCCATCGCCGGCTGGAACCGGTCGCTCGCGGAACCCGGGGTCGAGGTGTCCGAGGAGGTGCGCATGCGCTCCGCCAACGGAACGTGGCAGGACATCTCGATCACCGGTGTCAACCTCCTGCACGACCCCGAGGTGGGCGGCATCGTCGTCACCTCCCGCAACGTGACCGACCTGCGCCGAGCGCAGCGGCTCGCCGCGAGCCAGGCCTCGGTCCTCGAGCTCATCGCCCGGAGCGAGCCGCTGCCGGCCGTGGCTGAGGCGTGCTTGCAGCTGCTGGCCGACAACGGGGTGAGCGGACGGTCGTCGATCTACCTGATCGACGACGACCACTTCGAGCTGAGCGCGGGGGCCGCGCCTGCCTCCCTGGTGGAGTGGATGCGGGAGGCACCCCCGTCGCTGACGCGCAGCCTGTGCGACGAGGCCGTCGCCACCGAGATGCCGGCGATCGCCCCCGACATCGAGCAGGCGACCATCTCGGACGGGCTGCGCTACATCGCCGCGAACGAAGGCATCCGGGCGGCGTGGTCGCAGCCGATCCTCGCCATCAGCACCGGCCGGCCCATCGGCTCGCTGTCCACGCTCTACGACGAGGTCCACGACCCGTCCGCCCACGAGCGCCAGGCCGCCGACGTGAGCTGCAGCCTCATGGCCATCGCCATCGAGCGGGCCGAGACCGAGGCGCGCCTGGCCCACCAGGCGCTGCACGACGGCCTGACCGGGCTGCCCAACCGCACGCTGCTGCTCGACCGGCTCGACCACGCCCTCGCCCGCCGGGAGCGCAACGGCGCCGACATCGCCTTGCTGTTCTGCGACATCGACCGGTTCAAGGTGATCAACGACAGCCTCGGCCACAACGTGGGCGACCAGCTGCTCGGCGCGTTCGCCCAGCGCTTCCGCTCCGTCGTGGCACCGGGCGACACCGTGGCCCGCTTCGGCGGCGACGAGTTCGTCGTGCTGATCGAGGACATCACCTCGCCGACCCATGCCTCGCAGGTGGCCCAGGACCTGGCCGACGCCCTGGCCCAGCCGTTCCTCCTCCCCGGCGGGAACGAGGTCTACCTGACCGTCAGCATCGGGCTGGCGGGAGCGACCGATCACCGCACCGGCGACGCCTGGCTGCGCGACGCGGATGCGGCCATGTACCGGGCGAAGGAGGCGGGCCGGAACCGCCTGGCCGAGTTCGACACCGACATGCGCGACGCCGCCATGGTCCGCCTCCAGATCGAGAGCGACCTCCGCCGCGCCGTCGACCGCGGCGAGCTCGTCGTCCACTACCAGCCCCTCATCGACCTCCGCAACGGGCGCATCTGCGGCGCCGAGGCGCTCGTGCGCTGGCAGCACCCCGAACGCGGGCTGCTGGGGCCGGCCGACTTCATCGCCGTCGCCGAGGACATCGGGACGATCCACGAGCTGGGCCGCTACGTCCTCGAGGTGGCGGCGGCGTCGATGGCCGAGCTGGCGCCGATCGGCCCGGACCGGCCGTTCCAGCTCGGCGTCAACGTGTCGGCCCGCCAGCTCAACTCGGGTGAGCTCGACCGCGTCGTGCAGTCCGTGCTCGAACGGACCGGGTGGCCCGGCGACGCGCTGCTCCTCGAGATCACCGAGAGCGCGCTGCTCCACGGCCTCGACGGGCCGGTCGACGTGATGACCCGGCTGCACGACCTGGGCGTGTCGCTCGCCATCGACGACTTCGGCACCGGCTACTCGTCGCTCGCCCGCCTCGGCCACCTGCCGGTGGACCAGGTGAAGATCGACCAGTCGTTCGTCGGGGCGATCGACCGGGAGGGCGACCGGCTGAGCAACATCGTCGACGCCGTGCTCGCCATCGCCGATGCCCTCGGGCACCGGACCACCGCCGAGGGCGTCGAGACCTCGGCGCAGCTCGACTACCTCCGCCGGGGCCGCTGCGACTACGGCCAGGGCTACCTCTTCGCCAAGCCGCTGCCGTTCGACGAGTTCGCCCGGCTCCTGGAGACCGATCCGCGCTGGTAGCGCTGGTTCACCCTCCCGCCACCTCCCGGCCCCCTGCTGCACACGCACGGGCCACGTCGCCGTCGTAGCCTTCGCGCCCATGGTGCGAAGGGTGACGAGACGACGGGTGCTGCAGGGGATGGCCACGGGGGCGGGCCTGGCGCTCGCCGGGGGCCTCCGCGGGCCCGCGGTGTGGGCGGCACCGGGCGTGCTGGGCCCGGGGACGCGGCCGGACCCGTCGAAGCCCGAGGGCATCGACCTCCTGCCGCAGATCGACCACATCGTGATCTACATGCAGGAGAACCACTCCTACGACTCGTACTTCGGGATGCTCGACATCGGCGACGGCTACACGCTCGACGGCGGCGGCAAGCCCACCAACGCGAACGACGACGCCGACGGGAACCCGCTCGTCGCGTTCCGCGCCAACGAGGGCTGCCAGCTCGGCCCCGGGGTCGGCCAATCGTGGAACTCGACCCACGAGCAGTGGAACAACGGGGCGATGGACGGCTTCGTCCGCAACTCCGGCACCAACGCCATGAAGTACTGGGACGAGAGCCAGCTGCCCTTCTACTACGACCTCGCCCGCACGTTCCCGCTGTGCGACCGGTGGTTCGCCTCGGCGCCGTGCCAGACCTACCCGAACCGGCGCTACCTCCAGGCCGCCACCTCCGTCGGGCTCGTGGCCACCGACCCGCAGGGCGTCCTGGCCCGACCCGACGCACCGAACGGCACGATCTGGGACCGGCTCAACGACCACGGCATCAGCTGGGCCGACTACGCCTTCGACCTGCCCGACGTCTTGCTGTTCCCCAACGTGCAGGCCGCCAACAAGGACAAGGTCAAGACGATCCCGCAGTTCCTCGCCGACGCCGCGGCGGGGAAGCTGCCGCAGGTCTCGATCGTGAGCCCGGGGTTCGAGCGCTACACCGAGGAGAACCCGCACGACGTGCAGCTCGGCGAGGCCTACAGCGCCCGCATCATCAACGCCGTGCTCACCAGCCCCGCCTGGCAGCGGACGCTGCTCGTGTTCACCTACGACGAGCACGGCGGCTACTACGACCACGTCGCGCCCCCGGCGGCCGTGGCGCCGGACTCCATCAAGCCCGACATCGACGTGCCGCCCGATGCCCCCGGCGCCTTCGACCTCTACGGCATGCGCGTGCCCGGCTTCGTGGTGTCGCCCTACGCCAAGGCCGACCACGTCTCGTCCACGGTCTACGACCACACGTCGGTGCTGAAGCTCATCGAGACGAAGTTCAACCTCGGAGCGCTCACCTACCGCGACGCCAACGCCAACGACCTCCTCGACACGCTCGACCTCTCGACGATGACCTTCCCCGAGCCCCCGGCGCTGGCCGAGCCCGGGCTGGGCGACGGCGAGAGCGCGTGCGAGCCGGGCGTGGCCAACCCCAAGACCATCCTCCCGGCCACGGCGTCCGCCACGACGACCACCACCAGCACCACGGTGGCGATGGGTCCGGGCGGAGCCGCCCCTGCCACGGGCGCGACGCCCATCCCAGGGGAGCTCGCCCTCACCGGGCCGAGGGACATGACCGGACCCACGGTCTTCGGCCTGTCCGCGGTCGCCGCGGGGTTCGCGGTGCTCGCAGCGCGCCAGAAGCTCCTCGCCGACGGGCCCGATGCGGTGGCCTCCGAAGACGACCGAGGTGCTCACCCACCTGGATGAGGCAGCCTCCCCGCGCCGCGGGGAACGGCCACCTACGCTGGGGCTCCAGCAGGGCTGGAAGGGGTGCCCGGCATGGATCCAGCACAAGGTGCGAGCGGGTCGCACCGACACCTCGCGTTCGTGGCAGCACTTGCGTTCGCCGCGTACCTGGCCACGGCCGTCTGGGCGCGCGAGATCAGCCTCGAGGGCCCGGCGCTCATCTGGTTCCCGCCAGCCGCCGTCGCCATCGCGGCGTGCTTCTTCCGCCCGCGCCTCGTCTGGGTCATCGTCCTGGCTGAACTGGTCAGCACCTCCGCCGTGATGGGCCAGGGCGAGGAGTACGGGCCCGTCCTCCTCGTCGTCAACTCCGCGGGCCTCGCCCTCGCGTACGCCTTCGGTGCCTGGGTGCTGCGGCGGCTGGCCCTCGACCCGCGCCTGCGCGACCCCGAAGACCTGGCCGTGCTGGCGCTGGGCATCGGCACCGGCGCCGCCGCCGCGACGCTGATCGGCGTGCTGGTGCAGCGCGCCGGCGATGTGATCGCTGCCGACGAGCTGGCCCGCAGCG
>Ga0182747_1002365_pt1 | contig 13309 bp, 12 predicted proteins | sample eDN3rd30CBELigBY_FD_128526 | JGI IMG/M metagenome (GOLD analysis project Ga0182747, IMG submission 128526) | Enriched backyard soil microbial communities from Emeryville, California, USA - eDNA 3rd pass 30_C BE-Lig BY (version 2) (version 2) | ecosystem: Environmental > Terrestrial > Soil >...
AATAGGCAATTCAATAAATTATTTTGAATAGCGTATAACTCGTGTGCTGATTGTGATTGAATGATATGGTCTGCCTTGTTAATAAAATACTTAGCTTCCTTATAATTTCCAATCTTATAATGTGTCCTTGCCAAATTGATTAGTACATGTAAATTTTCATTATCAATTTCTAATGCTGATTGATAATAATTAATAGCATCTAAATAATGATCCTGGCACTCACTGCAGTAACCTAAATCGTTATAAATCATTAATTTATCTTGATCAGAAGAAGTATTCAGTTGGTTCAGAATACTTAAGGCTTGTCTATAATATTTGATAGCTTGTTCCCACTCATAAATATTATTATATGAAATGCCTAATAGAACTAGTGCCTTAATCATATGTGTTAAATGGAATACTTCACTGTATTCAGTAAATGCAAGTTTAGCATAGGTAATACATTGCCTATAAGATCTCACGCGTTTAAAACACAGGGCGATATTATAGTAAAGATTGCCATGCTCTTCTTTGGTGCCAAAGTTCATGTTGTGTTGTTCTGTATACTCTTCAAAAATCTCAATTGCTTCTTGATTTTTGTCTAAAAAGAGAAAACACACCACGTATGTATTTATGAAAATAAACTTTTCATAACTATTTAAACTTGGCAGAAGATTGTATACATCGTCTAAGATTTCTTTAGACTTTTCGTACTCTCGAATAGTTAATAAGTATCTAGAATAGATGATTTTATACTTAATTATTTGACCGTGGTTGACCTTATTCTCTAAGTTTAGATAGTAGGATAATTCCTTTTTTAATGGTGTTTTCTTAGTTAAATGTGAATACCAATCATCTAAATCATTTTCAATTTCATTTGAATTATAGATAATTTCATCGTAGTCTGCGCCTAGTTTTGCAAGCAGCAAACGATAGATCTCCTCATCGGGCGTTACGTGGTTATTTTCAATACGACTTAAATAAGAATTTGTACATATTCCAGATGCTAAATCCTCTTGACTTATTCCCTGTTCAATTCGTTTGAATCTTATAACATCTCCTATTTTCAAAGTAAGTCCCTCCGAATTAATCTCATTATTACATAAAGTTGGTAGAAGTTGAATGGCATTTAATGTTTTCACAAATAGGATTTTTAAAACCACTTAAACTCCTATTTTTTGTTCAAACTTTCATAAAATGCCGAAAAAATTAAACAACTTTCCTGAAAAATCAACTAAACACTTACATTAAGTACGTGTTCCCCACAAAATTTACTCGATTTTAAAATTTCAGAAATCTTCTATAATTAATATTAACATGAAAATCTTACTAGATATAAACAAATAAATTCTAGTTTTCATAGGTGAAATGAAATGGAGGGAATGAGTATGTTTGTACAACTTCAAGAGAAACGGGTTGAAAATGACCGTCTAGTATTTCAGTCAATGAGAAACAGATTTGTAAGGAACCATGCAAGGAAGACTGATCGTGAATTACTGCAAGAAACAGAGATTGTTACATCTAATATTGCTAGATTATCTGAAAAGTCAATTTCACTTATCGACAACACCTTAAATCGACTATTTACTCAAGGTCTACTCAATAAGTTCCATTCTAAACAGATGAAAAACATTGCAATACTGACGAAAAATCTTAGGGTAGAAATACAACAGTGCATTCAAGCAGTAAACAATACTTACGATGTTCAAGTTCTCCATATAAATGAAATGTTGGAGAATGATTTAAAAGTAGATTTGATTATCGCTTTAGACTTTAACTTCGAAATGATTCTATTTAATGATATATACGAGTTAACAAAGGAATTAAATATTCCGTGGATTCAGTTTGGAATAGCGGATGATAATTTATATATGGGACCCATTTTTTTAGAAAGAAGCCAGGTTGATTAATAGTCGCTCGTTTTTAGTCTGTGATTTTTAAAAGTAGAAGGGGTGCTTAAAATGAATCAATTAGATGACATGAAGTATCAAGAAGGGCTAATTCATACTTTAGAGAGTGTGCCTATTAATGTGATGAACAACCAATTTCATCGGTACATGGCCATAATTAAACAAAAAAGTGGACATAAAATTTTCCCAGGCACAGGTTTTTCGATAGATTATCATGTAGCAAGATCACATGCGGTCGGGGAAGCCATTGAGCGTTACTGCGCAGGAATTATGAATCCAATTGACATAGTGGAGCGATCTATTAACGAACTAGAATATCGAACAATATCACCATTACAATTCAATCGTTATACTGATGAACAATATTCAAATCAGCACAAATTTGAACAATATGACGAAATGGATGTACGTAATTGGGTAGTTGCCAAGAATTATATGACAGATGAAAGAGTATATTTACCAATCGAAACAGTGTATTTGTTAATACCCAACCATTTTAAAAAGTTTAGAGATGTAGTTTCAACGGGATTAGCATCTGGTCCGGACTTTGATATTGCATTTGAAAATGCATTAAATGAATGTATAGAAAAAGATGCATTTATGCTATTTTGGTTGTTAAAAAAGGTGAACTATGAAATCTCTATCGAAAGTTTAAAGTCTACGAAAGTTAAAAAGTACATTGAACCTGTAGAAAACTTAAACTATTCGATTCAGGTGTACGATATTTCCCAACCAGATATTAAAAGTTTTACTATACTGACGGTGATTAAAGAAAAAAATTCAAAAGGGTTCTATATGGCTGCATCGACAAATCGGAAGATCAGTAAAGCCATCAAAAAATCCATTGAGGAAGCCATTAGTGGATATGTTACTTTACAAGAAAAAAGTTCTTACTACTCTATGGAGGACTCACTGTCTAAAGAGGATTGTGTTTATTCTTATTTTAAAGGGTTAGATGAAAACATTTTATCTGAGGTAATACCTTCAGAAGTCGAAGTAAGCAATCTGGAGTCGATTGATATGGAATACTCCTTTTCAGAAATGATAATGTCGGTTTCAAAACAGACTGAGATTTATTATAAGGATTTAACAACTGAGGATATTCGAGCATTAAATTTAATCAGTTTAAGAGTCGTGACGCCAAGCTTATTAATATTACCTTATGAACAAGAGGCAATGCTAGAGTCAGCAAGATTACGTAAGCTAGCAGATGGAGAAGAGTTGAATTTAAAGCCCCATCCTATTCCATAAATAAGTCTTCTGTAGAAAAGTCGGATCCAAATGGGATTCGACTTTTTACTATTTAACTTTGATTTATCATGTTCGATTTAACCTAAACATATTTATTTTTCTTAAGGCTTATATACACAAGTAAAAATAAAATAAAAGCAAATAAGGCAATTGCAAAAATTAACCAAATGTTTTGAGGTGATATTAGAATTTCGTGTAACTCGGCTATTCCATGAATCTCTAGAGCATCCATGATTGGAAAAACAACATACATAAATAAGAAAACGCCTACAATAAAGGATATTGCAAAATATTTCATCCTAACACCCCTTGATTTCGGTAATTTTACTACTCTATTTATGCCATTCACTCATTTATTAAAATTAAAGAATTCTTTAGAGTATTCTTCAGAAAATTCCTCTTTTCCTTTTAATACAACGCAAAATAGGAAATTGTACATAGTCTTGTTAACTCACCATATATTGATAGAAGAGAATTCATTGAAAGGGGACACTGCTTATTGGCGATCGTTATTCCAGTCATCAATTTAAAAGGCGGCGTGGCAAAAACAACGACAAGTGTTGGACTAGCCGAGATGTTGACTTCTGAGTTTAAAAAGAAAGTGCTTTTTATTGACCTTGATCCTCAAACGAATGCAACCACGATGTTAATTGGGGAACATCGGTGGAAAGAATTAAATGATAGTGGGTATACGCTAGCACGACTTTTTGAAAGCGCCCTAAGGCCAGAAGAAGTTTCGTTTGATTTGAAAAGAACACTTCAAAAAAATGTATCCAACATAATGTCATGTAGGAATTTGGATTTGATCCCTTCAAGCCTCGATTTAATCAATATACAAGATGATTTAACAAGAATCCCACGTGGAAAATTTTATTCGACTAATCCATACGATACGTTAAGGAAAGCAATCCTACCAATTATCAATGACTATGATTATATTATTATCGACTGTCCGCCAAATTTAGGTGTCATTACCCTTAATGGACTTCGGATTGCGCATGGCTATATTATTCCAACCATCCCGGATGTACTTTCGACATATGGGATTCCACAAATTATTAATCGCGTGAATGATTTTGCATGGGAGATCGGCTATCCAATTGAAACGTTAGGAATTGTAATTACTAAATATAGAGAAAACTCCAACGTCCATCAAACCAATAAAGCAAAACTAGCAAAAGAAATAGATGCACCGCTCTTTAATGCGGTATTTAGAGATACAAATCAAATGGCAAGTGCTGCTGATTTTACGATGGAATATGCAACATTCCGTCAGAAATGGGGCTACGGCGGCCAATTTGATGCTTTCTTTAACCTTGCAAATGAAATTGTAGAGAGGTATGAACGAATTGAAAATTGAAATGCAGTTAGCACAATTGTTTGAATGTATTGTTCAAGAAGTGAAAGTGAACAAAGAATTTGCTGACAGGATTAGGAGGGTTTTCAATGAGGACGAATCGGACTCACATAAGGGCAGTGGAAGTGGGGGAAGAAGAAAGAATAGAGGAGCTTCTGCAGAAAATCCAGTTACAGATGAGAAAGGCCTTTCTTCAAGCACTGTTCCAAAGAGGAAATCACGAAAACGGAATGCGGCGCTTTTCAACCCTGAATCAATTTTAGAAGAACAAGGTGAAGAGTGGTTACTCCAATCCCTTAATCAATTAGAGGTAGATCAGCTTAAAGATATCATTTCCGAATTTGGCATGGACCCTGGGAAACGAGTGGCAAAGTGTAGAAAAAAGGAAAAGTTCGTTTCTCATATCGTAGGAGTTACAAATAATCGATTGCAAAAGGGTACTGCATTTCGTAAAGCGAAATAATTCATTGCAATTTTGAATGTGTATAAATATAATAAAAATTGTTGGAATGTATCCAAGAAAAAGTGCATAAAATGTGCATTGGGGAAACATTCTTGTTATACCTGTCGAAAATTAGTATAATGATAAATAATAAAAAATGACTGCTCGATGCTGCAACATCAAGCAGTCATATAATAGTCGGTCCCAAAAGGGATTGGCTCCAGAAAAGAAGGCATTACCTAACCCATCTGAGCTACCAACTCAAAGGTGGGTTATTTTTTTACGTTAAAAGACAGGATCGCAATGACTAATGTTGAAAATGAAATTGCCAACATTAGTGCTTCTGAGACTGTCATAGCACCACTCCTTTCTACTGGAGTGAGCCAACCACCCTTGAGCACAAAACTATTACAATCTAATTTTAGCACAAAGGTTCCTATTTTTGAATATTTTAACAATAGGTCAAAAGGATTGAAAAGCATGTCCGATTTATAGGTGGCAAGGCATTGGGAAATAGAATAAAACTAGGTCGAAACCATTTATTATGGGTTTGACCTTTCTTTTGGTAGTTATACAAGATGAGTTTTTATTATTAAATTAGCATATTTTTAACATTTTCTATTTATAATGTAGGTTATAAATTTATGATTTTAATGATAATAATTTGTATTTCTATTTCATTTTATCATATTACCAAAATGAAAATTCTAAGTTTCCAACTGTATATCTCTATGAAAATAATTATTTCAGCTAGTTAGTCGCTAATTGTGATGCTGAAAAATGAATTATTGATATCTTTTATATTGAAAATAGGAATTTTGGCACAAATCTTTTATTGGAGCCAAATTGACAAGATGTGTGAACTAGATAAAATGGAAGTACCTTCATTTTAAATCACATATTAATCTTAATGAGGTGATTCTATCTGATAGCTAATGTACAAAAACTGCTTGAATCGAAAGTAGTCATTACCAAGTTAGCCGAGGGTGTAAACCCAATTGATGATTCCCCAATTTTTGAAGAAAGTTTCCTTAATCACCCCAAAATATTGCGATCACTTTACTACCTCAATGAATACATCACCAATGAAATCGAACTAAAGACAATGCCTTCAAGAAAACCTATCACTTTTGTGATAACAGAAGAACAATTAGCAAATGTTAAGTTACCAATTGGGAAAATAGGAATCAATGAATTTGCTAGAGCAATCAATAAAGTCATTAACCCACAGGTAAGTAAAAAAGTTACAGGTCAAATGATTAATAAAAAGTTAAAAGAACTTGGTATCTTAAGTGAAATAATAGATGAGGATGGTAAAGTCAATACAATTACCAATGAAAATTCGGAAGGATACGGTATCGAAAGTATTACAAGAAACTTTAATGGAAGAGAGTATCAAAAGGTAGTCTACAACGACATAGGGAAGGAGTTTTTGATAAGTCATATTCAGGAATGGTTGATGAGTTGATTGTAATTAATATTTGGAGATTCAAATATACTAAATTAGTAGTATTCCTTCATATACGTATCTACTTAAAGAAAAATTTCATTGCACCAATATTTTGGTGCATTTTTTGTTATGGAGACTAAATACTAGGCGTTAAGCAATAGGGAACTATATCTAGATCAAAACTACAGAAATATTACAAAAGTCTATAACATATAGTGGCAATAAGATACTGATTAATAAACTATTCGAAAGAGGGATCAATTGCGTGTACAAAGTTGAAATTTGGCATCATGGACTGAACAAGTATCGCGTAATTAAAGGGAAAGACCAATATATCGTCTTTCAAAAGGCAGAGGCTCAGAAATTAAGATGGCAAGAAATGTGGGAAAAAAAGCAAGAGCAACAAGCGATATATTCAGAGAGAGAAAAAGTGGCTAGAGAAAAAGGTGAACTAAAACTTTACGCTGACCAGTTAACGAAGGAAGCCTTCGGAAAATTAGAAATCATCGAGAATATACTAAAATCAGCATTAATTAATCCTATTCGTATTGACTGGAAATCCATGAAAAGTACAAAAGATTTTACTATTCTAAAACCAACAATTCCCGAAACCCTTCGAATACCAGTAAAGCCAAATAAACATAGTGAAATTTATCATTCAAAACAGAATGTACTAAATAGATGGATAAAAAACGAACCTGCTAAACATAGTGATCTATACCAACAACATTACGAACACTGGGAGAAGAGTAAAAGAAATATCGAAAAAATAAATGGAGAAAACAAGAAAAAGTATGTAGAAGAGTTAAAGGAATGGGAAAAGAAGAAGCAAATGTTTCTCCAAGAACAACAAGCAATTAACGTGGCCATTGAGCAGCAAATAATAAATTATGTTCAAAAAAATCCCTCTGCGATTATTGAGTATTACGATATCTTACTTGCTACTTCTAATTATCCAGATTGGTGTCCGCAAGAATTTGACCTAGACTATTATGAGCAAACAGAGACGCTCATCGTGAATTATTTATTTCCTTCCTTTGAAAGTATGCCAACTCTATTAGAGGTAAAATTTGATCCATTTGAAAATGTTTTTAAGGAAATACATCTACCGACAAATGCACAAAATAAAATGTACGAGCATTTACTATACCAAATTACGTTAAGGACAATTTATGAAATTGTTCATGCAGATCAAGTGGATGCCATAAAAGAAATAGTCTTGAATGGTTGGATTAAAACAGAGGATGAGAAAAGTATATGTGTTTTAACAATTAAAACAACAAAGGAAATTTTTAATGAAATACACCTTGCTTACTTTGATTCAAAAACATGTTTTAACCAGTTAAATGGTATCGCTGGTAAGAGGTTGCATGGATTAGAGCGAGTTACACCATTGATGCAAACTAGGCAAGTAGACGAACGATTTGATGAATCTTTCAATCATAATTTTGTTTAATCACTTTTATCGTAAGAATAATAGAATAGCTAGCGGATGATTTCAATTAAAAAGACCTTGGTATTTTATGATAAGCAGAAGAGGAGGAATGTTTAGGACCGCACCGTGGAAGGTGAACAAAATCATGTATTAAATTAGATCGATCATTATACAAGGTGCGGTATACTAAACACTACTAAAGTTTGACAACCCAATTCTGATTACAAGTAGCTTGAATCTCCTTTTTCTCAATAAAGTACTGAGCTAGCATTTCAATCATATCCGTTTGAATTTCCTTCAATAAGGGTTTGTTTTGGAACATTGGGAAGTTACCCGCTCCAGTTGCGCGGTAACTGTTCATCACAACTTTAAATTCTTCTGTCATAGACATCGGTTCGTTGTTCCAAAGGAGCTTTGTTACACGTTCTCCAACTGGATTGGATACCGTAAATTCGTAATCTATTCCTTCCCACATGTCATAATTATACGGTTGTGCTTTTGGAACTAGAAACTCAGGATTCACAACAATGTTACCGTCAACAACTTCAAAGTAAGTTGCACATTGTTCTAATGCAAGTCGAATATCATTTCCACTCAGAAGTAATACCTTCAATGTATTAGGATAGATATAATTGTTCATGATATCTCTCATCGTTACTTGATGGCCAAAGCCGCCTTTTTCGTTATGGAATAAGGCTGTACCTGAAATTTGTGCTCCACTAATTTGTAGTTGAATATTATTAATAAATTCTACATAAGGATTGTCTGCTAACCTTGCTTCAAATGGATCCTCTATTAACATATTCCCGTTAACTGAGCCGATTGGTTCATCGAGCCATGATTCTAATTGCGTTTGTAGTGGAAGTGCTTGCACACAAGTATCTTCATCTGTTTCTGTAGAGTCATCCACATAGATTAGAGAAGGTTCATGATGTAAACCAATTATATTTGAATCTTGGTCAAATTGTAGTGTGACTTGAATTTCAGCCATACATATTCCTTTAGTTCCAGGCTGTATGACAGATTTTCCGTTTAGTATTGTTGCTAATTCCCGATGCTGATGTCCAGTAATTAAGATATCTACACCTTCGATTTCACTCATCTTATAACCTTGATTTTCTCCAGTATCCGCTTCTGCTAATTCTCCGGTTTCAAGATCTCTTTCAAAACCACCGTGATAACAAAGTACAAGAAGATCGATTTCTTCCGTTTCGCGAATGATTTTTACCCATTGTTTTGCGCTTTCGTAAGCATCTTTAAACTGAAGGCCTTGTATATTAGATGGTTCTTCCCAAAGTGTAACAAAGTGTGTTGTAACACCTAACAATGCGATTTTTACTCCATCGATTTCCTTTATTATGTAAGGTTTTCCAAGATGTTTTTCATTGTCACCATATATATTTGCAGCAAGCCAAGGGAAATTTGATTGTGCCATAACATCTTTTAACGTTCCTAGACCATAGTTAAATTCATGGTTACCAAAAATAGCAGCGTCATATTTTAAGTGATTTGCTGCAGCAATCATAGGATTCGGTTGATCTGCAAAAAACTTTTGATGGTAAAAAGTCAGAGGGCTACCTTGTATAAAATCACCGTTTTCAATTAGTAAAATCGGTTTGTCCTGGCGTTTTTTTTGAATAATTGATGCAAGTTTACTTAATCCCAATTGTGAAAAGTCTGGATTCCGGTAAGAAGTAGGAAATAAATACCCATGAATATCGCTTGTAGCTAATATAGAAAACTCAACTTTTTTCATTGTTTCACGTCCTTTCATAACAAAAGAATAATAGCATATAAAAAGTATTAGTTGTATAAAAAATGAAAAGGTTACAACGTTTACAAATTAAATATTTTAATAGAATTTTTTAAAAATTCTTGATGATTTTAAGTGCCAAAAGTGGTATGATAGTCAGGCATTTCCAAAAATTTAAATTATCGGAGGAAAGAAAAGTGCGTAAATTTTTACTAGCATTTATGACGATTCTAGTTTCTGTAGTTTTATTCGCATGTGGCGGTACATCTACAGATTCAGGAACTGCAGAAAACGGAAACAAAAAATTAGACAAATTATCAATCGGCTTCGTGCCATCTCGTGATCCAGAAGAAATTATTACGGCTACTGAGCCATTAAAAGAATTACTGAAATCAGAACTTGCAACGTTAGGATATGAAGTTGGTGAAGTTGAAATTTCAGTAGGAACTAATTATGAAGCAGTTGGTGAAGCACTTTCTGCAGGTACAACAGATATCGGGTTAATTCCTGGTGGTACTTATGTACTTTATGATGACGGGGCTGAAGTAATTTTAACTGCAACTCGTTCAGGATTAAGCAATGATTCAGATGATGCAGCAGATTGGAACAAAAATGAACCAACTGAACCAACGACAGATCAAGCAACTTCTTACCGTGCCCTATTAATTGCTGGTCCATCTGAAAAAGGACAAGCAATTGCTAAAAAAGTTAATAATGGTGAAGAAATCACTTTTGAAGATTTAGATGCATTAAACTGGAATGTTATGTCGTCTTCATCTCCAGCTGGTTACATCTATCCAGCATTATGGTTACAAAAAAACTTTGATAAAACAATTACAGATTTATCAAAAGTAGTACAAGCAGATTCTTACGGAAGTGCATTTGCTCGCCTTGCTGCTGGTCAAACAGACGTGTTAGTAACTTATGCTGATGCTCGTCGAGACAATGTAGAAAAATGGACAACTGAATTTGGTCGTGAAGCTTCAATTTGGGAAGAAACAGACGTAATTGGTGTAATGCCTGCAATCTATAACGATACAATCAGCGTGAGCAAAAACTCTGAAATTATGGATGATGATTTAAAAGCTGCTTTACAAAAAGCGTTTATCAACATCGGAAATTCAGAAGAAGGTAAAAAGGTAATCTCTATCTATAGTCACGAAGGTTATCAAATCGCTAAAGATTCTGACTATGATAACGAACGTGCTGCTCAAGAACTAGTACAACAATTACAATAATTAAAATAATTGAATAATAGTTATTTAATAAGTGAGGACATTGAATCTTGGTGTTCTCACTTTTGCTACGAGAAAAGTATTTTCATAGTTTCGTTTGTTCCATGATTGAACCAATAATTTTTAAGAATAAAGAATGGAGAAAACCATGATTGAATTTAAAGAAGTTGAAAAGAAATATCCCAATGGGTTAACAGCTCTTAAAAATATCAATGTAACAATTGAGCAAGGCGAGTACGTTGCAGTTATTGGGTTATCTGGTGCAGGAAAATCAACCTTTATCCGCTGTATAAACAGAATGCATGACATCTCAGAGGGATCAATTTATGTGAATCAGGTAGATATAGGAACGTTAAAAGGCAAAGGCATTCGTAAGCTAAGACGTTCAATTGGGATGATTTTTCAATCTTTTAACCTAGTAACACGTACAACCGTTTTGAAAAATGTCCTTGTATCTTTTGTTCCAGAACTTCCATTTTGGAGAAAAGTTACTGGGATTTACACAAAGGAACAAAAGATTCAAGCTCTAACGGCTTTAGATAAAGTCGGTATATTAGATAAAGCTTTCATACGTGTCGACCAATTGTCTGGAGGACAACAACAACGTGTGGCATTAGCAAGAACATTAGCTCAGTCACCTCAAATTATATTGGCTGATGAACCAGTTGCATCTCTAGACCCTGTCACAGCAAATCAAGTAATGGATGACTTCAGAAAGATTAATAAAGAGTTAAATATGACAGTGGTGATGAATATTCACCATGTAGAATTAGCACTTACATATGCTGATCGCGTTATAGGGATTCGCGCTGGAGAAATCGTATTTGATGGAAAATCTTCGGATGTGAATGAAGAAGTTCTTTCATTAATCTATAACGGTCAAGAAGTGGAGGGTATGAGTGTCAATGAATCTACTGTCTCCGAAAAAAATCCAGTTGCCTAATGGAAAAACGGTTGTAGAGAAAAAATCGGCAACGCCGTTAGTCATTATCATTTTACTTTTATGTACGATTGTCTCTGTTAATATTACTGGTTTTGAGTTAGGAGCAATAATAAAACGAATAAATCAGTTCTTCGTTATCCTGGATGATATGATTCCACCGAATATGGAATATATGCCAAGTCTATGGCAACCACTTCTAGATACAATTAAGATGTCGCTTATTGGATCAGTTTTAGGGGCGATTGTTGCGCTACCAATTGCATTTTTCGCTGCTTCGAATATTACGAAGAATCGTTTTGTCTCTTCAGGGACAAAGTTTATTTTAAGCTTATTACGAACTCTACCAACATTAATTGTTGCATTGATTGCAACGTTTATTTTTGGTATTGGAACAATGGCAGGGACTACTGCTATTTTCTTATTCACTGTTTCTTACGTTGGGAAGCTTCTATACGAACAAATCGAAAATGCCAATATGGATGCCTATGAGGCGATGCAATCAATGGGGCTAACAACGGTTTATTCTTTCCGCTATGCAATTTTGCCACAAGTACTGCCGAATTATTTATCTTCTACGCTATTTTGCTTCGAAGGGAATGTCCGCTATGCATCAATTTTAGGGTACGTTGGTGCAGGGGGAATCGGTCTATTGCTGAATGAAAGTTTAGGTTGGCGTAACTATGCAAACGTTGGCATGATTTTATTAATGCTTGCAGTGACGGTATTTGTTATTGAAACAGTAAGTGAACATTATCGAAAGAAATTAATGTAGGAGAGATCAAATGAATGCTATAGAACAGCAACTTCAATATGAAAAAAGAAATCGAGTTTCGTTCATTGTAACGGTTGTCGTTATCTTCATAATGCTTGTTTGGTCTGCTTCTGCTATCAATTTAGAAAATATGGCGGCAAACGGCTTAGATATCGCAAAAAATATTATTTTAGGAATTTTAAGTCCTGATTGGTCATTGATATTGGACTTTAAAGGTGGGGTACCATACCTATTAGTTGAAACAATGGCCATTGCTTTCTTAGGTACTATTATCGGTGCAATTATTGCAATCCCTTTAGCGTTTTTATCTGCATCGAATGTTGTTCCAAAGCCAGTTGCGTACATAGTACGACTGTTCTTAATCTTAGTTCGTACAATTCCTGCAATTGTATATGGGTTGATGTTTATCCGTGTAACGGGACCAGGACCAGCTGCAGGGGTATTAACGATGGCATTCGTTTCAATTGGGATGCTCGCTAAATTATACGTAGATATTATTGAGGAATTAGATCGCAGCGTACTGGAATCAATGACTTCTATTGGATGTAATATGTTTGAAAAAATCCGTTTCGGAATTATTCCTCAGTTGTCAGCGTTATTTTTATCCATCGTTATTTACCGATTTGACATGAATTTACGTGACGCATCTGTACTTGGTTTAGTAGGAGCGGGAGGAATTGGAGCTCCATTAATATTTGCCATGAATTCTTATCGATGGTCACAGGTAGGATCCATTTTAATTGGGTTAATTTTATTGATTTTAATCGTGGAGTTTGTTTCCA